>Ga0307515_10014741_pt1 | contig 14461 bp, 13 predicted proteins | sample 17_EM_MG_FD_194513 | JGI IMG/M metagenome (GOLD analysis project Ga0307515, IMG submission 194513) | Populus trichocarpa ectomycorrhiza microbial communities from riparian zone in the Pacific Northwest, United States - 17_EM | ecosystem: Host-associated > Plants > Roots > Unclassified | place...
CACCTCTCAAAGTAGGGTATATTGTTCATGGCAAAGAAAAATTCACCATGATACCCAATGTCAAATGACATCATAAAATGCTCCTAGTCCACTAAACAAATTGAACATAAAGGAATGAGCATATAATATACCTATTTATCTTTGGATTGATGGGTTCTTCTTCTGTACTTCTGTCTTCCATAAAATATCATAATAATTTAACTTTTATGACCACAAATCTTTCCTTTTTCTTGTTCCCATGGTCCATGGATTGGTTGATTGATTCGACTTGCTTACCATTTTACCTAAATTAAAATTTATGTTTTTACTTCTATGACCTTAAGCACTCATATCCTTGGTCAATTTTAATTTTCTTTTGTAATTGAATTACGTGAACAAAAACAATTTACTTACTTTACGAAGGATAAAAAAGAAAAAAAGAAGTAACCAGAGACTTGAAGTCATTATAGCATCAACATCCTCGTTCTTTTAAGCAATCCAAATTGACTTAAGTAATGGTTACTTCACTTTTTTTTGTTATAAAAAAATAAATAGAATTTTTTTAATGTAATTCAATTAAAAAATAAAATAAATTTAACTTAATGCTTCAAGTAAAACAGAGGCAAATTATGAATGTTTAACTAATCATTTTTTTTTCATGGAGAAAAAAAAGGAGCCACTTCTTGTTTTTATTTCTAGGATGAATTGTGTTCTAAACAGTGTTTCTAAAAAAATTGATTTTGTTCTGTTTAAAATTCTTTTTTTATGTTTTTGGATCATTTTAACATGCTGATATCAAAAATATTTTTTTTAAAATAAATAAATAATTTATTTTAATATATTTCTAAATAAAAAATATTTTAAAAATAATCACTATTATATTTTCATACACCCCTAAAAACCCAAATACATCATATTCTATGTTGTAAAAACTCTTTTTTCCAGCCTGTTGTGGCTCCCGATCATGCTTAACACAATATACAAAGACAAAGGCTTAAGCCCAACCACCATAGCCGAACAAGCATTTCATAATTCTACGTGAGTAGCTATAAGTACTATCATCACTCATTAATTTGTTTTAAAAAATATAATTAATGGGAATATTTAAGGTAAAATTAAAAGTAGGGTTTAAAATTTTATTGGAAATAATTATTCAACAAAAGTTGTTTAACATGAAATATTAATATTATTAAAATAAATTGTAAGTGAATGAAAAATTAATCTTAAAGAATCATGACTGATTTATTTTTTTAAAACTCAAAATCTCATGTTCCACATCGAAAACATACAAAATTCTCTTGTAAAATATAACATTGTAAAATATAAAAACTAAACACTAAAAGAAATGATGAATGTTATATTGATAAGTTTGAGAACACCTTGGAACTTGTAGGGGAAGACAATTCTAATTGACAATTATATTCTTAATAAAGTATCCTATAAAATTTAGAAAATACACCATAAGAATTATAGAAAAGTAGAAGATCTTTCTATAAATATCTTAAAATGTAGGGGTGTCTTGTAAAAGTGACGGTATCTAATCCTAAAACTATCAAGATAGAATCTAAGACTGTGAATTGTGTTTTTATCATATATGTTTATAAAAGTAATGCATAGTGTATATTAATTTCTTGTATATAAATCAAATATTAAGAACATTTATTTTAATACTATAATAAAATCAAGGAATGCTACATTGTTTAAAGATGTGTTTCCATTTAATAAAGCACAAGAAAATTATTTACTTAAGAGACCGATTAATTTTATCTCAAGTACTCATCATTAACGGAAGATGTTGAATTCAAGTTAAGACTATAATAAGTAAATGGAAAAAACAACCAAAAGACTTGGTCTTGATTTTCTAATATACTTGTTATAAAATAAATCTTGAACCTACTCTATGGTAGTGTCTTATCATGAAGCTTTCTATTGGAAAAAGGTAGTCAATATTAAAATCAAATCCACTATGAATAATCATTCATGAGAACTAGTAAGTCTTTAACCTGGATGTAAACCATTAGGATATAAGTGGATCTTAAAAAGAAAGATGAAAGTTGATGGAATTAACGACAAATATTAAAAAAAACTTCTTGTTAAAGAATCCATATTAAGAAGTGTTAAAAATAAATTTCATATGAATATTAATAGTCATCTTAACTATTGACGAACTTGAAATACATCAAATGAATATAATTTTTTTTTCTTAGTTGGTGACCTTGACAAAAAGGTTTATATGGAAAACTTGAGAGGTTTGTTGTTAAAGGATAAAACAAAAAAATCTATAAGTTTGTCAAGTCATTATATAATTTGCAACAAGCACATAAACCATGGTATGAAAAATTTAATAAAGTTATGTTTTCAAATGAATTTAAAATCAACAAAGTTGATAAACATATTTATATAAAAAACAAAGATAAAGTTTATGTCATTATATTTCTTTGTATGGATGATATACTAATTTTAGATAACAATGATCATATGATCATGTCTATTATGAAAATATAACTAATAAGTTTGACATAAAAAATTTTTGGTGTGTTGTAGATGTCATACTAGGAGTAAAAATTACTAGGATATTTGATGGTTTAGTATTGTTCCAATCTCATTATGTTGAGAAAATTCTCAATAAATGTTCTAAAGGTAGCAATAGCACTGTCAAAATATCAATGGACATAGTTGTACATCTGTCTAAAAATAAGTTAAGAGAATAAACTAGCTAGAATATTCTGTGATAATTGGAAGCTTGATGTATGTTATGAACTGCAAAAGACTAAATATCACACACTTAATTAGTAAACTAAGTTGTTTTATCATTAATCCAAATATTGATCATTAAAAAACAATAAATATGATACTCAAATATTTAAGATAAATCTTAGACTATGTGCGATACTATACTGGATACCCAATGATATTAAAAGAGTATAGTGATAAGAATTGAATATCCAATATTAAGGATTTCAAATTCATTAGTGGATATGTCTTCACTCTCAATTGAGTAGTTGTATAATAAAAATATTTTAAGAAAATGTGTATCATAAGATCCACAATAAAATAATAATTTATTGCTCGTGATAAAGCCGAAGAGAAAACCAAGTGACTTTGGAATATCTTAGAGGATATTTCATATTCATCAAGGTAGTATGTATAATGATAAGTCTAGACAAATACATCATAGGTATAATGTTGTTAAACACTTACTCTCGAATGGAATAATTTCTATTGATTATGTAAAGTCAAATGAAAATATTACAGATCCATTAATTAAAAGTTTGTTGAGAGAACTCGTGGATAATTTCTCAAGATAGATAGGTTTAAAGCCTTTAAAGATGAAATGATATAATGATGGTAACCCTGCCTAATTGATTAGAGATCTTAAGATCTAGGTTTAAAGGGAAAATTAGGTCATTAATATTCTCAATAACACTAAAAAATTATTATTTTATACTTATTCCTATGATGAAAAAGATGTTAGTTGCAGTATGATAAATGGTGAGTTATGCTCTTAGTGATTTTCATATCTTTGTATACTAAGTGGAGTATAGTAGAATATAATTAATGAAAGATCACCTATATAAGTGAAAAATATGGTTGTCTTCTTAGAGTTTATAAAAGTTTAAATTCTTTAAAATACTCATGAATCTGTAAGTTATTCAGAGCCAAAATGAACATAACATAGAGAATCAAAGAAAATCTCTAGATAAAGAACCATGTAAGTACTATTATCTTGATTTACATAAAAGGCTGAATAATTTAAGACATCATATTCATTATTTAACCGAGAAAATCCAATAGTATTTCACCAAGAATGGCTCAAAACTAAAAACTACCTACCTTGATGTAGTGATGCACCAAATAATTATCCCTATACAAATCTTTGAGTTTTTATATACTAGTAAGAAAATTTCTTTTCATGTGGGAAATTTTTAAGAATTTATTTTTAAAACATGGTTAATGAGATTATTTGATGCCAAATTAAAAGTGGAGTCCACTTACTTTTAGGGTTAAAACTTCATGGTAAATTATCCTCTAATGATAGTTTTTTTAACATGGAATATTAACATGATAAAAATAAAATACGGATGAATAAGAAATTAATCTCCAAAAATATGTTTAGGTGAGATTTAAAACCCTTTATCTCATATTAGAAAAATACAATATTTGTTCTATAATTTATACAGTGGAAACTTGAAGAGTTATAATTGAGCCTACGAAAAGTATATTTTGGCTTAAGCATAGTCACAAGCTCAGGCGTCGGGGCGTTTCCTTTTTGCAACTTATTTTGGACTTGAGTTTAGGTTTGTTATAAAATATTTTTTTGGTATATATAGAGTTATTTTGCCAACTCATTTATTTATCCCTCTTGCTTGACTTGGCTTTGCTCAACATGGTTAAAAGATCAGACATTGGGCTTCGGAGCTTGAATTTTCTTTTTGCTAACCTATTCTGGCCTTTGGTTTGAGTTTTTTTTTCCTAACCTATTATGAACTTTATTTTGGGTTTGTTATAAAATAATTCTTTGGACCATAAAGATTATTTTTTGCTAGCCCATTTATTTATTCAGCCTATGAATTAAGGAAAGAGAGAAAATAAAGATTTTTGATTTTTTTGTGTGTTTGATTTTGACATGAAGGGAGAGCATGAGGGAGAGATTGGTTTGTATCTTATGTGAGGTCTTTTTTTTCTTATGTGAGGGTGATGGCTTGTAAAAAAAAATACAAGGTTTTTTTAGGTGTGTGTGTGATAGAGTTCTCTATTTTTTTTTGTATAGTTTTTTAATGGTTCCTCTCTAGGTTTGTTTTTCACACTCCTTCCTTCTTTTGATATTTTTTTTATACTATTTATAGGGAAAATAATTTTATCTCTTCCTCCTAATTGCTTGGTCCCCAAGCAATTTGGTGACCAAGTAACTTGGTTTTATCTTGGTCCCTCCATTTTCTTGCTTTGCGCTTTGATCCCTTTGTCCTATTTTTTATTATTTTTATTTTTTCTAACCGTTTGTATTTTTATTTTTTTTAGAAAGGCAATGTCAATGTTAATTTGATGAAAAACAATTAATCAATGATTTTGAAATGAGTGTGTTAATAGTTTAACACATTGAAAATAATTTTTTTAATTTTTGGATTCTTTTGAAAAGACATTGAAGATGACAAAAATGATGCAAATGCATCAAAAAAAGCATTTTTTATTCTTATGTTGTTTTTTTTTCACTATTTTTGGATTTTTTAAAAAACATTTTGAAAATAAGGTAAAACAATTGGGTTATGATAATGGGGAGAAGATTTATGGTCATGGTGTTGGTTTGTTTAGCTAGAGAAAGAGTATAAAAATGAACAACGTGATTGACTATTAGAGTACTAGTGTGAGTTGGTTTGTTGGTTCGTTTAAATCAAGTGATAAAAAGAGGTGGGGTTATTTATGGTGGTGATGTGGAGAAAAGAAAGGTGGCAGTTGTTGTGATACCGGATTTCAGTGAAAAAGAGGATGTGGATAAGATAGTTGTTTTTAAATAAGGTTTTTGATGCAATCTTTGTGGATATATACATCTAGAAACCCACTGTCAAATTAATTATTTCTAAGAAAGCTAAAATCAGGGTTGAAATTGAGCTTTACATAACGATAACTTATACCAAGACATAAAGACTATAAATAATTGAACCCTCACTTAATGCCTATAAAGAGACGCAAATGAGAAGTATAAAAGACATCATGAACCTTAGTCAATTCTTTGATAAGTCAGAGTAGTTTAATGAAAAACCAAAAAGTATGAGCAAAATGTCACACACATAATAATAATTATTGTAATCAAAGTATGTAAAAACAAAATAAGCACAAATACAAGTTAAATAACCCTATTTATAATACGTAAAAGCGTCCTAAACAATACTATAAAATAATAAGAGTTTAAATAAAATAGAAAAAAGAATCCTAAATCAACTAGGAAACTAATACAATTCCTATACAGTAGCTTCTAGACCTTATCGGCCTTCCCGATGTAAATTTTAGTCCAATATAGAATAAGACCTTTGGAAACCTCTGATGAAATTTTAGCCTGTTCCAACAATCTGATCGAAAATTATACTAGTTAGAGTAAGACCGTGTATTAGAAAAAATAAGCCTCTAACTGCCAAAATTAGTCAGCTCATGAAATAGATGGATTAGGCCCCTCTTGTGCATGAATTAATTTGAATAAGGTCTGATCATCACTTATTGAAGTTGTAGCCTCCTTGAAATTCACCTTAGTCTAAATACTCTAAATAGGCTCATTGAATGTATCTTTGAGCTTTTTTGCCCTTGATCTTATAATTGGCCCAACTGGAACTTCTTATAGATCCTTTGGTGTAGTTTGGATCGTACCATCCCTTCTTTTCTAAAAAAGATTCGACCTCGAATCATCACTTATACCAAACAAAGTGATAAAAAAAGGCATTAAAAGTAGCATTAACATCATACTCATCTTGTAGATTCATTTTATAAGTATTATCATTAAATCTTTCAAGAATTTGGAATGATCCATCTCTTTTCGGTATCAACTTAGATCTTTTTTGTTTAGGAAACCTTTTTATTTTCATATGCACTCAAACTCAATCATCTGGTTAAAAAAAAATAACTTTCTTTCTCCTTTTATTAGCTTTGAATTCATATTGTTCATTTTTTTTCTTTTTCTTTTTGTATTTGTCTCCTGACATTCTCATGGAGAGCCTTTACTACTTGTGTTTTTCTATTGTCATCAAGACTAACCTTTTCATCTATAGATAAAGAAAAGAAATCCAAAGGATTAAAGTCAAACAATTTCAAAATGAGAATAATCAATAGTAGAATACTCATTTCAATGGTGCAAAGGAAAAAGATGCGTGTACACACAATAGCTCAATTAACCCTGACTATCTAGATCAGGTTTCCAGTTTAAGAAAGCTGTGAGAATGACCTAACTTCTATTATAAACAAATTCAATAAATGATTGACAATCTTCCTAATTTTCTAAATTCTTTTGAATGATAGTTAAAGTCTTATTAACTACTTCAGTTTGACCATCTATTTGTGGATGACAAGTAGAAAATAACAATTTTGTTTCTAATTTCCCGAACAAAACCTTCCAGAAATAGCTTAAAAATTTATCATAGTCAAACATGATGCTCTTAGGTACCTCATTGAGGTGAACTATCTCAGTTAAAGATGCGGCTTGAGTACTAAAACCCTTAACAAATCTCCTTTAAAAATTAGTCAAACTGTGAAAACTTGCTGTCTCAATGATTGACTTAGGTGAAGACCATTCTTAGATAACCCTAACCTTTTCTTTATTCATCTCAATACCTTTTGCACTAACAACATATTTAAGAATTACAATCTTTTCCATGCAAAAGTCATACCTTCTAATATTAGCATATAAACATTGTTTTCGTAAAATAATCTATCAATTCCTTAAATGTTTAACATGCTCGTCTAAATTCTTATTATAAGTTAAAATATCATCAAAGTAAACCATAAAACATTTACCTCTAAAATTGCGCAAAACATGGTTCATTAATCTCATGAAAGTATCAGGTGCATTAATAAGTTCAAAAGGTATAACTAACCAATCAAACAAACCATATTTAGTTTTAAAGATAATTTTTTATTCATCTCCTTCTATCATTCTTAGTTGATGATATCCAATTTTCAAATCAATCTAAAAAAAATTACAAGACTCAAGCAATTCATCTAACATATCATTAAGTTTACGAATTGAGTGCCTATACTTTACCGTAATATTGTTGATGACTTGACAATCAACACACATCCTCTAAGTTTCATCCTTTTTTGGTAGTAACAATATTAAAACTACATATGAACTCATGTTTTTTTTATATATCCTTTTATCATTATCAATTCTTTAACTTGTCTTTAAAGTTTCTTATCTTCTCATAATTACTTTTATAAAATGGTCGATGAGGTATAGATATGATTTGGATCACTTCAAAATATAAACATTACACTCCCCAATATGGTTTGGATCACATCAACTTTCGTATTTTTCTTTTTTCTTTGCTCATCTCTTTTTTCTCCTTTTTTTTTTTTATCCCCCGTTCCTTCCTTCATATCATTTCACCCACTAAATGTTTTTTTTTGTGTTTTGTTTTCTCTTTCCATGTTCAAAAATCAAGGGATCTAAAATGCGTTATTATAACAGTAATTAATGGTGTTATTTTCATTTCATAAATGGAATTTTGTACTCCATAACATAAATTAATGACCAAAAATAATTATGAAACTGTTGATGGAGCTGTATAGTTTTTCCGTCTTAAACCTGTTATGATTAGGCACCAAGAAGCTGCTTCAAGTAAATAGGATGCATTCAAGTAAAATCCCAGCTATACATTGAAACTCGGCCACGGAATTCAATTAAGCTTGGCCTTGAAAGAGTTCAGTTATTCAACATTAACACTGCATAATCATGTGTTATCAGTAACAAAGCTTCTATGCAGAAACTGAGGCTTTTACTTAAAAGGCTTTGCAAACGTTTCGAATTCCAAAATTGAGAGAGAGAGAGAGTAATCAAGCTTGGTAAACAACATTAAATAACACCTCTTCATCAGCATCTACTCCAGAAAAAATGGAAACGAGAAGAAGGCCTCAAGAGAGCTCGGTAATTACACGTTCACACTTGGCTTCCAAGATCTTCACAGCTTCAGTAAAGAGAACTTCAGGAGGTAATGCTCCAGTTGATTCAATAGTAACTAGTGGGAAAGAGCAAGCAAAATTAGTACAGATCTTCTCAAAATTAATAAATTTCAAATTCAAGCAATTTTATCCACCTACAATGAAGGTTAAAAATAAATACTGATAAACAAGAGGGACAATTTCATCTGCCTTGTACAAGAAATTGACAACAGAAACTCTACTCAAAATTGGTCACAGACGAACTTATGTATCATGAACCACGGTAACAGAACTCCAGTAAATGGATAGTAGGAAATAACATGCACAACTTTTTCTCCTGAGCTGCTTAGACAGCATAACGCTCAAGCAGCCTTTCAGGCTCTTGGTTGCAGAATTATTTATAGGCTTAGCACTGGAAGTTCAAAATATTTTATTTAGCTGAAGTGATCAATTCAAAACATATTCGCTACTATAGATTGCAATATATAAAAAACCTCTCTATCCAGGGGACTATATCAAAAACCAGTGAGTTGAAAACGGTTTGGCAACATATAAAATTTGGTCTATTAAATTCAAAACCATGACCATCTCATGACATTATGGATCTTTCCAAATCTGGAAGCCAGGATCTTCAGGACAATTATTGTAAAATTGACCAGTTTCCTTCTTTGGAGTTCTAATTCAGTTAAAAGAAAGTTCTCTGAATATCACAAGTACAGGATCTTCAATAAAACTATGATAGAGCTAATATATTTAGTCCGTTGTCCTGCAAGGACAAGAGCTGGAGACTTAAGCTTGTTTCCAATTGAGCTTGAACTTTAACGAGAAATATTTGATCTGCAATCTGAACTCAAGTAATAGAATATTGATTTTCCACCAGAAGGTGATGTATGTCGTTATACCTTCAAGCAACAATTAATCCACCGAGGCAAAGCTCCTGAGGTTCTCTAACTATTCTTGTAGAAAAAATATTTAGCAGTAAATTTAATTGGTATCAACCTAATCAGAATAGTTTACTTTGTTTTGATATTGCTTATAATTTCCCTCACTACATTCTTCAAACAATCACAAGAAACTTATATTCACAGTTTAATGGTAATTAGATTGCTAAAAGCATGTACACCTCATCACTTACATATGAAATGATCCTTAACACGGTGCAGTGCCACACGTTTCTCCCACTCTTCATCCCCTCTTATGCATTCCCTACACAAAGTGCAGGCTCGTGAATCAGCTACAATTGCCTTCTTCTTAGCTGTCAAATAACCAAATCATTCATCAGGGATACTCAAGAAAGCAAAAACAGAGATGGAAGCGTTATTTTATATTCTAAGAAAATTAATGGAAACTATGCAGCACAGAAAGTTGTCCAGAAAGAAAGGATAAAGAAGACAAAATCACTTTACCATTGCCAGTGTCTTCAATATCAAATACACCACTTGGACACTTCCTTATAAGTTCTTCAGCATCCTCACCTTTAATGTTTTCCAGTAATACAACCTACAAGGAAGGAAGAAGTGTTCAAAATGTTACAATAATATGCAAGGGGAAAGGGGGGAGGAGGTTGCATTGATAAAAACAATCAGAGAACAAGATATCTTCACACCTCAGGAAACATCCGATACCAAGCAGTCCCCACAGGAGACCATTTTGCATGTGTTTTTCCCATTCCTTTAACAGCATGAGCTTCTAGTTCAATTTCCTGTAAAATTATTAGACATTTCAGTATTTGCACCTGCAATCCAGTAACAGGCAAGAACGACCTTTGATAGAAAAAGAAACAATATGCAAAAACTTCCAGAAACTCAAATATGTTGTGCTCACCAGCATATGTGGATTCCAATGGAAAAGGAAAGAAAGAGGGAAGTGCATCAATAGTCATGGATTTCTAGACGAGTGAAAAGCTTTATATTACATAAATCAATTGGTCTTTGTCAGCAAAACATCAAATCCGAAAATATTTAACCTAGGTTGGTAGCTTGAAAATGTTTCTATCAACAGAATGCACCAGCAATTAAAATTTTAAAGTTATCTTGGATTTGTAGGAAATCAAAGAATGAACCACAAATGGCTGAAGAAGACCAAACCCAAAAGACCACAAGCATCCAAGAAACCAGTCTCATTTTAAAGCATGCTCCTATTGGGATCCTTAGTATCGTAGATAAGTCGCTAACAAACCCCTCCCACTTTCAAACTATATTTGGATTAGATAAGTCGCTAACAAACCCCTCCCACTTTCAAACTATATTTGGATTAGAATGCTACTACTTTCTGTTTATTCAATCGCTTTAGAAGTCTGGATATGCTTACTGGAAATGTAATCTAGAAAGGAAGCACCCACTGATCATATGCTTGGTCTAATAGGATTGTTGAAATGCAGTTCTTGGTTTTAAAAATCTTTTGTGCTATGCCTTTGGAAGTTCAATAGCCAAATAGAAGTAGGGTGGGGAGAGGAAAACAGTAGAAAACAAAAATCACAGCAGAATAATGGCTAAAAGTAGAAGAAAATTGAAGCTAGAACAAGATAATAGGGTTTAGGGTTCTTGAGAAACCTCTAGAATCCGAATAGATTGATAAAATAGCAAAACAAAATGTCCACAAAAATAATCCTAACATCCTATTTGCGCTAGTTAAAACCCTAATACTAATGATTGCAGGAAAAGTAACCTCTTACTATATGTCACATACTAATCACATAACAGCTAAAACTCTGACTAACACAAGAAATCCTAAATTAAATAAGAAAACCAAAACTGATAAGAAAATTATTAAAAAGTTCCTGCATCACAAACACCACAGTTACCAAGCTCAATATCATACTTTATTCCACAAACCACAATAGCATGTATCCAATCCGTCAATCACACATCACTTTGTTCTTTCAGCACAATCTGCCAGAATTTATACCCTTTGGGCTTTCAGCATTGAAGTTTAGACAACTTCCTTTCCAAATATGTTACATGAAGATGTAAAAGATAAATTAACACCACCCAACCAAACATGAAAAAACCTTACTTGTCCAGGGCCCAGTTTGGCGAGTATAATATCTTCTACCATGGAAATTGGATTGCCTGCAAATTCTGGCAGGGAGTCTTGGCCGCAACTAAATGAAGTATAGGTACTTGGTTTGGAATCAGGTTTTTCAGATTCTTTAGCAAACTCACTTCCATTTGGTAACCACTTCAATTCTTGAGAATACACTGCATTATAATGACCATAATGGTACCAACTATTATACAAAGTAATCACTGGCTTTATATCATCAAGTTAAGCTACCAACTATTGGAAAGAGGACAACTAATTATTAATCAATTCACTACAAAATATTGTAAGAAAATCACTGGCTTTAATTGAAATAAACAAAGTACCACTTACCTGAACAGCGAGGCTGGCCCCGATTGCAGCGAGCATGGAGTTTGAGGACAATAGTGTTCTTTTCATTTGGTGTATCATTTGCTTCAGGTGAGAAGAAAAGGAGAAAAAAGAAGGAAAGTCCGTTAAGTTCCTAAACAATGCAGAGGTTAATTGTTTCCCTCTTTTGTATAAAAAAAATTTATCATGTAAATGAAATACGAGTCAAACCTGAAAGATATTCAAACAGCCTAGGGTCAACCTTGATGGGAATGAGACCCAATCTGTGGGCAAGCACTTCATCTTGGATCACAGATGTATTATTTGCAATGAAGACTTTTTCAATAGCCATTGTGGGAACCTACATACAGAGAATAAAACCAAAATCCATCATTTCCATCAATCGACAAGCTTTACACACAAGAGATAATGAACAAGACATGAATTTACAAACTATCAATATCGTAAATCAAAATTCAGACAAGATAGATGGAGAGAGAGAGAGAGTTAACTCCATTCCTTCAGTTAGGAAATTCAAATTTCTCAGCAGGGAAACAACTAGTGAAACCAAAAATAGAATACAATGAAAAAGGTGAAAACTATTTTCCACAATCCACTACTACTCATGATATAAGTTTATCCATTGACATGAATGTAAGGAGAGCTTCTCATGATATAAGGAACTGTGCTGTTTTAAACATTACTAAATGTTCCATTTTGTTCGTGGATGGCTTTAATATCCTTATAAGTCAAGCACATTTCCAGGAACCATCTAATCTAAGAGTCTGTCTAAAGTTATAATTTTTTAGGGGTACCAAGTACTGCAAGCAAGCACCTATCAACAACAAATCTGAGGATAACTTTATCCATTGACATGAATGTAATGAGAGCTTCTCGTGATAGAACTGTGCTGTTTTAAACATTACTAAATGTTCCATTTTGTCCGTGGATGGCTTTAATATGCTTATAAGTCAAGCACATTTCCAGGAACCATCTAATCTAAGAGTCTGTCCAAAGTTATAATTTTTTAGGGGTACTAAACACTGCAAGCAAGCACCTATCAACAACAAATATGAGCAAATGCAGATTAGAAGAAATTTGCAATTTTCGTCACACCAACATGTTCAGACAAGAGTTTAAGAAACTTTGACAGCTGATCATCCCCCAATGTGCAAAAACAGAAAAGGATAAATGATCTATAAAAGAGGATATCAATTATTACAAAAGAACAGCAGAATAACTAACTAAAAATCAAGCTTTCATCACTGTTTATCTACAAGAATATAATCCCCAGAACTAGGCATAGCGTACACACCTCAGATATGAGAATCCTCCGAAAAGCGTTGGCAACTGCTGCATCAATACCAATCATATCAAACTCCATCTTATCCTTATCCAGTGCAATTACCTTAATTCTGAAGTTTTCACGGAAAGAATCTAATCGTAAACTATTATCTACTCCCATTGACGCATAGGAACCAGAATATTGCAAAGTTTCAGTCTGCAGAAACCAAAATCCTAAAAAATATAAGCACTTAAAGAGACAAATAAAACCGAAGAACTCAATTAAAATAAACTTAACCATTCCAATTTTCCCTCTTTTCCTTTCCAAATCAAATGAGATAACAAGATAAACGCACTGCAAATAGTGCTATGTTCATTAAAAGCAATAACCATCAATTTCCCATCTCCAAACATAGCAGCAACAAAGTCCAGCAACTGGGCTGTAGTTAAAAACTTCATAAACTTCAAGATACAAACATGTGAGCTAAATTAAGCTATAACAAACTGTATTAAGCTCAAACTAACTCCTATCCTATAACGATGATTATTTCTACCAAAGCTTGAGTCTTTAGAAGAAAGGATAAAAAGGGTGAGTTAGAAATACATTAGTAGGAGCATCAGGTTTGCAATAAACACGAGTTCCTTGTTTTCGGATATGTGGTGGCAGTTGACCCCTTTCCACATCTTTCAAATTCCAATATGAAAATCCCTCCTCCTTTTGTTGTTGCTCATCTTCTTCACTGCTCATTCTTTCATCACTGCTGCTTTCTTGTTCACTCATTCTTTTATTTTATTTTATTTTATTTCCCTTTCTCTTTTTGACGACTTACTGGTTAGTTTCTCTCCTTTTGGGAGGAAGAGGAAAGACAGACTGTGGATCTTTTTTAGGGTTCTAACAGCCACAAGGGTTTATACTTTATAAGGGGTTTGTGACGCACACAGTACACACACGGTCCCAATTCTTAAAATTATAAATCCTTCTTGGTAATTTTATATAATTACGTATAATACCATATTCCGTTATTCCATTACAATTATAACCCGATCCTAAATACTACTATTTTCTTTCTAGCTTTAGCTCTTCAGTTGAGACATGACCATGATTTTGAAACTTGACTACAATAAAAAATGAATACATAAAGGATTAGTCACATATATTTTTACTTCCGGTATAGTTTTAAAACTAATTTGTATGCTTGTATTATGT
>Ga0307515_10014742_pt1 | contig 14461 bp, 13 predicted proteins | sample 17_EM_MG_FD_194513 | JGI IMG/M metagenome (GOLD analysis project Ga0307515, IMG submission 194513) | Populus trichocarpa ectomycorrhiza microbial communities from riparian zone in the Pacific Northwest, United States - 17_EM | ecosystem: Host-associated > Plants > Roots > Unclassified | place...
CGACAAGGCGCGCGCATCCGACGCCTGGCTCAGCAGGGCCAGCGGTCCGGGTGCGTTGTCGGCCAGGTCGTCGTACACGTCTCGTTCCTCGTCGGAGTCGCTTGCAAGGGGAGCGGGCTGAGTCTGCGGCTCGGCCTGCTTGCGGCGCAGGCTGTCGATCGCACGGTTTCGCGCAATGCTCGTGAGCCAGGTCAAGGGCTGGCTTTGCGCCGCGTCGAAGCTTTGCGCAGCCCGCCAGACATTGACGTAGACCTCCTGCAGCACATCTTCTGCCTGCGCCCTGTCTCTGTTGATACGCAGCACGACACCGAACAGATGCGCGCTGGTGCGCTCGTACAGCAGGGCGAAGGCAGCGCGGTCACCCAGACCGGCACGCGCCAGCAGGCGTGACAGGTCGCGGCTTTTTTCACTCCACTCTTGCGGGTCAACAGCCATGGGCGATGAAGGATGTGATGGACATCACGCTGCGGCATTCTAGGGTTGCCGGTCGGCGCGGCTTGGTCGATTGCCGTGATCGTGCCGCGGGCGTGACTTCTTACGTGAAATGCCGTCCGTACAATTCGCGCACCATGCCGTCCACCCCGTTCCACTCGCGCGAATTCGTCCTCACGCTGTCGTGCCGCGATGCCAAAGGCATCGTCTACGCGGTCTCGGGCCTGCTGTACCAAGCAGGCTGCAACATCGTCGACTCACAGCAGTTCGGCGACCTGCCGGACGAAGACGGCGTGCACAGCACCGGCCTGTTCTTCATGCGCGTGCATTTCGAAGCGCCGCCGCACCTGGCCCACACCGACACGCTGAACACGCTCTTCACCGGCGTGCGCGAACAGTTCGGCATGGACGCGCAATTCCACAGCCGCGCGCGCCGCCCGCGCGTGCTGCTGATGGTGAGCCAGCACGGCCACTGCCTCAACGACCTGCTCTACCGCTGGCATTCGGGCCAGTTGAGCGTGGACATCCCGGCCATCGTGTCCAACCACCCGACCTTTGCCGACCTGGCTGCGCGCTACGGCATCCCGTTCCACCACCTGCCGCTGGCAGCGGGCAGCAGTGCCGACGCGAAGCGCGCGCAAGAGCAGCAGATCGAGGCGCTGATCACCGAGCACCAGATCGACCTGGTGGTGCTGGCGCGCTACATGCAGATCCTCAGCCCCGCGTTCTGCGGTTTCCTGAAGGGGCGCGCGATCAACATCCACCACAGCTTCTTGCCGAGCTTCAAGGGCGCCAAGCCCTACTTTCAGGCGCATGACCGCGGCGTGAAGCTGATCGGCGCGACGGCCCACTACGTGACCGCCGAACTCGACGAAGGCCCCATCATCGAGCAGGACGTGGCCCGCGTGGACCACTCGCTGAGTGCCGAGGGCTTCACCGCCGCCGGCCGCGACGTCGAATGCATGGTGCTGGCACGCGCAGTGCGCTGGCACGTGGAGCACCGCGTGCTGCTGAACGGCCAGAAGACGGTGATCTTTCACTGAACCCGCGACGAACCATGGCACGCCCCAAGCCCCCCGGCATCGCGCTGATGACGTCGTCCGACGACGCGGAAGCCCAGTTCTACGAAGCGCTGCAACGCGGTGACATCGAGAAGCTGATGGCCGTGTGGTCCGACGATGACGAGATCTGCTGCGTGCACCCGGGCGGCCCGCGGGTCGTGGGCCCCGCGGCCATCCGGGCGGCCTTCGACGCCATGTTCGCCAACGGCGTGATCGACGCCCGTCCCGAGAAGGTGCGGCGTGTGGTCACCCACGACAGCGCAGTGCACAGCGTGGTCGAACGCATCCAGGTCATGACCGAAGAGGGCCCGCAGTCGGCCTGGGTCATCGCCACCAACGTCTACCTGAAATCGGCCCTGGGCTGGCGCCTGGTGGCCCATCACGCCAGCCCCGGCTCGACGCAGGAGTTGCCGGAGGTGGGCGAGACGCCTTCGGTTCTTCACTGAATTCATGGCGTCCCAACCTTCACTTCGTTCACCGCATCCGGAGACCGGACGAGGCTGACATGCAGAACTACCACGCGCCCCGCTGGCTCGCCGGCAACGGCCCTGTCGGCGGCAACCTGCAAACCATCTGGCCGGCGCTGTTCTCGCGCAGCCACCAAGGTCCGCCGCCGGTCTACCGGCGCGAGCGCTGGACCACGCCCGATGGCGACTTCATCGACGTCGACTTCAGCATGCTGCCGGACGACAGCGAACAGCGCCCGCTGCTCGTGCTGTTCCACGGCCTGGAAGGTTCCTCGGCCAGCCACTACGCGCGCGCCTTCGCCAACTGGGCGCGCGAGAACGGCTGGCGCTACGCGGTGCCGCACTTCCGCGGCTGCTCGGGCGAATTGAACCTTGCGCCACGGGCCTACCACTCGGGTGACTACGAAGAGATCGGCTGGGTGCTCGAACGCATGCGCACGCTGCACGCCGGCCCCATCGTGGCCGTGGGCGTGTCGCTCGGCGGCAATGCGCTGCTGCGCTGGGCCGAAGAAGCCGGTGAGACGGCCTCGCAGACCGTGCGCGCCGTGTGCGCCATCAGCTCGCCCATCGACCTGGCTGCCGGCGGCCACGCGATCGGCCGCGGCTTCAACCGGCAGGTCTACACCCGCATGTTCCTGCGCACCATGGTGCCCAAGGCGCTGCGCAAGCTGGCGCAGCACCCCGGCCTGTTCGACGGCCGCAAGCTCCGATCGGCGCGCGACCTCTACGAGTTCGACAACATCTTCACCGCGCCGCTGCACGGCTTTCGCAACACCGAAGACTATTGGCAGCGGGGTTCGGCCAAGCCGCACCTGCACCGCATCCGCGTGCCGGCGCTGGTGCTGAATGCCCGCAATGACCCTTTCGTGCCCGCAGCCAGCCTGCCGCATGCGCACGAGGTGGGCGCCTTCGTGACACTCTGGCAACCCGAGCACGGCGGCCACGTCGGCTTTGCACGCGGCCGCTGGCCGGGCCACGTGCTCACGCTGCCAGAGCAGGTGATGGGCTGGATGTCTGCCCACGCGTGATGACGACCCCTCGCTCAACGAGTACGTAGAGGAGAAACGCGATGGATGAGATGGTTAAGGCCGCGTTGAAGAAGTGGCCCAACGTGCCGGCCTGCTACGGCTGGCTGGCGCTCGACGCACGCGGTGACTGGTACATGCGTGACGACCGCATCCAAGCCACGGGACCCTTCCCTCGCATCAAGGGCAGCCGCATCAACCACGACAAGCTGCGCGAGTTCATCGAGCGCAACTACGACCACGACGAACGCGGCTGCTGGTACTTCCAGAATGGCCCGCAGCGGGTCTACGTGGAACTCGAAGCGGCGCCCTGGGTCTGGCGCCTGGAGGCCATGGCCGGCTCGGCGCCCCAGCTGCGCTCACACACCGGCCGCGAAGCGCGCTTCGACTCCGCCATCGTCGACGAGACAGGGCGGCTCTTCATCGCCACCGACATCGGCCTCGGCATCGTGCACACGCTCGACATGGAGACGGCCGCCGACGCGATCGAGCAAGGCCACTGGACCGTGACCGACCTGCGCGGCGCCGACCTGCCGCAACGCTTCGGCCACTGCCTGAGCCCGCAGGCCCACGCGGAGCCGAAGAAGCCGGCTCACATGCCGTAGAACACGTAGTCGGCCGCGTAGCTCACCTGCTGGCGCTGGCCCTTCATCGCCACGCCGCAAGGCTCGCTGGGCGCGACGCCACCGCGCGTGTTGAGCCGCTGCACGTAGGCCACGCCTTGCATCGCACCGCTGCCCATCGCCGGCTCGGCCTTCACCAGCTGCAGCGGGATGTTGCCCATGCCGCCCGGTGCCGTGGCCACCTGCTTGCCGGTCACCTTGGACCCGTCAGCCGACTCCCAGGTCGGACCGGCGTAGTACTTGCCGACGACCTTCTGGTCGGCGCCATACAGCGTGGCGACGGGGCCGACGACGCCCCACTCGAACTGGCCGGCCGCGTCCTTCTTCTCGCGGCATTCGTAGGTGAGCTCGCCGCGGCCCACCGTCCACAGCTTCTGGGAGGTGCCGGCCGGTGCGCGCACCGATTCCGGCAGGGTCATGTTGTCGACCATCATGGGCGCCGGGGCGGTGGCACAGGCCGAGGCGAGCAAGGTCAGGCTGGCGAGCAGCAAGGTGTTCTTCATGGCATCTCCGAACGGTTGTTTGAGGGTTGAGCGAGTTCGTTGAAAGTCGCTGTAGCCCTGTACGCAGCAAGCTTCGGTTCAGATGCAAAAGAAAACGGACATGAAAAAGCCGGCCCGCAGGCCGGCTTTTGATCAAGGCACCGTCGCCGCTTACTTGGCAGCGCCGACCATGTAGGTCACGGTGGCCTTGATGTCGGCATCCGACCCGGCCGAACCGCCGCGCGGCGGCATGGCGCCCTTGCCGGAGATCACATGGGCGGTCAGCGTGTCGATACCTTGTGCAATGCGCGGTGCCCAGGCCGCCTTGTCACCCAGCTTCGGCGCGCCAGCCAGGCCTTGCGCGTGACACACCTGGCATGACTGCGCATACAACGCGGGGGGCGCGCCGGCATCAGCAGCCTTCGCAGGCGCGGGAGTGGTGGCAGGAGCGGGAGCCGGCGCAACAGCAGGAGCCGCCGTTGCCGGTGTCGATGCGGCGGCCACGGTGGCAGCCGGCGGTGCGGCCGCAGACGCGGCATCGGCAGCGCCAGCGGCTGGCATCTTGGGTTCGTCGAACTTCGCGCCGCCCTTGTTGGCCATGTAGACCACCGCACGGCCGATCTCGAAATCGCTGAAATCGCCGCCGCCTTGCGGGCCCATCGCGCCCTTGCCCTTCAGGGCATGGGTCAGCAGCGTTTCGTAACCTTGGCCAACGCGCGGAGCCCAGGCGGCGGTGTCACCAAACTTGGGAGCGCCAGCCACACCTGCTGTGTGGCACGCGCTGCATTGGGCGGCGAACACCTGGTCACCGGTCTTCATGGAGGCCGGGTCGTTGAGGTCTTTCACTTCAACGGTGGCAACGGGCTGGATGCGCTTGGCAGTGGCTTCGGGCGACATGCCATCGCTGCCGGCAGCCGGCTTCGGGCTGGAGCCAACGTGGCTCACCAGCAGCACGATGACAGCAATGGGAATGACGAACGCAAAGATCACCGCAGCGATGAGCTGCTTGACCGTTTTCACCGGCCCTTCGTGGGCGGCGTCGTCGTGTTCGGAACTGCTGTGGTGGGGGTCGCTCATGAAATCCTCGGTTGCTGGGACCGCTGGGTGTAGCGCAAAACCGCGGAATTATAAGCGGGCTCCCCCGGGGGCGAGGCCCCGGCGAAGGGCGCTGATAGAATCGCCGCCCTGCGCGTCCGTAGCTCAATGGATAGAGTACTGCCCTCCGAAGGCAGGGGTTGCTGGTTCGATCCCAGCCGGGCGCACCAGTCGACACAGGTCCTTGCCGGATCGACTCAGCATCCGGCATTTCTAGACCGCCCCCCAATCTTTCAAGCACTCGGCACGCGCCAGACAGCGTCACCGCCCGCAGGAAAGACTTGCACGCCGGGTTCTGTCTCGACGATCCAGCCGCCGGTGAATTCACCGAACGCCGGCAACACCAGCTTCTGAGCATCGAGCACGAAACACGGCAGGCGCAGGTGCTCGCGGCCACGGCCCTGCAGCTTCACGACCGGGTGCACATGCCCGGCAATCACGTGGTGCGTCGCATGGGCCTGAGGGTGATGGCACGCGGCGAACGGGCCGATCAACCACGGTTCGTTCACGATCGCGATGCCGAGCGACGTGGGTGGGTCGCCGGCACGGCGGTCGTGGTTGCCGCGGACGAGCGTGCAGCGCAGGTCTGCACAGGTTTCCCGCCACTGCGCCAGCGCACTCAGCATCGAGGCCGTGCGCGCCTCGGCGGCGTGCAGGAAGTCGCCGAGGAACACCAGCTCGGCCGGCGCGTAGTGGCGCAGCAAGGCGCTCAGCCGATCGAGGTTCTCGCGCGTCGTGCCGGCCGGCACGGGCTGCCCCAGTGCGCGGTACGCAGCGGCCTTGCCGAGGTGCAGATCGGCGACGAACAGCACGCGCCGTGCTGGCCACCAGAGCGCACGCTCGGGCAACAGCCACAGCGTTTCGCCGGCACAGGCCACGGCCAGCGGCTGGGAGGAAGCGGTCTTCATCGTCGAGCCGATCTTCGCCGCGGTTTCCTGTCGGCGACTGCATTGGCAGGAGCCGTAGCCGCACCGAACGCCAACGTGCTTCGCACTTCGTCGACACCACCCGCCATCGGCGCGCCGCCTGCGGCCTTCTCGAGCTGCTCGACCATGCGCGCGATGCGGTCGGCCACGCTTTCGTTCGACAGCTGCTCGCGAAAGCGCTCGACCATCAACGGGAAGGCAAACGGCGTCGGCCTCGCCAAGCTCTTCACCACGCACTGCTGCGACGCCATGCGGGTGAGGCTGGCCCGCAAGCGGCCGATCTCGAGCTCTTGCGCCAACAGCTCGTGCTCGGCCTGTTGCAGCAGGCGGTTGGCGGGGTCGTATTTGCGGAAAACCTCCCAGAACAGCGACGACGAGGCCTGCAGCTGCTTGTTGCTGCGCTTCTCACCAGGGTAGCCCTGGAAGATGAGCCCCGAGACACGCGCGATCTCGCGAAAACGCCGCTGCGCCAGCTCACCGGCATTCAGGCTCGCCAGCACCTCGTGCAGCAGGGCCTGCGCATCGTCGTTCACCTTGAGCACCTGCGGCAGCAGCGTCGGCCAGTCGACTTCGGTCGCGCTCAACAGCTCGAAGCCGTAGTCGTTGACCGCCATCGAGAAGGTGCGTGGCTGGTGCTGGGCCACGCGCCAGGCGATGAGGTTCGCAAGGCCGATGTGCACGTGCCGACCCGCGAACGGGTACAGGAACAGGTGCGAGCCTTCGCGCGTGGTAAGCAGCTCGGCCAGCAGCGTCTGCGGCGTCGGCAAGGCCGACCACTGCTGCTGGATCTCGAGCAGCGGCCGCACGCATTGCAGCTCGGGGCTGTCGTAGCGGCCCTCGCCGGCCAGTGCAAGCTGCTGCACCACCGCGTCGGCCAGCGTGGTCGACAGTGGCATGCGCCCGCCGTTCCAGCGCGGCACGGCGGCGCGCTTGCCGCTCGCACGCCGCACCCAGGCCGTCATGTCGTGGATGCGCACGAGTTCGAGTAATCGCCCGCCGAACAGAAAGCAGTCGCCGGGCTTGAGCCGCGCGGCGAAGTTCTCTTCAACGCTGCCGATGCGCGCTCCGGCCAGAAACTGCACCGACATGCTGGCGTCGCTGACGATGGTGCCGATGTTCGCCCGGTGCCGACGCGCCAAGCGCGCATCGGGTACGCGCCACACGCCCTCGCCATCGGGCACCGCGCGCTGGTAATCGGGGTAGGTCGCAAGCGAGGAGCCGCCCTGGCGCACGAAGGAGAGGCACCAGTCCCAGCTCTCGCGCGACAGGTGCGCGTAGGCCGCGGTGCTGCGCACTTCGTCGTACAACTCGTCGGGCACAAAGCCGCCGCCCAGCGCGACGGTGACCAGGTGCTGCACCAGCACGTCGAGCGGTTGCTCGGGTGATTCGCGCGACTCGATGTGGCCTGCGGCAACGGCCGCACGCGCGGCGGCGCCTTCCACCATCTCGATGCTGTGCGTGGGGACGAGCGTGATGCGCGACGGCCGGCCCGGCGCATGCCCAGATCGACCGGCACGCTGCAGCAGCCTCGCCACGCCTTTTGGCGACCCGATCTGCAGCACGCGCTCGACGGGCAGGAAGTCGACGCCGAGGTCGAGGCTCGATGTGCACACCACCGCACGCAGCTCGCCGCTCTTCAGTGCCAGCTCGACCCACTCGCGCACCGCGCGGTCGAGCGAGCCGTGGTGCAAGGCTATCGTCCCCGCCCACTCGGGCCGCGCCTCGAGCAAGGCCTGGTACCAGATTTCCGACTGCGAACGGGTGTTGGTGAAGACCAGCGCAGTGCTGCTGTTCGCGATCTCGTCGATCACCTGCGGCAGCATCGTGAGCCCGAGGTGCCCGGCCCATGGGAAGCGCTCTGCCCGGCCCGGCAAGAGTGAATCGATCACCAACGTCTTGGCCACCTGCCCTTGCACCAGCGTTCCGGCGGTGTCGCCGAGCAAGGTACGCATTGCTTCGGCCAAGTTGCCCAGCGTGGCCGACATGCCCCACACGCACAGGCCGGCGCTCCAGCGCCGCAGCCGCGCCAGCGCCAGCTGCACCTGCACGCCGCGCTTGTTGCCCAGCAGTTCGTGCCATTCGTCGACGACGACCATGCGCACGCTGCCCAGCACGTCTTGCGCGTCCGCGCGCGACAGTAGCACCGACAGGCTTTCGGGCGTGGTGACGAGCACCGTCGGCAGCCGCTGGTTCTGCGTGGCACGCTCGCCGGAGGGCGTGTCGCCGCTGCGTGCGCCGGCGGTCCATGCGATGAGGCCCTCGACCGCCAAGGCGTCCAGCGGCTGCTGCAAGGCCCGCAGCGTGTCGGCCGCGAGCGCGCGCATCGGCGTGATCCACAGCACGGTGAGCGGCGGTGGCTTCTTGGTCGCTCCACCTGCGTACGCCATCAAGGCACCGAGCCACACCGCGTAAGTCTTGCCGGCTCCCGTGGTCGCGTGCAGCAGGCCGGACCGGCCTTCGCCGATCGCCTTCCACACTTCGCGTTGAAACGTGAACGGCTTCCAGCCGCGGGCGGCAAACCAGGCGTCGAGAGGCTTCTTGATGCGGGCGGAGGCAGGCACGCCCTCAGGCTACCGCAGGGACCGGCAACAGCTTGTCCACTGCGTTCAGATCGGTACGCAAGCGCGGCAGCGAGGCCGGGTGCTCACGCTGGATGAAGGCGATCAGTGCCTCGCGCACCGCACAGCGGAGATCGAAGTTCTGGCCGGAAGAAGCCGAACTGACCAACACGCGCAGCTGCATGCTGCGCTCGGTGGCATCGGTGACTTGCACAAGGCAGACTCGCTGGTCCCAATCGGGCGAGGCCTCGCACACGCGCCTGGCCTCCTGGCGCAGCGGCTCGAGCGGCAATGAGTAGTCGACCGAGAGAAACACGGTGCCCAGCAGCTCGGCGCTGCTGCGCGTCCAGTTCTGGAACGGGTGCTCGACGAACCACTGCAGCGGAATGATGAGCCGCCGCTCGTCCCAGATGCGCAGCACGACATAGGTGCCGGTGATTTCTTCGACGCGGCCCCACTCGCCTTCGATGATCAGCACATCGTCGATGCGAAACGGCTGCGACAGCGCGATTTGCAAACCCGCGATGAGATTGCCGAAAACCGAGCGCGCGGCAATGCCCGCTACCAGACCGGCCACGCCCGCAGAAGCCAGCAGGCTCGCGCCCAGCTGACGCGCGCCAGGAAAGGTCATCAACGCGAACGCAACACCGGCCACGAGTGCAGCGCCCATCGCGATGCGCGACAGCACGCGCGTCTGCGTGTGGATGCGACGCGCTTGCAGGTTGTCGGTCGCTTCGACCGGGTGCAGCTTGATCACGCCCTCGGCAACGCCACGCAGCGCGGACATCGCCAGCCACGTGAGGGAGGCGATCAGCAGCAGGCCGGTGGCGTGGTGCACACCCTCAATGGACGGCAGGTCACTGGGCGCGCCTTGCCACACGGCCTGAAGAGCGGCCAGAGGAAACACAAAACCGGCTGCGCGATCGCTTTCGTGCACCACCGAGTCGAGTAGCGGCGAGAAGCGAGCCAGCCGAAAGACCACCCGTCGTCCGACCCGCTGCGCCACGAGCGCAAGCAAGGCCGCAACGGCGGCCACGCCCAGCACCGGCAACCACGGTGCGTAGGCGTTCCAAAACATCAAGTGTTAGCGGCTCGCGGCAGAGGCCGATGACATCGGTGCCGTCGTGGTGCCGGCGGTACCGCCTCCAGCGGCCGGTGTTCCGGCCTCGTCGCGTTTGTTGCAACCGGCCCCGAGCAAGGCAGCGGCGATGACAGCGATGAATGAGAGTCGAGTGAAGTTCTTCATTGGTATCTCCTGGTGGGTGGACAGACAGCGCCGCCCTTACCTCCCAAATGAAGGTCTTGCGGCAAAACTGGCCGAAGCGGGCGACCGTCTGGAACGCGACACGCTGGCCTAGGTTTCCAGGCAACCGGTGTGCCGCGCGGGCGAATCAACAGCGCAACCGGCGAGAGCCGCTCAGCCGGCGGTCACTTCATCCCAGCGTTGCATGGCTTGCAAGGCGGCCTCGCGCGCCGGCTCGGGAAGGAAGGACGCGCGGGCCGCGTTGCGCATCATCTGGCCCAGCTGCGTGTGGCTCAGGCTGAGTTCGTCGTGCAACACCCGCAACTCGTGGCTCAAGGTCACGCCCGACATCAACCGGTTGTCGGTGGAACACGAGACCGACAACCCGGCCTCGACCATCGCGCCGATCGGGTGCGAGGCAATCGACGCTGCGGCGCCGGTGTGCACATTGCTGCTGGGGCAGACCTCGAAGTGCAGGCCGAGCGCTCGGGCTTGGGCGGCCCAGTCAGCCGTCTGCTCGGCGCTGTCGCCGCGCATGATGTTGACGCCGTGACCGATGCGGCGCACGCCCAGCGTGGCGGCCTCCAGCACGCGCGAACCGACATCGGCTTCGCCCGCGTGGCAGGTGAGCCCGAGATCGGCTTCGCGGGCCCGTGCGAAGGCCTTGGCATGCGGTGTCGGCGGGAAGCCGTGCTCGGCACCCGCCAGGTCGAAACCGATGACACCCTGGCCGGCGTAGCGGGCCGCAAGGTCGGCGGCGCGCAGCGTCTCGTCGGGCGAATCAGTGCGCATCGCGCAGACGATGAGCCCGCTGGGCAAGGCGCTTCGGCGCAGGCCGCTGACCAAGGCCTCGACCACGGTCTCGCCAGACAAGCCGTGCGCCTCCAGCAGCAGCGGCGCCATGCGGAACTCGGCCAGCACGCAGCCGTCGAGCCGCGCATCTTCGGCTGCCTCGAAGGCCACGCGCTCGCAGGCTTCGGCCGAGGCCATTGCCGCGACGGTGAGCGAGAAGCCCAGCAGGTAGCGAACAAGGCTGCCCGAGTCGGCGTTCGCATGCATCCACGCAGCCAGGGCTGGGGCGTCGTCAGCCGGCACGCTGAGCCCGCGTGCCCGGCACAGTTCGAGCAAGGTTTGCGGGCGCAGGCCCCCATCGAGGTGCTCGTGCAGCAAAACTTTCGGCAGCGCAGTCCACTGCGGTGAATCGGTAGGAGGCAGGGTCGTGGTGATCAAGGCGGCTTCTTTCTGCGTGACCGGCAGTGCGCACAGTCTCGGCCAAGACTGCGCAGGAAATGCGCCAGCTCTCAATGATTCAATACCGCGCCTCGCAAACGCGGCCTCGGGCCCAATTCCTGCTTATCGTGTCAACGGCAAACGTTTGCGCATCGTTTGGATGCATCATTGCATCTTCACGTCCTCCTCCCAACTCGTTGACGCAAAAACCATGAACATCTTCTTGCGATTCGGATTGCTGGCCACCACCCTGAGCCTCAGCCTGTCGGCGCTGGCCGATCCTGCCGTGGTCTACGACATGGGCGGCAAGTTCGACAAGTCGTTCAACGAGGCGGCCTACCAGGGCCTCGAGAAGTGGAAGAAAGACACCGGCAAGGGTTACCTCGAGTTCGAGATCGCCAACGAAGGCCAGCGCGAACAAGCCCTGCGCCGCATGGCCGAGCGCGGTGCCAACCCGATCATTGGCGTCGGCTTCAACCAGGCCGCGGCGATCGAGAAGGTGGCCAAGGAATTCCCGAAGCTGCAGTTCGCGATCATCGACATGGTGGTGCAGCTGCCCAATGTGCAATCGGTGCTCTTCAAGGAGCAGGAAGGCAGCTTCCTGGTGGGCGTGCTGGCCGCGCAGGCAAGCAAGACGAACAAGGTCGGATTTGTCGGCGGCATGGACATCCCGCTCATCCGCAAATTCCGCTGCGGCTACGAGCAAGGCGCCAAGTACGCCAACCAGAAGACCGAGGTGTTCTCGAACATGACGGGCACCACCCACACCGCCTGGTCCGACCCGGCGCGCGGCGGCGAATTGGCGAAGGCCCAGTTCGGCAAAGGCGCCGACGTGATCTTCGCGGCGGCCGGCGGCACCGGCATCGGCGTGTACCAAGCCGCCAAGGACGCCGGCAAGCTGGCCATCGGCGTCGACAGCAACCAGAACTACCTGCAGCCCGGCACGATGCTCACGTCGATGGTCAAGCGTATCGACCTCGCCGTCTACCAGATCGCCAGCGGCGTGAAACCGGGCGTCACCGTGCTCGGCCTGAAAGAAGGCGGCGTCGACTACTCGCTCGACGAGCACAACGCCAAGCTGATCACGCCCGAGATGAAGAAGAAGGTCGAAGCCGCCAAGGCCGACATCGTCGCCGGCAAGATCAAGGTCGTCGACTACATGACGGACAACGCTTGCAAGTTCTGAGAGCAGGCTCGCTTTCCCGCAGCGTTCGCTGAAAAGAATCTGTCTTGAGCACCATCAAGCACGTCGCCGCGCGGGCGGGGGTGTCCTTCACCACCGTCTCGCACGTGCTGAACGGCACGCGCCGCGTCAGCGATTCGGCGCGCCAGCGCGTCGAGCAGGCCATCGCCGAGATGGGCTACTCGCCCAGCGCGGTGGCGCGCTCGCTCAAGATGAGCGAGACCAGCATCATCGGCGTGCTGGTGCCCAACATCATCAACCCCTTCTTCGCCGAGCTCACGCGCGGCATCGAAGACTGCTGTCGCCAGACCGACTACTCGGTCTTCCTCTGCAACTCGGACGACGACCCGGAGCGCCAGGGCCGCTATCTGCAGACCTTGCTCGAACGCCGTGTCGACGGCCTGCTGCTCGCGGCCGCCGCAGGCGAAGCCGAGGCCCTGGCGAAGCGCCTCGAATCGGCCCGAGTGCCGACGGTCGTCGTCGACCGCGGCATCCCGGGGCTTTCTACCGCCGATCTGGTGCGCGTAGATCACCAGGGTGGCGCACACATGGCGGTGTCGCACCTGCTGTCGCTCGGCCACCGGTCCATCGCGTGCCTGTCGGGCCCGTCCCAGTTCGCGGTCAGCCGTGCACGCGTCGCGGGTTGGCGCCAGGCGATGGACGAAGCGCAGGTTCCCATCCAGGACGGCTGGCTGCTGGAAGGCGACTTCAGTGCCGCCGTCGGCCACGAGCTGACGCGCAAGCTGCTCACGCAAGGCGGCATCACCGCCGTGTTCGCGAGCAACGACTTGCTGGCCATCGGTGCCATACGCGCGGCCGCCGAGATGGGCGTGGCGGTGCCGTATGCGTTGTCGGTGATCGGCTTCGACGGCATCGACCTCGGCAGCTACGTGTACCCCGCCCTCACCACCGTCGGCCACCCGATCCGCGCACTCGGCGAGACCGCCGCCAAGGTGTTGATCGACCGCATTGCCGACGGCCCCGAAGAGACCCGCGAAGTGGTGCTCCCCACGCAGCTCTTCCTGCGTGAATCCACCGGGCCGCGGCGCGCTTTCTGAGCGCATGCTGACGTGACTGCGATGAACCCCATGAGCGACTCATCCGCCACCGTGGCCGTGCGCATGACCGGCATCAACAAGCGCTTCGGTGCGGTGCTGGCCAATGCCGACGTGAACCTGCGCGTGCTGTCAGGCACGGTGCACGGCCTGGTCGGCGAGAACGGTGCCGGCAAGAGCACGCTGATGTCGGTGCTGTATGGCTTCTATGGCGCCGACAGCGGCAGCATCGAGGTCTTCGGCCAGCCGGCACGCATCCGCAATGCCCACGAGGCGATTGCGCTAGGCCTCGGCATGGTGCACCAGCACTTCATGCTGGTCGACACCTTGAGCGCCATCGAAAACGTGATGCTCGGTGCCGAACCGCACGTGCTGCTGCGCCGCGCCGACGCCGTGGTGCGTGCCAAGCTCGACCAGCTGATGGCCTCGACCGGCCTGCGCGTGAGCCTCGATGCACTGGTCGGCGACCTGTCGGTGGGGGACCGGCAGCGGCTCGAGATCCTGAAAGCGCTGTACCGCGGCGCGCGCATCCTGATCCTCGACGAACCCACGGCCGTGCTCACGCCGCAAGAGACGGAGCAGTTGTTCGACGTGCTCGCCCGCCTGCGCGCGCAGGGCACAACCATCATCCTCATCACCCACAAGCTGAAGGAAGTGATGCGCCTGTGCGATCACGTCACCGTGATGCGCGGCGGCCGGGTGGTGCACGAGTGCCCGATCGCGCAGGCCTCGATCGCGCAGCTGGCCGAAGCGATGGTCGGACGCAAGGTCAACATGGGCCGCCAGGGCGAAACGGTTGCGACGGCCGGCGAGGTCGTGCTGCACGCCAAGGGGCTGGCACTGCGCGACGCGATGAAGGTGACGCGCCTTCATGGGCTCGACCTCAGCTTGCGCGCCGGTGAGATCGTCGGTGTGGCCGGTGTCGCCGGCAACGGGCAGAGCGAGCTGCTCGAGCTGTTGTCGGGCCTGCGCGCGCCGGATGCCGGCCAGCTGCAGTTGGGGACCGAACGCTTCGAGGCAGGCCGCTGGCTGGACCCGCGCAAGGCGCGCCATCTCGGCCTCGCTCACGTGCCCGAAGACC
>Ga0307515_10014744_pt1 | contig 14459 bp, 14 predicted proteins | sample 17_EM_MG_FD_194513 | JGI IMG/M metagenome (GOLD analysis project Ga0307515, IMG submission 194513) | Populus trichocarpa ectomycorrhiza microbial communities from riparian zone in the Pacific Northwest, United States - 17_EM | ecosystem: Host-associated > Plants > Roots > Unclassified | place...
GTTTTGGAGATCTTGGCCGGGTCGTGGCTGGCCATCGCCGAGGCCGTGAGCGTGCACACGCTGTCCTGCTATCCGGTCGCCGGGCACGGCAGCGAGCGGCAGCGCAAACTGCTGCCCGACCTGCTCGGCGGTGACCTGCTCGGCGCCTATTGCCTCTCCGAGCCGCAAGGTGGCTCCGACGCGGCCAGCCTGTCCACCCGAGCGATCCGCGACGGCGACGACTGGGTGGTCACCGGCACCAAGGCCTGGATAACGCACGGCGGCCAGGCCGATTTCTACAACATCTTCTGCCGTACGGGCGGCCCCGGCGCGAGTGGGATCTCGTGCCTGCTCGCCGACGCCGACACGCCCGGGCTGCTGCCGCAGAAACCGGAGCGGACCATGGGGCTGCGCTCGTCCGCCCCGGCCCAGATCGTCTTCGACGGCGCCCGGATCGCGGCGGACCGGCTGATCGGCGGGGAGGGCACCGGCTTCCGGATCGCGATGGAGGCGCTCGACGCGGGGCGGCTCGGCATCGCGGCCTGCGCGGTCGGGCTGGCCCAGGCGGCGGTGGACTACGCGGCGGCGTACGCCCGCGAGCGCGAGCAGTTCGGCCGGCCGATCGGGGAGTATCAGGGGCTCGGCTTCATGCTCGCCGACATGGCCACCCAGGTCTCGGCCGCCCGCGCGCTGCTGCTGGCCGCCGCCCGGCTCAAGGACGCCGGCCGGCCGTATTCGATCGAGGCGGCCAAGGCCAAGCTGTTCGCCACGGACGCCGCCATGCGGGTCACCACGGACGCGATCCAGGTGCTGGGCGGCTACGGCTTCGTCAGCGACCACCCGGTCGAGCGCTGGTTCCGCGAGGCCAAGGTGCTGCAGATCGTGGAAGGCACAAATCAGATCCAGCGCCTGGTCATCAGCCGATCATTGACCCGCCGGTGAGCGCAGGTCGAAACAGCCTCGTTACGGCATAGGCTGTACCGGTATCTTGACGCCGTGGAAGAGATCGACCGGGCGATCGTGGGCGCCCTCACCGCGGACGGCCGGCTGTCCTACACCGATCTCGCCGAGCGGGTCGGCCTGAGCGTCTCGGCGGTGCACCAGCGGGTGCGCCGGCTTGAGCAACGCGGGGTGATCGCGGGCTACGCGGCCCGGGTGTCCTACGAGGCGCTGGAGCTACCGCTGACGGCGTTCGTGGCGATCCGCCCGTTCGACCCGTCCCAGCCCGACGACGCCCCGGACCGGCTGGCCCACCTCGCCGAGATCGACTCCTGCTACTCGGTGGCGGGGGAGGACTTCTACCTCCTTCTGGTACGGGTGGCCAGCCCCGCCGACCTGGAACGCCTACTCCAGGAGATCCGCACGGCGGCAAACGTAACGACGCGTACAACGGTGGTCCTGTCGACCCCGTACGAGAACCGCCCACCCCGAATAGCCCCGATCGTCACAGCCTGACCCGGAGTCAGCGGTCTGAGCGTGACCCCAGTCGCACCACAATGCGGAGCACGACCGGGGCGAGGCATGCAAGGAAGGTCAAGCCGCCCGCTCCACCTATGACGAGGCTTGAGACGGTGTTGGGAAGGATGGCGCTGGGGACGAGCTCAGCGAGGACGCCGGGAAAGACAAAGACGAGCATGAAGGGGACCGCGCCGAATGCCGCGCCGAAAGCGGCGGCCGCGGCGGCGGCCGCGTCTGGCCGAGCGGCGGCGACAGCTTCGGTTTTGGCAAGTACAGCGTCGAAGGCCTCCGTGACGGGGTCGATGGCCTGAAAGAATTTGGCCACGACCGAGGGGCGGCGCTTCGATGACTGGCGTTTTGCTGGTGTCGGCGCACTCAGCCCTGCCGCTTCGATGATTTTCGGTGCGGCGTGTAGGAGGCCGGCGCTGTATCGCAGTCCTCGCCATAGGCGGGTCACGGGCAGGGCTTCGGCTCCGTGCAGGAACTGGTGCAGCTCGCCTTCCCATTCCTCCAGCAGGTCGGCGCGGACCGATTCGGGCATTCGCCGGGCGACGAGGTTGAGCAGGCCGTAGGGAATCTGGTCCAGGCGGCCGCGGATCTCTTTGCTGCACAGGTCACCCAGCGCCGTGCCGGTGGCGAAGAGCACGACAGCGCCGAGGACAGTCAGCGGCGTGTTCACGCGAATCTCCGCGCCGGGCTCGGCTCGAAGCCGGTGCGAGGAGCGGGCGCCAGCTGCTCGTGGAGCGCGGCGAGCTCGATCCGGGCGGCCGCGGTGCCCTTCTCGCTGAGCTGGTACCACCATCGCACCGGGCGGCCCGCCACTTTCGGGTCGATGTCCTCGCGGTGTTTGATCAGCCACTCGGCTGTCTGTAGCCGGGTGAGGATCGGGTACAGCTTTCCGCTGGGAAAGCCGGTGAGGTGCATCAGTTCGTAGCCGTAGCGTGGAGCGGTGACGTCGTCGAGGAAGATGCGCAGCACGGTGGCTACCGCCAAGGTGATCCTGAATGACCTCTCATCGTCCATGTAACTATCTTACATAGGGTCGCCAGGTGTCTTGCACTGAGGCCGTGACAGCACAGGCACGGCGCCGCCGCCGAACCCCGCCCGGCTTGCCTTCGTCGTCATGACCTAGCGTCCTAGGACGCCCTTCGCGGTGTGGCTCACGCCATCCTCAAGTACATTCCATGGAACACACTTTGGGCTATGCTGCAGAGATGATTCCGCGGAATACACCTGACTTGCCGTTCGTCTTCGGTGAGTTGGTGCGGCTTGAGATCGAGCTCTGGGACGCGGTCGAGGCCCGGCTGAGCGCCGACACCGACGTCACCCTGGCCCGATATCTGGCGATGCGGGCGATCGCGCGCCGGCCCGCCTGCCGCGTCCAGGACATCGCCGAGGAGCTGGCGATCACGGTGGGCGGCACGAGCAAGGTGGTGGACCGGGTCGCGGCGGCCGGGCACTGCGCACGCCGGCCCAACCCGGGTGACAAGCGCTCGTCGTTGATCCAGCTGACCCCGGCGGGGGAGGACGCCCTGGCCAAGGCGGCCAAGGCGGTCGAGGACGAGCTGCAGCGACGGCTCGGCTCCGCGCTGCCGCCGGGCGACCTACAGGATTTTGCCGCGACCCTGACCCGGTTGCGGGCCGCAGTGCAAGCCCCCGCCTCGCAGGCGCCGGCCGATAGCCAAAAGGCGAAGTCAGACAGCTCCCCGGCGCGCAGCGGCTAACCCCAAGGCGGCTTGGCAAGCGCGACAGACCGGCCGGCGACTCCTCCCGCAAAGCAAGCCGATGCGGTGCGGCCTAGCCAAGTTGGCGGACCGAGTCCAGACGGCGAGTAGGGCAGGGCAAGTCGCCGCGGAGAGGCATGTGTCGGCGGACCGGCACGAGGCGGCGATTAGTGCAGGGCAAGCCGACGCCGGCGAGAGGCCGACCGGCACAAGCGCGTGCGGTGGCGCGCGTTCATGAATCGAGAGGAACTGCGATGACCGGAACCATGCGGGCGATCGTGCTTGACGCGCCCGGGCCGCCCGAGGCGCTCCGGATTCGGGAGCTGCCCATTCCCGAGCCGCGGTCCGGCTGGGTGTTGATTCGGGTGCGGGCGTTCGGGTTGAACCGGTCCGAGTTGCATACCCGGATCGGGCTGGGTGAGGGTGTCACCTTTCCGCGGGTGCTCGGGATCGAGGCTACCGGGGTCGTGGCCGCCGCGCCGGGTGGGGAGTTCGCTGTCGGGCAGCAGGTGATGACGATGATGGGTGGGATGGGGCGGACCTTTGACGGCGGCTACGCGGAGTACACGTGTGTTCCGGCCGGGCAGGTGTTGCCGTTTCGCAGCGCGCTTGATTGGGCGGTGCTTGGTGGCGTACCGGAAATGCTCCAGACTGCCTTTGGGTCGCTGACCGTGGGGCTCGATGCTCAGGCGGGGCAGTCGTTGCTGGTGCGTGGGGGGACTTCGTCGGTGGGTATGGCCACGGCTGTGCTCGCGAAGCGGCGGGGCATGACCGTGCTGTCCACGACCCGTAGTCCCGCGAAGGCCGGTGCGTTGACCGCGCTCGGGGTGGAGCACGTCCTGATCGATGACGGGGATGTGGCCGCGCAGGTGCGTGCGATTTTTCCGGACGGGGTGGATGCCGCGCTCGAGCTGGTCGGGACGCCCACGCTGCCGGACACGCTTCGTTGCGTACGCATGCATGGGGTGGTTTGTATGAGCGGGATGTTGTCGAACGAGTGGATCGTGAAGGACTTCTATCCGATCGGTTATCTGCCGCGTGGGGTGCGGCTGGCCGGCTACGGCGGGGAGGCCGACGACCTGCCCGTGGCGGTGCTGCAGGAGTTCCTGGACGCGGTCGCGGCGGGCACCGCGGTGGTTCCGGTCGCCAAGGTGTACGGCTTCGACGACATCGTCGCGGCGCACGCGGACATGGCGGCCGACCGGGTCGCCGGAAAACTGGTGGTCAGGGTGTGAAGCGGTAGCCGATGCCCGGTTCGGTGATCAGGTAGCGGGGCCGGGCCGGGTCGGGCTCGATCTTGCGGCGCAGGTTGGCCAGGTGCACGCGCAGATAGTTCGTTTCATTTTCGTACGCCGGGCCCCACACCTCGCGTAGCAGCTGTTTCTGGGCGACGAGTTTGTCGGGGTGCCGGGCGAGCACTTCGAGCATGTGCCATTCGGTCGGGGTGAGCCGGACGTCGCCGGTCGCGGTGGTGAGGCGTTTCGCGGCCAGGTCGATGGTGAAGTCGGCGGTCTTCAGGATGGCCGCGCCGGGTTCGGGGGCGGCCCGGCGCAGGGCGGCGCGGATCCGGGCGAGCAGTTCGTCCATGCCGAACGGTTTGGTGACGTAGTCGTCGGCGCCGGCGTCGAGGGCTTCGACCTTGGTGGCCTGGGCGTCGCGGGCGGAGAGCACGATGATCGGGATGGTGGTCCAGCCGCGCAGGCCGCGGACCACTTGGACGCCGTCCAGGTCGGGCAGGCCGAGGTCGACGACGGCGAGGTCGGGTGGGGTGCGGCCGGCGAGGGTGAGCGCGGTGGTGGCGTCGGCGGCGGTTTGCACTTCGTAGTGCCGGGCGGCGAGGTTGATCCGCAGGGCGCGGCGGAGTTGGTCGTCGTCGTCCACGACGAGGATCCGGCTCATCGCGGGGCCGCCGGCAGCGTGATCGTCATGGTGAGTCCTCCGCCTGGGGTGTCCGATGGGATCAGGGTTCCACCCTGGGCCTCGGTGAAGCCGCGGGCGATGGCGAGCCCGAGGCCGAGCCCGCCGCCGGTGTGGTCGTCGAGGCGCTGGAACGGTGCGAAGGCGGCCTCCCGGACGGCGGCCGGTAGTCCGCGGCCGTGGTCGATGACGGCGAGCCGGACCTGGGTGTCGCCGGCTTCGCCGCGGAGGGTGACGACGCCGTCGGGCGGGCTGGCGGTGCGGGCGTTGGCGAGCAGGTTGGCCAGGACGCGTTCGAGCAGGCCGGGGTCGGCGAGGGCGAGCGGCAGGTCGTCCGGGACGGCCATCTCGGCCTGCGGGTCGGCGGCGAGGGCGGCCTGTGCCGCGACGGCGTCCAGGGCGGTCGGTTGCAGGTCGACGGAGAGGACGCCGGCCTGTAGGCGGCTGTGTGCGAGCAGGTTGCCGACGACGGCGGTGAGCCGGTCGGCGGACTCCTCGACGGTGGCCAGCAGTTCGGCGCGGTCGTCGTCGCTGAACTCGACGTCGGGGGAGCGCAGGCTGGAGATCGCGGTTTTGATGGCGGCCAGCGGCGTACGCAGGTCGTGGCCGACGGCTCCGAGCAGGGCGGCTCGCAGCTTGTCGGTGGCGGCCAGTTCGCGGGCCGCGGCGGCGAGTCGGGCGTTCTCGGCCGCGCGGGCGGCGGTGGCGTCGACGGCGAGTCCGGCGGCGACGGCGACGAGCAGGTAGACGACGAGTGCGACGAGGTTGTCGCCGGTGTCGACCGACAGCGTCCGGTAGGGCGGCACGAAGAACCAGTTGACCAGCAGGTCGGCGGCGATCGCGGCGGCGATGGCGGGCCAGAGTCCGCCGGTGGCGGCGGTGAGCAGCACGGGAATCAGGTAGAGCAGCACGACGCTGGGCAGCGACAGGCTGTCGCGCAGCGGCACGAGCACGGCGGTGCCCGCGGCGAGGGCGCCGACGGTGACTCCGGCTCCCAGCGTGGCGCGACGCAGACCCGGCACCTGCTGATTGTGCAGCACGACCGAATGGGGTCGCCGGGTGACCGGGTCAGCTCTACGCTGACCGGCATGATCGACGAGGAGCCGGAGCCGGAGCCGGCGGCGGAGTTCCGGCACCTGCCGCCGCGGGTCACGGCGCTCGTGCCGCCTTTGGAAGTGCGGTCGGAGGGGCCGGAGGACACGGAGTGGCAGCTGCGTGCGGGTGGTGCGGGCTGAGCGTGGAGCAGCCGCTGGCCGGGGGTAACGTCGCCGCGGAGGTGGTGCGGATCGGCGATACGGTCCGTAAGCCGTGGACCGCGGCGACCCCGTCGGTGCACGCGTTTCTGGGGCATTTGTCGGGCTTTGTGGCCGCGCCGCGAGCGCTCGGCCGGGATTCGTCGGGACGGCAGATTCTCCAGTACGTGCCGGGGGAGCTCGCCGCGTCGATGCCGCCGATGACGCTCGCCGAGTTGGGCCGGCTCGGCGGGCTGGTGCGGTCGCTGCACGATGCGTCCGCCGACTTCGTGCCGCCCGGCGACGCGGTGTGGGAGGTGGCGATCCCGGCCGACGGCGCGGAGCTGGTCTGCCACCAGGACCTGGCGCCGTGGAACCTGATCCGCGACGGCGACCGGTGGACGTTCATCGACTGGGACGCGTCGGCACCGGGCACCCGGCTGTGGGATCTGGCCTATCTGGCGCAGACGTTCGTGCCGCTGGTGGCGGGCGGAGACCCGGCGGTGGACGGCCCGCGCCTGCGTGCCGTGGTCGACGGTTACGGGCTTTCAATATCCGATCGGGTACGCCTGCCGGCGGTGCTGACGGCCCGGACCTGGGCGATGTATGACCTGCTCGAGCACGGGTCCCGCAACGGTGTGCTGCCGTGGGCGCGGCTGTGGGAGGAGGGCCACGGGGTGCATTGGGGCAGCGCGGCGGAGTATGTGGCGGCCCACGTGGACGCCTGGCTGCGCTGGCTGAGCTAGGGCAGGTCGGCTCGGGCGCATTCGGTGCGGTACGGCATGTCGAACTCGTCGTGGCCGGCCAGGGCGGGGTGGGTGTCCATCAGGTCGCGGACCCGGTCGAGCAGGGTGGCGCGGGCGGCGGCGGGCAGCAGGATGACGCGGCTGCGGGAGGCGACGAGGTCGAGGAGTTGGGCGCGGTCGATCCGGTGGGTCCAGCCGAACTCGCGGATCTCGACCGGCCCGAACGGCGGGCCGATGGTGGTCTGCCGGTTCGTCTCGGCTGAGCCGATGATCTCGCCGAGTTCGCGCACCCAGTCTTCGCGCTCGTCGCGCAGGTTCCAGATCAGGCCGAGCCGGCCGCCGGGGGCGAGGACGCGGGCGACCTCGGGGACGGCCTGGGCGACGTCGACCCAGTGCCAGGCCTGCGCGACGAGGACGATGTCGACGCTGTGGTCGGGCAGCGGGATGCCTTCGGCGGTCCCGACGAGGGCGGGTAGGCCGGGCAGGACGCGGCCGAATTCGGCGAGCATGCCGTCGGACGGGTCGACGGCGGTGACCGCGAGGCCGCGCCCGGCGAGCTGCCGGGTGAGTTTCCCGGTGCCCGCCCCGAGATCAAGAACCCGCAGTGGCGCGCGCTCCGAGGCCGCGCCGGTCGGCGCCAGCAGCCAGTCCAGGGCTTCGGCCGGATATGTCGGCCGTCCTCGTTCGTAGATTGATGCGGCCGGTCCGAATGAGTTGGCGTGCGCGGCGTGATCATCCACCCGGCCATCCTAACCCGACATCACAGTATCCTAGGATGCCCTACGCGACGTACGGCACGTGACTCCGTCCTGGCCCGCGGAAATACGGCAAGTGTTTAGACACGAGCCCTTCGGGCACTTTTCTCATCGACAAGAACACATTCAGTTCGAGTCGATGGAGGTTGAGGATGAGCTTCACGGACAAGGCCAAGAACAAGGCCGAAGAGATGGCCGGCAAGGCGAAGCAGGGCATCGGCGACGCGACGGACAACGAGCGGCTGGTGGCCGAGGGTCAGCGTCAGGAGACCGAGGCGAAGGCGAAGCAGGCCGGCGAGCACGTGAAGGACGCGGGTCGCGACGTGCGTGACGCGTTCAGCTGATCGACCGCGCGTGAACGAGGGGCCCCGGGTGCATCACCCGGGGCCCCTCGTCGTCTGTGGTCAGTCGTTGGGCGGTCAGTCGTTGACCAGTTGTTTGCGCCACCACTCGCGGCCGGACTCGGGCAGCGTGTCGATCGGGTCGTAGTAGGCGTACTGCTTGGTCAGGGCTTCGGCGTCGTCCTGCTCGATGGAGGTGCGGTAGTTCTTGGTCCAGTACGAGATGCCGTGCTCCCGGTCGTAGTCGGTGAGCATGTGCACCCAGCGTTTGCCGACGAACGGCACGTCGCAGACGATCCGTGGGGTGGCGTATCCGGGCAGGTAGCCCATCATGTCGTGCTGCAGTTGCTGGGCGTACCAGACCGGGACGCGCCAGTGTTCGGCGTTGGGGATCATGTCGCACATGTAGAAGTAGTACGGCAAGATCCCGGCCTCGCCTTGCAGCCCGAAGCACAGGTCGAGCAGGTCGGTGGTGGTGGCGTTCACGCCGCGCATCAGAACGCCCTGGTTGCGGACGTCGCGGACGCCGACTTCGAGCAGCATCCGGGCGGCCCGGGCGACCAGCGGGGTCAGTGAGTTGACGTGGTTGACGTGGGTGTGCACGGCGAGGTTGACGCCGCGGCGTTCGGCGGTGATGGCGACCCGGTTGAGGCCTTCGACGACGTCGGCTTGGAGCCAGTGTTGGGGCAGGCCGGCGAGGGCTTTGGTGGCGAGGCGGATGTCGCGGACGGTGGGGACCGAGAGCAGGCCCATCAGGTACGTCTCGAGTTGTTTCCAGGGGACGTTGGCGACGTCGCCGCCGGAGACGACCACGTCGCGGACGCCGGGGTGGGCGCGTAGGTAGGTGAGGTGGGCGTCGTAGCGGTCGGCGGGTTTGAGGGTGAGGCGCAGTTTTTCGACGGTGGGGGTGCTGTTGCCGACGAGGTCCATCCGGGTGCAGTGGCCGCAGTACTGCGGGCAGGTGGAGAGCAGTTCGGCGAGGACTTTGGTGGGGTAGCGGTGGGTTAGGCCTTCGGCGACCCACATGTCGTGTTCGTGCAGGGAGTCGCGGGTGGCGTGGGGGTGTGAGGGCCAGTCGAGGTGGCGGTCGGTGGCGACGGGGAGCATGTAGCGGCGGATGGGGTCGGCGTAGAAGGTGTCGGTGTCGGGGGTTTTGTCGGGGACCATGGTGTTGAGCATTTGCGGTGGGAGCAGCATCGACATGGTGGCGAGGCGTTGCTGGTCGGTTTCGAGGTCGGCGTAGAAGTGTTCGTCGATGAGGTCGCCGAGGACGGCGCGGAGTTGTTTGAGGTTTTTGACGCAGTTGACGCGTTGCCATTGGGCGGATTCCCACTGGGCGGTGGTGACGTCGCGCCAGCCGGGGAAGCGGGTCCAGTCGGGTTCGACGAGGAGGCGGCGCTGGTATTCGTACGGCTGCCCGTTGTGCGGGAGCTGGGTCACGTGGCCCTCCTGGGGTCGACTGCGCGTTGGTGTCGACGATACTGGAGGATCTACGGTCTAGAAACCGTCGGCCAGGAGGATTTACGGTAGGCGTGGCTACGGTAACGGCTTTGTTTCGGATGAGGGGCGTGTGACGTGCGGGTGGTGCGGCGATGACGGTGGGCCTGTCGCGGGTGTTGGAGCCGGTGGGTGTGTTGCCGCAGGCCGCGTGGCGGCTGGATGCCTCGGCCGAGGTGGGTGTGGACGAGGTGCGGATCCGGGTGGAGCGGTTGAACCTGGATGCGGCGAGTTTCCGGCAGTTGGCGCAGAAGCACGGCGGGGATGGCGTGGCGGTGCGGCGCGAGGTGCTGGAGATCATCGGTACGCGGGGGAAGATGCAGAATCCGGTGACGGGTTCGGGCGGCATGTTGATCGGTGTGGTGGATGAGGTGGGGCCGGAGTCGCCGTTGCCGGTGCGGGTGGGTGACCGGGTGGCCACGTTGGTGTCGTTGACGTTGACGCCGTTGGTGATCTCGGACGGGTTGCGGGATTGGGACGGGTGCGGGGAGCAGGTGCCGGCGCGGGGTCATGCGATTTTGTTCGGTCGTTCGGTGGTGGCGGTGTTGCCGGATGATCTGCCGGCGGAGTTGGCGTTGGCGGTGTTCGACGTGTGTGGGGCGCCGGCGTTGACCGATCGGGTGGTGCGCGGGTATTCGGGGGGCCCGGTGTCGGTGGCGGTGCTGGGTGGGGCGGGTAAGAGCGGGTCGTTGTCGTTGACGGCGGCGCGGCTGGCTGGTGCCCGTACGGTCGCGGTGGTGGTGTCGGACGCGGAGCGGGTGGCGCTGCAGTCGGCTGGGTTGGCGGATGTGGTCGCGGTGGCTGATGCGCGGGATCCGGTGGCGGTGTCGCGGGCGGTGGTGTCGGCGCTGGGTGGGGCGGCGACGGTGACGGTGGTTTGTGTGGATGTGCCGGGGTGTGAGCACGGGGCGATTCTGGCGACGGCGGCGGGTGGGACGGTGGTGTTCTTCTCGATGGCTACGAGTTTCGCGTCGGCGGCGTTGGGGGCGGAGGGCCTGGCGGCGGATGTGACGATGCTGGTGGGTAACGGTTATGTGCCGGGGCATGCGGCGTTCGCGCTGGATGTGGTGCGGCGCACCCCGGCGCTGCGCGCGTTGTTCGAGGCGCGGGTCGCGGGACACTGACTCGCATGACTGAATTCCCCTCGGTTCTCTACAAGGGTGGCCGTTTCTATTCCGCCGCCGATCCTCGGGCGACGGCGATGCTGGTGCGTGCTGGGCGGGTGGCGTGGCTGGGGCAGGACGCGGACGCCCCCGCGGCTGATGCGGTGGTGGAGCTGGCGGGTGCGTTGGTGACGCCGGCGTTCGTGGACGCGCATGTGCACACGACGGATACGGGTCTGGTCGCGGACGGGCTGGATTTGTCGGGGGTGCGTTCGGCGCAGGAGTTGCTGGCGGCGGTGGCGGCGTTCGCGGCGTCGCGGCCGGTGGACGCGGTGGTGCTGGGGCATGGCTGGGACGAGTCGACGTGGGTGGATCAGACGCCGCCGTCGGCGCAGGTGTTGCAGGGTGTGGCCGGGGGGCGGCGGGTGTATCTGTCGCAGGCGTCGGTGCATTCGGCGTTGTGTTCGGCGTCGTTGCTGGGTGTGGCCGAGGGCGTGGCTGGTTTTGATACCTCGGGGTGGGTGCGGGAGCAGGCGCATCATGCGGTGCGGGCGGTGGCGTTGGGGTCGTTGACGGCGGCGCAGCGTACGGCGGCGCAGCGTGGGGCGTTGCGGCGGGCGGCGTCGTTGGGGGTGGCGGCGGTGCACGAGTGTGGTGGCCCGGGTACGTCGAGTGAGGCGGATTTCTCGTCGGTGCTGGCGTTGTCGGGTGCTGGGCTGCCGCAGGTGTTCGGCTACTGGGGTGAGCTGGGTGCGGCGGCGAAGGCCAAGGAGCTGGGTGCGGTGGGTGCGGGCGGTGATCTGTACGCGGACGGGGCGTTGGGTTCGCGGACGGCGTCGTTGCGGTCGCCGTATGCCGATGGTCCGGGGTGTGGTGAGGCGTTCGTGTCGGCTGAGCAGGCGGGTCAGCACATTTTGGATTGTGTGGCGGTGGGGGTGCAGGCGGGTTTCCACGCGATCGGGGACGCGGCGATCGAGACGGTGCTGGACGGGTTCGCGATCGCGGCGAAGGCGGTGGGGGTGGATGTGTTGCGGGAGGGCCGGCATCGGCTGGAGCACGTGGAGCTGGCGGACAAGGCGATGATTGCCCGGTTTGTGGAGTTCGGGGTGGTGGCGAGTGTGCAGCCGGTGTTCGACGCGTTGTGGGGTGGTCCGGAGCGGATGTATGCGCAGCGGCTGGGGGTGGACCGGGCGTTGGTGACCAATCCGATCGGGGCGATGTATGCCACGGGGGTGTCGTTGGCGTTCGGGTCGGATTCGCCGGTGACGGCGTTGGATCCGTGGTCGGTGGTGGTGGCCGCGGCGGCGCCGCGGAATCCGGTGTACCGGATGAGTGTGCGGGCGGCGTTCGCGGCGTCGAGCCGGGGTGGTTGGCGGGCGGCGGGGGTGGACGGGGTGGGTGTGCTGGCGCCGGGGGCGTCGGCGACGTTCGCGGTGTGGGAGACGCCGGGTGGTGTCTCGGGTGGGTTGCCGGTGTTGTTGCCGGATTCCGATGGTGTGGTGCCGGCGCGGCCGGTGTGCCGGCGCACGGTGCTGCATGGTCAGACGATCTTCGAGGAGTAGGCGTGGCGGGCAAGCTGGGTTTGGATCCGCGGGTGGTGCGCCGGGCGCGCCGGTTGGCGGCGCGGGCGGGGCAGCCGGTGGTGGATCTGGCGCGGTCGCATACGACGGTGTCGGTGGAGCGGGCGGTGTTGCGGCTGGCCGGGGTGTCGGGGGCGGATTCGGACGGGATTCCGTGGGTGAACCGGCTGGTGGACGCGGTGCGCGCCGATGTGGGGCTGGGTCATGGGGTGGCGGTTCCGGTGTTTCACGCCCTGGCGGCGGAGGGCCTCGATGATGTGACGGTGCTGGCGCAGAAGGCCGCGGCGGGTGCGGTGCGCTTCGGCGTACCGGAGAAGAAATCCGAGGTGGGCGCGGCGCGGCGGGCGGCGAAGCGGGCGGCCGGTGCGGGTCTCAGGAAGGTGGATCGCCGGCGGGCGGAGCGGGAGCGGTTGATCAAGCGGTGGGGTGATCCGCCGCGGCGGCCGTGGATCTATCTGATCGTGGCGACCGGCGACATTTTCGAGGACATTCCGCAGGCGCAGGCGGCGGCGCGGGCGGGTGCGGATGTGATCGCGGTGATCCGCTCGACGGGGCAGTCGTTGCTGGACTATGTGCCGGAGGGGGCGACCCGGGAGGGTTTCGCGGGTACGTATGCGACGCAGGAGAATTTCCGGTTGATGCGGGCGGCGTTGGATGAGACGTCGCGGGAGTTGGGCCGGTATGTGCGGTTGACGAATTACGCGTCGGGTTTGTGTATGCCGGAGATCGCGGCGCTGGCCGGGTTGGAACGGCTGGACATGATGTTGAACGATTCGATGTACGGGATTTTGTTCCGGGACATCAATCCGATTCGGACGTTCGTGGATCAGCGGTTCTCGCGGCAGGTGCATGCGCGGGCGGGGATCATCATCAATACCGGTGAGGACAATTATCTGACGACGGCGGATGCGGTGGAGGCGGCGCATACGGTGACGGTGTCGCAGTTGCTGAACGAGTTCTTCGCGCATGAGGCCGGGTTGGCGGATTGGCAGTTGGGGCTGGGGCACGCGTTCGAGATAAATCCGGAGGTGCCGGAGTCGTTCCGGTTGGAGTTGGCGCATGCGTTGCTGGCGCGGGAGTTGTTTCCGCGGGCGCCGTTGAAGTGGATGCCGCCGACCAAGCACATGACCGGGGATGTGTTCCGGGGGAATCTGCTGGACGGGTTCTTCAATCTGGCGGGTGCGTTGACGGGGCAGGGGATTCTGCTGGTGGGGATGATGACGGAGGCGGTGGTGACGCCGTGGTTGTCGGATCGTGACATCGCTTTGCAGAACGTGGCGTATGTGCTGAGTGGGGCGGGGAATCTGCACGAGGATTTCGTTCCGGCGCCGGGTGGGTTCATTCAGTCGCGGGCGCATGCGGTGCTGGGTGAGGCGGTGGATCTGCTGGAGCGGATCGTGGACGACACGTTGCTGGCGGCGATCGCGGACGGCACGTTCGGGATCATGAAGCGGCCGGCGGACCGGGGCAAGGGCCTGGACGGGGTGGCCCGGCACGAGGACGACTATTTCAACCCGGTCACCCTCGCGTTGGAGGGCATGCCGTGAGCGTTGTGCGGCCTTATGGGGACACCACCGGTGACGGGATGGTGCAGTTGTCGTTCACGTTGCCGCTCGCGCATGACAAGCGGGCGGAGGGTGCGGCGTTGCAGTTGGCGGCGAAGATGGGCATGGAGCCGGCGATGCTGGTGCACGCCCGGCAGATGGGTGCCGGTTTCACGTTCTTCGTCGTGTACGGGCGGGTCGGTCATCTGGTCGACACCGAGCGGGTGCAGGTGGTGGAGCGGGACTTCCCGTTGTTGTCGGCCAAGGACGTCAACGCGGTGATCAAGCGGCGGTTGCGGCGCCGGTTGAATGTGGTCGGGGCGTGTATCGGCACGGATGCCCACACCGTCGGTATCGACGCCATTCTGAATGTGAAGGGCATCGCGGGGGAGAAGGGTCTCGAGTACTACCGGGAACTGTCGGTGACGAACATGGGTGCCCAGGTGTCGGTGCCGGATCTGGTGGAGACGGCGCGGGCGCAGAAGGCGGACGCGGTGCTGGTGTCGCAGGTGGTGACGCAGCGCGACGCGCATCTGCAGAACACGCGGGCGATGTCGGCGGCGTTCCGGGAGGCGTTGCCGGC
>Ga0307515_10014745_pt1 | contig 14459 bp, 4 predicted proteins | sample 17_EM_MG_FD_194513 | JGI IMG/M metagenome (GOLD analysis project Ga0307515, IMG submission 194513) | Populus trichocarpa ectomycorrhiza microbial communities from riparian zone in the Pacific Northwest, United States - 17_EM | ecosystem: Host-associated > Plants > Roots > Unclassified | place...
AGCGGCGGTGGCGGGAGGGACTAGGGTATAGGAGGAGGCGTAGCCGTAGTAGACCGGTAGGGTGGCGGTAGTGGCTACGGCAGAAGCAGACGCTATTATCTCTATTAGTTATACTTTTTACCATTTATATTACTAACTTTTATAGGCCTAGAAGGAGCAGTACGCCCCTTTACTACTATAATAGTAGTTAGTATAACTGCTACGTAGCTAGCCCGTAATTAATATACACTCTATAAATAGGCCACCGCCCTATATATAACGTATAAGCCTACAAGGCTACCGTACCCTAGCTTTACACTAGGGCTACCTCTATATTTAGGGCCCTAGCCTTAAGGCGGACCCCCTAATAGACCCTAGAAGCTCTACCTAGGCCAGGAGCTTATTATAGAGATACGCCCTAGATATATAGCAGGGGACATAACGCCCGCATTATAGCTATGTTGGCGGTGGCGGCTTTAGCAGCGGCGGCGAGCGTAGTAAATAAGGGATTCTAGGGTAGGCAGGCGGTAGGCTATAAGAGGGTAGGGGGCTAATTAATGGCCGTAAAGCTGGCCGGGGGAGGAGCGGCGGCAGTAGCGGCGGTAGTAGCGGTGGCGGTAGCGGTAGTGGCGGGAGCGGGAAGGGGCTAGGCGGCAGCCGTAGCTATAATACCTATTTATATATTAGTATCTTCTTAAATTCTTAAATTCTTTTATAGTACTAATACTTACTAGTATACTTATCTACTAGGACTAAAGTCCCGCGCGTAGGCACCTTAGCCTAAGATAGTAGCGGCGCGGACGGTAGTATGGAGAGGCGGCGGCTAGGCGCGGATATAGTGGCGGCAGCGGCGGTAGTAGTAATAGTAGTGGTGGTAGTAGTAGTAGTAGTAGTAGTAGCAGTAGGAGCAGGAGCAGAAGAAGCAGCAGCAGCAGCGGTAGTAGTAATAATAATAGTAATAGTGCTATTGCTTAAGGAAGAAGATAATAACGACAATAATATAAATAGCTATTGTTAATATACGTTATGTAATTAATTATATAAATCTATATTACGTAATTATTACATAAAGGTAGCCTTACGTCACTACTATAACAGTAGGGCAGTAGTAGGGTAGTAGTAGGGTAGTAGTAGGGCAGTAGCAGGGCAGTAGTAGGGTAGTAGTAGGGCAGTAGTAGGGTAGTAGTAGGGTAGTAGTAGGGCAGTAGCAGGGCAGTAGTAGGGTAGTAGTAGGGCAGTAGTAGGGCGGTAGGGCAGTAGTAGGGCAGTAGGGCAGTAGTAGGGCAGTAGGGCAGTAGTAGGGCAGTAGTAGGGCAGCTACTTAGTTTCTAAAGCTACTTAGTTCCTAAAAGGACTTCGTCCTAAAAAGGTCTTCGTCCTAAAGGACAAAAGCCCGCCGTAGATACGAGAAATAAGTAAACTTTTCTAAGGAACTGCAAATTGCCGGCTATAAGTCGGCAATTTCAGAAATTTTCCTTGGAAAATTTGCTTATTTCTTATTAAGCTCTATGGTAATAAGCGGGTTGCCATCTATAAGGTCCTAGTAGTGCTAAAATAGAGGTAGAAAGTAATCCGTAAAAGTTTTGCTATAGTTTATAAGTACCTACTAAATAAGATATAGGCCGTAATCTAGATATATATCCTTAATACTACCTAGAAGATTAGGCTAACGCTTTAAAACGTAAGGGAGATTGTTATAGAAAGACGGCTTATATTTTACCTAAAGGGTAAGCAGGTTGCTTATAGGGCTGTAAACTAAGGCAGTTATAAAATAAGACTGTAGTTAGGCGCTAGTAGCAAATATAGATACTTTCTATAAGTAGTTAGCCCACTTATAGTCGTTATTAAGGAGCCTTAAAGCTACGTAGGCGGCCTAAAAGGTTAGGTAAATAGTGCCGGCAATAGTACGGAGGTGCTTAAAAGAGGTAGCGCTAGAAATAACGGTAAGCAGTAGCCGTAAGTAATACTACTTGCTAGTAATAGGGCTGTAGTAATATATACGGCTAATTACGGTATCCTTTAGGCGGGCGCGGCGCTGCTACTACGGTATTTTTGCCACAAAGGTATATCTATAAGGGAAGTCCTAGTAAAGCGTAGTATAACTATTTATATTTTTAGTGTTATACTAAAACTAAGTAGTTAAAGTTAAATAGGCTATCTTAAGATGCTATTGTAAGTCCTTTATAGACTTATCCGGCTAAAAATAAATAAGCTGCTAGCCGGGAAGGTATACGGTAAGGTGTATTATAGGGGGGTATTCTTTATAAACAGGAAACTTAAATAGCCGCTAGATAGCCTCTATAGGGCCAATATATCTACTATAAAGATACTTACTAATTTTGTTATTATCGTGCAAGAGCTATACGGTTATGCAGTTATCTCCCTTATAGATATATTTATTAATATACTTTATAGCCTATATAGAGGCGTAGACCACAACATTAATATAGGCCTTATACTTTGCGCTAAGATCTAAATTATCTGGTACTATATAGCGGTTATTAAGGTCTATAATAGCACTGTTACCGTCTAGTATATAGATAGGCCACGGCTATAAATTATTACGGCGCTAATATTAAGGGTATCTATTGTTATAGACGACTGTTATAGGGTAAAACGGCTTTAGAAACTGCTTTAAGCAGGTTAGTAAACGCCTTAAAGCACCGGCAACCATATAGGGGGCGTTTGGATTAGCAGTACCGTAGGGCCTATAGACTATTATAGTCTGTATAATATCCATAAGGTGTCTAGTAGGGTTATCTTAAGGCTGTAGGAGCTCTGCGGATATATAGCGGTTAATAACTGCTAGATTTATAAACGAATTACGGTCCTTTGGATGTATAAAGAAAAAAGGTAAAGATGCGATAGGCCCTATTTTTAATATTCAATAGTCTAAATATGGCCGCGGAATTTTCTAAAAATCTGCTTTTTTTAAGGTTGGTAAAAAGGTAGGTAACCTTTATACAAAAAATACGGGCAACTAAATTAGGGCGGTTGGTGGTAGTTTAGAAAGGTAAAAGCTTATATATAACTTTATCTTACCGCGGATTAGCTATAGTATCTTAGTAGCACTGGCTGATAAAGTAGGCGCTACCTAGGTACTTTAAAGGAAGGATAACACGGCGGCCGATAAAATTAGCGTTAAAATCTCTACGGGAAATAGTATCTATAATACCGCTATATAGGTCCGCGTTAAGGTTAGACTAGTAGGAATAGATCTAGTTAAGCTTGTTTTAGTTATGTAGGGCTTAGGCGTTAACTATATACTACTAAAATAGCCAGTAAAAGGTAAACGGCACTAGTTTAGAGACGTTATAGACGTAAAGGTAATATTAAAAATAAGCTTATTAGGGAAGCTAGTTATATTAGTCGGTACGGGAATTACTACGGAGCTATATACCCTAGTGCTAGCTACGGTTGCCGTAAGGGAAGAGTAGCATATAGTATAGCGGCATATAAGCGGCGTGGTTTAAATTAATACGATGGTACTATAGGGGCTCCTTAGGCGGCCTATAGTAAGAATAATATCGCGGTAGCTGGCGTTTTTATACTTATTAGGAATAATAATAGCGACCTTATTAGCCGTAGGTAAACTTTTACGGCGCTAATTAGCGCCTACTTTAATAACTAGCTTTATTTATAGATTTAGAATAATCTGTAACAGAGTAGACGTAGTTTACGTCTAAAGCCATTTTATGGTAGTTTAGTATAACGTAATAAAAGGATTGCTAATATTATACAGTATATTGGTAAAATGCTGTAAAACATCTGTATTAAGCTACGGATTAGTTTATAAACAGATATTAGTAGTATAGGCTAGGTTGTAAAAGTAAAGCTAAGTATATTAAGGTATAGCTCTAGGGGGAGCTTCTATAGGCCTAGTAAGATAATATAGTTTACTATAAATCTGGAAATAATTAATACTAGTAGAAGTAGCGCTACGGTTAGTAACGGTATAGTTAGTAGAGGTAAAAGCTAAAGCTGTATTATATATACAGAGCTACTGCTAAAATCTACGGGTAGAGCCTTCTAGGCCTTACAGTAGGGTCTATAAATACTACGGTAGGGGTTTAAATAAAGGTAGAATAATATTGTCTTACTTACAGTAGGTCTTAAAGTAAGGGTCTTTAGCCCATATAGAACTAACCCGTTTATCTATCTAGTGTAAAGCTTTATAGTAATTATAGGCTATATCTATAGGCCTAATATCCAACTAGTATAATAGGGTACGGTGTCTCTTAAATTGAAAGCCGTAGGGTAGTTAGTTAGTCGGCTAGTCGCAATTAGGTAGTAGGAACGATATTAATAAAAAAAGAAGAAAAGAGTGTATTTTAAAGAAGAGACCATCTGTCCGTTGTACCTATTTAAGTTATTAAAGACTTTAAGGACGTGGGCTAATCTATATATATCCACGGAAGGCCTATACTCTCCCAAATCTATACCTAAACTAAATATTAAATCTTAGTAGGCCAATTTACCCTACTATATACCTTCCCTACCTAAGTTGTTATCCCCTAACAACTTCTAAAACTCTAAAACTCCTAATTTGTTACGGAGTAAGTATAAACGACGATAATATATAGCAAAGTAGATATTATTAAGCTATGTACATAAACTATATAATGAGATTAAGACGTTGCGTAAGGAAAGAAGGTAGGAAAACGGGAAGAATGGGCATATATTATTGACTTGGTTGCTTAGTTAATACGTATATAGGGCAGAATAGGGTTTAGGTTGTAGTCCTAGCAGAACTTAACAGAATTTAGTAGAACTTAGCAGAATATAGCAAAATACCGTAGATTGCCATTAGATTGCCATTAGATTGCTATTAAATTGCCATTTCGCGGTTAGTCTCTAATTGCTAAGTTAGTAGAAATAGGTAGACGTATATAAGGTATTGCGGGGGTGTCCTATAATAGTACCCCCCCTTTAAACTCAAGCTTCTATAAGATAGGGCTATAGTAGTTCTAGGTGGAGTTTGTAAAAGTCTTCTGCGGCTTATATAAGTCCTATAGAGTTAACGGGTTCCTATAAGGGTTTAGTAAAGCCTCTTTATTTCGTAAGGTATATATACTAGCGTTTCCGTTTATTATACTTAATGTTATTAATTCTTTTAATAAAGTACTCGTTTTTACTATCTACTTTAACTAGTAGGGGAGGGATTTATATCTATTTAGGCAGGGCGTCTAATATAGGGGTAGTAGGGTAGAGGACTAACGTATAGAATATAGGGTAGATTTTAACCGTATTAGGGAGCTTTAACTAGTAGGCGTAAGAGGAAATAACCTTCTTAATTTTATAAGGGCCAGCGTTTTTTTAATTAAGCTTTTTAGCAGGGCGTTTTGTATTTAGATTTCTTATATCTAGCTAGATAAAGTTACTAATTTGGTAAGCTAGTGCTAGGGTTTATTTCTTATTCGCTACGGCTTTATAGATAGATTAAGCCTATATTATTTTATTAGCAAGGAACTGTTATAGTTCCTCTATCTTTTTTACGAATTTATTTACTTCTATAATTTATAAGGCGTAATAGGCGGGGTAAGAGACATTACTACAGGGTTTAAACCCCATTTGTAGATATTAGCCGTAGTTAGCTAAGAATAGGGAGACCTTTATAGTTTCTAAGACGGAATTATTTATAGTAAACTTAGTAAATACAAGCCAGTTAATCTAGTTATCTTATAGGTATAATATATATATCCGAATATACTATTCCATTATAGCATTTATATATTTTATTTAACTATCCGTTTCTAGGTAGTATGCCGTAGATAATAGTGCTTTAATATAGAGTTGGGTAGTTAGTTTTTTCCAAAATATAGAGATAAACTGGCTATCTTTATTGGAGATAATTATTTTGGGGAGTCCGTAGAGTTTCTATATATAATCTAGGAATAGTTAAGCGATAGCAGGCGTTAATATATTAGGGTAGGCGATTAAGTACCTTATCTTAGATAGTTGGTTTACTACTACTATAATATTTATATAGCCTTTACTTACAGGGAGGTCGATAATAAAGTTAATTAAGATATCCTTCTATCTTCGGTCCGGAACAGGTAGTGGCTTTAAAAGGCCGTTGTATATCTTATATAAAGCTTTAGCTTATTAACAAATATAGTAGCTAAAGATATACCTTCGTGTTATATTGTGTATATTTAGCCAGTAATACTCCCGTTAGAGTAGCTCTAGGGTTTTTCCTTAGCCTGGGTGGCCGGCGATAGGTAGGTTGTATACGTGTTTAAGGAGCTTAAGCTTAAGTTTGTCGTGGTTAGGTATAACTAGGCGGTTCTGTAGTATAAGCGGTTTCTACGAGCTTTGTATTTGCTTAGGGAAATCCTTTTAAAGCGTTAAATGATATCTTATATTAGCTTAAGCGTCTCTTAAATAAACTCGTTATTTAGGTATTCGTCGGTTATAATCTATTTAATTAATTAATCAGTTATTTTAAGGGCGTATACTGTACTATCTTTAGTAGGAGGGTTAAACAGTTTAAGATAAAGTAGGGTTTAATTTTAGTAAGAGCGCGCTTTTTCTAGTGCTGACGCGTCTTACGAGCGTTAGGTTAAGGCATTAGGCTTCTAGCCTTAAATACGTAGATAGTATATAATTAAGAATTGCAAATAGAATAGGTATTCTAACTAACGGGCCTAACGGTAGCTTAGCTATTTCGTGGTTATAAAGTACTATAGGTTCTTATAGTTGCTAAGGACCTTAATTAGAAATCTAGCGCCTTCTAATTCGGGTTGCTATTATTTAAAATATTTAATAATAGCTAACAATTCCTTATTGTAGATCTCGCAGTTATATTCGGCTGGGCTTAGTTATTTTAAGAAGTATACTATAGGGTATAATACTCCATCCTCGTTATATTGAGACAAGATGCCTCTAGTAACGTAGTTAGATAAGTCAGCTTCTATAACACTTATTTGGTTTAGGTTAAAGTATTAGAGTACGGGCGCAGTAGTAAATATAACCTTTAAATAGGCAAAGGCCTTCTTATATTCCTTATTAAAGATAAAGACTTTATCCTTCTAGGCTAGAGCTATAAGGGGTAAAACTAAGGCGGAGAAGTTATTAATAAACTATTGGTAGAAATTAGTAAATTCTATAAAGGCTCTTACGTCCTTAACGTTCTTAGGTTCTTGCTAGTTTATAATTACTTTAACTTTCTTCAGGTCTATTTATATACTATTTATAGAAATAAGGAGATTAAGGTATAGGACTTCGTTTTATAAAACTCGCACTTATCTATATCTAATTATAGACTGGCTCTATATAGGGCTTATAAAATAAGGTTAATATATTTCTAATATTCGGTAAGGTTATTACTATATATTAGGATATTGTCAATATAAGCAGTATAGAAGATGTCCAGGTAGGGACGTAAGGTATTATTTACGTAATATTAAAACAAGCTTAGAGTGTTTGTAAGGCCAAAGGGTGTTACTAAGTACTTAAATAGTCTATATTAGGTACGAAATGCAGTAAGCCATTTATCTCCTTTTGTAATACGGAGATAATTAAATATAGAGATGATATTAAGCTTCGTGTAGTAACGAGCCTTACTTAGTCAGTTTAGCGTCTCTTATATTAACGGGATTGGATATTAGTTCTTAACGGTAACGGCGTTAAAAGCTTAGTAGTCTATATAGAAGCGCAGACCGCCGCCGGGTTTCTTAATAAAGATCACTAGTGCGGCTATAGGTGACGAGCTTGCTCTAATAAATCCTTTGCTTAGGTTCTTATCTAAATACTTTTATAGCACTTAGAGTTTATTTTAGAATATCCCGTATAAGGGTCCAAATCCGGGCTACTTCCTTTTTTTAAGTATAATCTTATAGTCGTATAGTTAGTATTTTAGTAGCTTATCGGCTTCCTTTTATAAGAATGCATCTAGGCGGTAATAATACTCTACTAGTACCTTTATGGTAGGGTTAGTATGCTTCTTTAGTGATAAGGCCTTTTTAATATTAGCTATCGTAACAGCGAAGATTATATACTTAGGTTTTTTTAGCAAGTTGCGCTAGCGGGGCGGCTCTAATTATACGGATATCAAGGGTGCTAAGCTTGCTCGGATTATCTATAGTTTCTTATTTAGGTTTAGGTTTAGTATTAAGTATAGAGTTAGTATTAGATTTAGGTTCGGGTTCTTTAAGAATCCTTTTTATAGTAGAATGCTAGTCTTTTTAGTATTTTTATATCTTAAGCTTAAGCTTCTACTTAGCTCGAGGCGGTATAGTAGTTAGAATCGGTTTATAGGGTTTAGTGGAATTTTTAGATCCTTAATGGATATTAGTGGAAGTCTTATATTGGTAGAATCTAGTAAATTCTTTAGGCGCGGGGTGGACATTAGTAGAAATCTTAGGCTAATAGATTTTAGTAAATTTCCTAGATTTCAGTTTAGGGTTAGGGTAGTACGTTATAAAGTATTCTTACTTATAACGCAGGGCAGCAAATAGAAGCTTAAGGTTATTTTAATTAATAACTACTTTATATAGCTTTATCCAGGGCTGTCTAAGGATTACTAGGTAACCTAGGGTAGTAATAAAAAGCTTAATTAGTTCTTTGTGGTTTAGGTATTAAAGTTTTAGAGCTACTACGTGGGTAATACGGCCTAAGACGGTACGTTTGCCATTAAATCTAAATACGTTAATATGCCGGTTAAGGGGGGTTAGGGTAAAACCATTATCTTATACAAAGATCTTATTAATAAATCCTATACCGCTAGCTCCTATATTAATTAGGATTTGAGCGTTAGCTTATTAACTATTCTACTAAAGATGGCAGTTAATGGTTATGCTATAGTCCTAAGAGTTGGAGTTTATAACGTTAAATGCGTTTAATAAGATCCTAAGGCAAAGCCGTCCTAGAGAGCGACTTAGCTCTAAGACCTTCCTTTTAAAGGTAATTGGGGCGGAGTTCTTATAGCGTATTAATTGTAGCTTCGTCCTTATAAGTAGTACTTACTAAATGCTAAACCGGAATTAAATAACAATTAGGGTTAGTAGGCAGGGCTTAACGGAGGCGATTGGTTACTTATGCTAGTTGTCCTTTTATATAATTGGGACAGCGATACACCGCCTATACTAGTTATTTAAATATTTATTTTAGGTAGAGAGATAGAGCAATAACTTAAGATATAAGCGTCGCTTCTATATTTAAAACAAAGGCCGTATTTAATGCGTTATTTATATTTAGTAGATCCTTTTAGGGCGTAAGAGAGGATCCTAGCGTTAATGTCTATAGCGTCTAGGTTCTTATAAGTCTTAGGCGGTTAAGGAGCAGAGTATTAAGGTGTATGTTTTAGGGTAAGGCGTAGTATGTTGTTATATAGGCCATTAATAACATTAGTGCAGGTAGTAAGGGTATTTAGCAGCTTAACTCCTATAAGGGAAGCTTTTAATTTAGAGTTTAAGGATTTTACTAGGCAATTAATTAGGGCGGGTTTGTTCCATCTAGTCTCTTTAGTATAGCGGTGGAACTTAGTAAAGTATAATGGGAAGCTCTTAGAGCTATATATTATCTTATTTAGTTTCCTTTATACCGTTATAATTTAGTTAGGGTCGCCATAAGATGCTTCTAGTATAGTAACTAGTTCTTTTACAGTATTTAGCTAGAATAGGTATATAGTTTCCGCGGCGTCTCCTATTAGACGGCTTATAGTATAACATAGTTAACTGTTAGGGGTAGGGTAGCAATTAATATTACCGTTTAGCTTATTCTTAAGTTAGTTAAAAAAGAAGCGTAGTTCGCTCCTTTTACCTAAATAGGCAGGAGGATTAGGGAGATATTTAGTTAGCTTCTTTATAGGGGCACTAATTAGCAAATTTGGGGTTAAGGAGCCAGTCCTAGACACGTCTTCTCTATTTAGTACTTATAGGTTAACACTAGTAGGAACAGGTAGGGGCGACAGTGTAGTAGACGGTAGGTTACGGCGGATTTCTTTAATTTCTTTTCTTAGGGATTTAATTGTCTCTTAGTATTAAGCTTCTTATTAAGCGAGGGCATCTATAAAGGCCTATTATAGGCCCTTTATTTGCTTAGTAAATATATTATATAAGTCAGTTATAGATATAGGGGCTTTTAGGTTATTTTGCATGTTAGGCGGGATAAGGTAGTATAGGTTTAACGCAATATAGTATTACGGAGTAAGCATAAGCGACGATAATATATAGCAAAGTAGATAATATTAAACTATATATATAAACTATATAATAAGATTAAGACGTTATATAAGGAAAGAAGGTAGGAAAACGGGAAGAATAAGTATATATTATTGACTTGGTTGCTTAGTTAATATATATATAGGGTAGAATAGGGTTTAGGTCGTGGTCCTAGCAGAACTTAGTAGAATTTAGTAGAACTTAGTAGAATATAGCAGAATGCCGTAGATTGCCGTTAGATTGCCATTAGATTGCCGTTAAATTGCTAAGTTAGTAGAAACAGGTAGACGTATATAAGGTGTTACGGGAGTGTCCTATAACACAATCTTTAAAATAAAGGTGCAGTAGGTAACCGTATATATTCCTTACCCTTACTATAAACCTAAGATAGTAAGTAAGGAGACTCCGTTCTGGTTAAATAAAACCGCTTATATCTACTTAGTAGGGCGGCATAAAAGGAATAAGACTAATTGCTCTTAGATAACGTAGCTCTTTTACGTCCTTCCATTTACTTAGTTCTATCCTATAGTTCTTTAAGCAACTCCGTATAACTCTATCCTTCTATAATAATAAGGGGCACTCTACTTAGATCTACTGTAATAGTTAAAGAAGTAATTCTATTATTAACGCAGTAAAAGTATAAGCAACTATTAAAGCGATCTATTTTGGTTGTATATATAAGCTAAAACGTATTCTTATAGTTTTTAATAGCCCTAAGACGGTAAGGATATATCTATTTCCTAACTTTATTCCTATTACTATTAAGAAAAAGGTTATAATCTTAAATTACCGCTAGAGAATCCTATTACCGTCTACCTAGAAGGGTATTAGATAAGGCGCTAGTAGCTATAAGCTTAACTATAGTAGGGAAGCGGTATAGGATTGCGCTATAAAGATTAGTATATCTGGATAGTATATGGGGCAGTACTTTTAGGTCTTAGTAAGCATCTACTAGTTTTATTTAAATTCCTCTTTCCATAACCTTAAGGTTATTATAATCGTCTTGAATACTAATAAACTATAGTGGTATTATTTGCTAGGTCCTAGCTAAAGGTCCTTTTACCCTATAAGGAAGGTAGAGTATAGTTATATATATATCTCCTTTCTTACACAGCTAAGCCACCTAGTTAGTTATATACTTTTTAACATCCTTTATAGTCTAGTCGTGGTCCAAAATCTTATTGTTAGTTATATAGGGTGACTTACTAATAACGACTACTTAAGTAGGTTACAGTGATGTTGGTTAATAAAGCTTATTAATTGGAATGAGGAAGGGCGAGGAGCCTAAGACTTCTCGCCACGCTAGTGCCGCGGCGTTACGTAACAACCGCTTACCTTATTCCTAACACTAGCAACTTTTCTTTTATAGTTGCCATCTATATATAAATACTGCTTAACTAGCGTAATAAATATTAATCCTCCTTACTTACTATTGCTATTATAATATAAGTCTTACTATCCTAAAATTTGCCTCTTAACACGTGGTGCTTTCTTACTTAAAGTTATGGGTAAATATTATGTCGGGGCCGCTAAGGCGCTAGTTATAAGCGAGCTAATAGTAATTTTCCATACTGGGTATAGAAAATCCTAATTAGCTAGTTAAAATTAGGGTCTGCAGAATATTATACTCTTACTCCCTTTTAACCTAACCTTTAACTTATATATATAGAGTGTTTATATTAACAAACGTTTCTAAAGCCTTGTTTAGGTTTGCCTTTATCATTATATTTACTAGGTTATCTTAACCGTTAATTTATTAAATCTTAAAGAGTTTTTACTATTTATAGGATTAATAAAGTGCCATAATATCGATTATAAGGCGCTTCTCCTTTATAGTACTAAGCTTAACTAAATACTTATAGAGGGAATATAAGTCGGTATATACGATTATAGGGATAACGGGAAGTTCAAGTTGATCTATAATTATCTTTAGGGTAGTTCCAATTGTAATTGCTATATTAACTCCGCTAACTATTCTATATATCTCTAACGCTAAAACGCTTTAAGTAACGCGCTTACTCTTAGTTAAGCTCTAATAGATAAGATTACTGTAGATCGTAAAGTTATTCTCTTTAGTAGATTTGTTTATAATAATAATCTTATATTCTAGCTAGGAGCTAAAATCTTTATTATTTATAAACGATCTATTAACAAATATAAAGAGCTTAGTAGTAGGAAGATTAATAGGTATATAAAGTAGTCCCCGATTAAAATGGTTTATTTACTAAAAAAGACGCTTATTTAGGGTAAGAACGTTATCCTTAGTTAGTTCCTAGTATTAGGCGGCAATAGAGAGATTAAATAAAGCCTTAGGTTAATAGATAGAAGTAATATAAGCTCTATAAGCGCGTTACTCCACATATCCTTATTTTAGAGAGTTAACGTTAATAACATTAATTTTCTTACCTTAGCCCTTCTGGCGTAAAGTAATAGAATCCTTATTTAGGGAGAGTATGCATCTATTAAAAAGTAATAGTATTATTAAATTAAGCTTTTCCTTTAGCTTTGCTATAAGACCTGCCTTTACTAGCTTATCTTCCTTAAGAGCTAAGAATTGGTTATCTCCTAAGATAATTATATTATTAGTTTATATACCGATAATTCCAAATAGAGTTTCTATAGTTATAATAAGGAAGCATAGATTAAATATAGAAGTAGTTATTAAAAGCTTCTCTTTATAATGCTTACTGTAAATAGCCTACTAATAGGTTTCTACCTCTGCGATGCTATATAATGGCTTAAGCATAACTATAATTATATCCTTAGGATACTGGTGGCGAATTTACTCCAGAAGGTATGCTAATATTAAGCGCTAAAGGTGCGTCTCTAATTGGGTGTAGGCTTAAGTAATATTTTATAAATAAACGGCTATTTTATTTTTTATTAAGGAGGAAGCTAGCGTAATAATAATTCACTAACTAGCTCGTTAAATCGTGGGAGACTACATAAGAATTACCTCCTTGCTATTATTATTATAGCCTTAAATAATAAGCCTTAATTTCTTAAATAGGGCGTCGGTAGCTTTGCCTTTAATCTTATTAACTATTTTTAACTTAAAGATACAAATTTTGTTAAACTTAGTAGGGTTATACTTCTTAAATTTAAAGACTTCTCTTATAATAAGACTATCGATCTCCTATTTATTAGATACTTAAAAAGAAGCTCCTAAAGTTATAATACAACCTTCCTTTTAGAGCTATTTTGCGAATTTAAAGTTAGCCTTCTCCTTAGCTGTTATAAAGGCTATTAATAGCTCGACTTTATTCTTAATAGCGGCAACAAATTGCTCTTTAAAATTAATAAGATATTAGCAATTTTGTGATCCTTTTAGGCGACCTTTACCGCGTTATAGTTGCGGCGTATCTGCTATAATTATATTAGAATTATAGTTGCCTTCTAGAGCACGTTAATCGTGGCTCTTCTTTAGGGTATCTTTTATAGTATCCTACAAAGGCTTAGAACTGTTATCTTTATAGTAAGGCTTAATAATAGTTAAATAGAATTAAGTGGGTCTGTAAGGCATCTAAATAGTATAAGTTTAACTATTAATTATAATAAGTTAATATAGGCCTAACTATCCTCCCTTTTTACGCTATACGTATACCTTAGACTAGAGTGGTAGATTAAGCGTAGTTAAGGTATTTAGGCCATTTCTTATTCCTAGTATATTATTAACCTAGCGTATAGCGTAGAGATATTATACCTCCTTTATTGCCTTATAAATAGCCTTAGCTTATTATATAATAGAGGAAAATAGTAAAAAATTATTAGTTATTTAAGGGTAGGCGCTAAAGACTAGTAATATAAGTACGAGTCTATTTAGGCCAGCGGAATTATTAATAGCTTTAACAGCCATTTATAAGGTAAGTTCTTCGCTAACATCCTCTAGTTCTAAAAAGATAATCTTATATACGCGGCGTAATAGCGCGTAATATTGCTTTACTTTTTTAATACTATTATATACCTTAATAGGGACTTTCTTAACCTTAATTGCCATTACTTTTATCTATTATTAAAACTCTATAGATAAGAAGTTCTTTTCTATATTATAGACGATTTAATTAGGGGGTTCTAGGTAGATATTAATCTAGTATAATTAAAGGGTATCCTATACGTTCCTAGCTAATATATCCTTTAAAAATTATACGGCTTGGAAGGAGGTTAAGAAGTTAATAACTTAGAGTACTAGCTTGCCGCTAAGATATATAACATTAACAATAATATAGAAGTTAAAGTTATAGTTATCTTTAAGGGTAAACTTAAATCGGCTAGGGGACTTCTAGTTTATTTAGTAGTAATAGTAGTACTTTATAAGGT
>Ga0307515_10014746_pt1 | contig 14459 bp, 13 predicted proteins | sample 17_EM_MG_FD_194513 | JGI IMG/M metagenome (GOLD analysis project Ga0307515, IMG submission 194513) | Populus trichocarpa ectomycorrhiza microbial communities from riparian zone in the Pacific Northwest, United States - 17_EM | ecosystem: Host-associated > Plants > Roots > Unclassified | place...
AACATGTCGATCCTGGTGACCGAGCCGCGGGACGGGAACGCCCCGGACACCGACGGCGCGATCCTCTTCGTCGAGGACACCGGTGAGGCGCCCTACAGCGTCGACCGGATGCTGACCGAGCTGCTGCGCGACGGCTGGTTCGACAACGTCGCCGGCGTCGCGCTGGGCACCTTCACGGCCTCGGTGGGCGGCCCGGGGGACTGGACGATCCTCGACGTCCTCAAAGACCGCCTGCTGCCTCTCGGGGTGCCGATCCTGGGCGGCCTGAACGTCGGGCACGAGGCGAACCCGTTCACGCTGCCCTTCGGTACGAAGGCGACCATCGACACTGCGGCGGGGACCCTGACCGTCGCGTCCGCCGGTTCCTGACGCACCCGCTCATGGGCCGTCCCGGAGTCCGGGGCGGCCCGCTTTGTGTTCGGTGTCAACGGATCCGGGCAGACTCGCGTCTAATGGAGTGTCCCCAAGACCCCTTCAGAGCGGAGCGGAAATGACCGATCCTCGACTCTCCCGGCGCAACCTCCTCGCGGGCGCGGCCGTCGGCGGCGGAGCCCTCCTCGCGACCACCCTGCCCGGGGTCGCCTCGGCGGATCCGGCGTCCACCGATGGGAGGTCCGTGCGGCCCCGCAAGCTCGTCCCGGGCGACCGGGTGCGGCTGGTGTCGCCCGGCGGCCCGCCGATTCACGAGCGCGTCGACCTGGGCAAGGCCATGCTGGAGAGCTGGGGCCTGGTGGTGGAGCTCGGCGACCACGCCCTCGGCAGCTTCGGCTACCTCTCGGCGCCGGACGCCGATCGCCTCGCCGACCTCAACGACGCCTTCGCCGACCCCGACGTCCGTGCCGTGCTGGCCACGCGCGGCGGCTACGGCACCGGGCGCATCGTCGACGGCATCGACTACGACGCCGTGCGCGCCGACCCCAAGCTCGTGCTGGGGTACAGCGACATCACGGCGCTGCACCTGGCGCTGTGGAAGGAGGCCCGCCTCGCCACCGTCCACGGCCCGATGATCGCCTGGAACGAGTCGCTCAACGGCCCGATCACAGGCCCGATCGCGACGGCGCTCAAGGCCGCGCTGATGACGACCGCGCCGACCGTGATCCGCCGGGACCCGGCGATCCCGACCTCGGGCGTCGAGGTCGCGGGCAAGGCCACCGGCCGCCTCCTCGGCGGGAACCTGTCGCTGCTCGTGCAGGAGCCCCGCCGGGCCAACGCGCCCGACACCGCCGGGGCGATCATCGTCCTTGAGGACGTCGACGAGGAGCCCTACCGCGTCGACGGGATGATCACGCAGCTGCTGCGCGACGGCTGGTTCGACGACGTCGCCGGCGTCGCGCTGGGGACCTTCGTCAACAGCGTCGGCGAACCGGGGGAGTGGACGGTCCTCGACGTGCTCGCCGACCGGCTCAAGCCGCTCGGTGTGCCGGTCCTGGGCGGCCTGCCGGTCGGACACGACGTCAAGCCGCTGACGGTCCCGCTGGGGACCTCGGCGACGCTCGACACCAAGGCGGGGACGCTCACCGTCACCTCGGCGGCGTCCTGACACATGCGTGTGAGGGCCGTCTCCTTCCCCGGAGGCGGCCCTCGGGCATAGTTCGGCGGCCTTCGCGACGTCTTCGGTGTTGCCGCGCCTCCGCGCGGCCGAGGCCAACACCGATCGGAGCGGTCACACCATGCGCCCAGAGCCACGGCACGTCGCGACCCGCCGGACCCGGCGGCACTTCCTTCGAGGGGGCGCGCTGTTCGGCGGCGGCCTCCTCCTCGGCGGTGCCGGGGCGCTCATCGGCCCCCGCGCGGTGCCGGGAGCCGGTGGAGGCGCGCAGGTCGGGCCGTTGGTGCCCGTCGCGCCCCCGGTCGCCGAACCGAACCTGCGGGTCGCCGCGCGGCCCCGCAGACTCGCCGAAGGCGACTTGGTGCGTCTTGTGTCTCCCGCCGGGCCGCCGGACGCCGGTCTCGTCGGCATCGGCGTGAGCCTGCTGGAGAGCTGGGGTCTGCGGGTCGAGGTCTCGGAGCACGCTCTGGAGTCCGACGGGTATCTCTCGGCGCCCGACGCCGACCGGCTCGACGACCTCAACGCCGCGCTGAACGACCCCGACGTGCGCGCGGTCATCGCCACCCGTGGCGGTTACGGCGTCCAGCGGATCGTCGACGGCGTGGACTTCGACGCGGTCGGGGCCGACCCGAAGCTCGTGGTCGGCTACAGCGACATCACCGCACTGCACACGGCCCTGTGGCAGCGCGCGTCCGTCACGAGCCTGCACGCGCCCATGGCGGCCTGGCACGGCGAGCTCAACACCGGCGCCACCGAGAAGAGCCTGCGCGACGCCCTGATGACCACGAAGGACGTCCGTCTCGAACGCGACCCCGATGAGCCGACGGCGTCGGTGAGGGCCAATGGAAAGGTCAGCGGCCGGCTGCTCGGCGGGAACCTGTCCACGCTGGTCGCCGAACGCGAAGCCTGGCCGGATCTGACGGGCGCGATCCTGTTCGTCGAGGACGTCGGCGAGGAGCCGTACCGGATCGACGCGATGCTCACCGAGATGTTGCGGGCCGGTGTCCTCGACCGGGTGGCGGGTGTCGCGGTCGGCCAGTTCTACGAGTGCGTTGGCGGGCAGGGCAACTGGAGCGCCGCCGACGTGCTCACCGACCGGCTCGGCGAGCTCGGCGTGCCGATGGCGGGCGGCTTTCCCGTCGGGCACGGCCATGGTCCGCGTGCGATGCCGCTGGGGACGCAGGCCGAACTGGACGGGAAGGCGGGCACGCTGACCGTCGAGGCGGCCGTGATCGAATAGCGACCTTGGCGTGTCATGATCCGCTCATGACGAGCCCCGGCCGCTTCGCCGCGCACTTCGAGTACGGGAGGCCCGTCGCGGCGCCTGACGGCGGCATCCCCTTCTGGGACGTCTTCCCCTACGACGGCGACGTGACCATCAAGGCGATCGACGCGCCCGTCATCCCCGAACCTCCGCGCCACGGTGAGTGCGGGAAACCGTGCGGCGAGTGCGCCCGGGACGACGCCGACTACCTGTGGACCTCCGAGCACTGGCGCCTCAACGCCGGCGCCGGCGGCGGGTCGCTCGTCAACTTGATGCTCACCCCGCGCGGGCACCACGACCTCACCGACCTCCCGCCGGATCTCGCCGCGACGATGGGCGCGACGATCCAGCACGTCGAGGCTGCGGTGATGGGTCTCGGCGACATCGCGCGGGTGCACGTCAACCGGTGGGGCGACGGCGGTTCCCATCTCCACTGGTGGTTCTTCGCCAGGCCCGAAGGGCTCCTCCAGCTGCGCGGGACCTGCCTGCCGTTGTGGGGCGACGTCCTGCCGGACCTGCCGCGGGAGACCTGGGACGCGGCCATGACGTCGGTCGCTTCACATATGGCCACCACTGGCGGCAGGTCGAACCGGCCCGTTGTCTAGACTTACTCGATCCCCGAGGTGTGTAAGGAGCGGTAGTGGCTGAGCTGCTGAACGTAGAGATTGTCGCCGTCGAGGCGAAGGTCTGGTCCGGACAGGCCCAGATGCTGATCGCCCGCACGACCGAGGGCGAGCTCGGCGTCCTGGCGGGCCACGCGCCCCTCCTCGGCGAGCTGGCCGACCCGGGCGACGTCCGGATCAAGCTCCCGACCGGAGACGAGCTGGCCTACACGGTCAACGGCGGTTTCCTGTCGGTGACGACCGAGGGCGTCACGGTTCTCGCGGAGACCGCCTCACCGGCGGCCGCCGCCGCGAGCAGCCACTAGTGACGACGGCGGTGTGAGGACATGGGAACGACTCTCGCCGTCATCGGGATCGCCCTTCTGGCGCTGGTGTGCGCCATCGCGCTTCTCTACGCCCGCCGCGGGGTACTGACCCGCAGCGGCGCGATCGTGATGGCCGTGCGGCTGACCAAGAGCGTGCCCGGCCGCGGCTGGGCCCCGGGTTTCGGCCGTTTCGACGCCGGGCGGCTCCAGTGGTTCCGGATGTTCTCCTTCGCCCCGCGCGCCAAGGTGACGCTGGTGCGCGACGAGACCGTGGTCGAGTCCCGGCGCAGACCCGAGGGGCCCGAGACGCAGGTGTTCCCGCCGAGCGTTCAGGTGCTCGTATGTAAGACGCCCGCGGGTTCCGTCGAGGTCGCGATGACCGAGTCGGCCCTTACGGGCTTTTTGTCCTGGCTAGAGGCCGCCCCGCCACGGGGCGGCCTTTCTGTTTAGCGGGTCTGCCTGTCGGATGGACGACAGGGCCATCTCAGGTTAGGGTTGCCTAATCTACTTCCCCGTGAAAAGGTCGCCATCCATGTCGGAACAGCCGGTACGCAAGACCCCCACGGCCAAGGTGCTCGAAGTCCTGCGGACCGAGCGGCTCTCGCCGCACATGATCCGCGTCGTCCTCGGCGGGCCCGGGCTGGCCGCGTTCACCGACAACGACTACACCGACCACTACGTCAAGCTCCAGTTCGCGCCCGAGGGCGTGACCTACCCGCAGCCGCTCGACCTCGCCTGGATCCGCGAGAACCTCCCCCGCGAGCAGTGGCCGATCGCGCGCACCTACACGGTCCGCTCCTTCGACCCCGCCGCCGGCGAGCTCGCCATCGACTTCGTCTACCACGGCGACGAGGGCGTGGCCGGACCGTGGGCCGCCGCCGCGAAGCCCGGCGACGAGCTCGCCCTGATGGGCCCCGGCGGCGCCTACGCGCCGAGCCCGGCCGCCGACTGGCACCTCCTCGTCGGCGACGAGAGTGCCCTCCCCGCCATCGGCGGCGCGCTGGAGCGCATCCCGGTCGGCGTGCCCGTCAAGGTCGTCATCGAGGTCTCCGGCGCCGCCGACGAGCAGGAGCTGCCGACTCCCGGCGACGCCGAGTTCGTCTGGCTCCACCGCGGCGACGCCGCGCCCGGAACCACCGACCTGCTCCTCGACCACGTCGCCGGCATGGAGTTCCCCTCGGGCAAGGTGCACGCCTTCGTCCACGGCGAGGGCGGCATGGTCATGAAGAAGCTCCGCCCGCACCTGTTCAAGGAGCGCGGCATCCCGCGCGACCAGGTCTCCGTCTCCGGCTACTGGCGCCACGGCCGCACCGAGGAGACCTTCCGGGAGTGGAAGTCCGAGCTCGCCGAGGCCGACCGGGCCGCCACGCAGGTCTCCTGACCATGGGCGCGGCACCGGTCCTCAGCGCGGTCTGGCGTGAGCGCAACGCGCGCTGGGGTCCGGAGGACGACGCCTACACCTACGAGGGCGGCGGCTCGCCGCTCGACCGGGTGGACGTGTTCGTCTACCGGGCGGACCAGAAGACGGCGATGACCACCTTCGCCACGATCGGCATGGCTGCGCGGGAGATGCCCGGCGGCGGCCGGGCCGAGCTCCACTTCACCGTCCGTGGCCCGGTCCCGCGCGAGGTGGAGGGCGCGACGGCCACCCAGCTGGCGAACCTGGCGAGCTACCCGTGGAATCCCGGCGGCACCACCGGGCTCGGCTGGGGGCACATGGTCTCGCTGCCGACGGACTTCCCCGGTTTCCCGGGCTGTTCGGCGGTCCTGCTCAGCGGCCCGCTCACCGCGGACGGCTGGGACTGGATCGACGCCGGCGCGGAGAGGGTGCGCGTCCTCAACGTCATCCCGATCACGGAGGCCGAACGGTCCCTCGGCCGTGAGTACCCGCCCGAGATCTTCCTCGCCGAACTGATGTCGCGGACCGACGTGCACTCGCCGCGCCCGATCTAGACCACATGCAGGACGTAGGCCGTCCCCTTCTTCCCTTCGAAGACGAGGACGCCTTCGTCCCAGGCGTGGTCGACCGGCGCGCTCATCGTTCCGGTTTCGGCGAACACGGCGATGCCGTCGTCGCGGTCGGCGTCCAGCCAGTCGGTGTAGACCCTGATCCGGCCGTCGTGGCCGCAGGTGATGCGCACGTCGGGCGCCTCATCGGACCCGAGGTCCTCGTCGAAGTCCCAGGCGATGTCGACGGTGTGTCCGCCGCGGACCCGCAACCCGCTCACGCTCCCGGACCGCCACTCGTACGGCATCGCCGGCAGCAGGTGGACGAAGCCGGCGTGGCTCTGCACCAGCATCTCGGCGACACCGGCGGTGGCGCCCAGGTTCCCGTCGATCTGGAACGGCGGGTGCGTGTCCAGCAGGTTCGGCAGCGTCGAGTGCCGCAGCAGCTCCGACAGCACGACCAGGGCGCGGTCGCCGTCCCGCAGCCGCGCCCAGAAGTTGACCTTCCACGCCTTGCTCCAGCCCGGACCGCCGTCGTCGCGCGCCTCCAGGGTCAGGCGGGCGGCCTCGGCCAGCGGGATGTCCTTCGGAGTGATCGCCGTGCCGGGGTGGAGCGCGTAGAGGTGGGAGACGTGGCGGTGCTCGTCGGCGGGGTCGTCGAGGTCGTCCCGCCACTCCTGCAACTGGCCCCACGATCCGATCCGCAGTCCCGGGTCGAGCCGTCTCAGCGCTTTGGACAGGCGCCAGGAGGTCCCGGCGTCGCCGAGGAGGCGCGCGGCCTCGTGCGTGCTTGCGAACAGGTCGGCGACGATCTGCTGGCTCATCGCCGCGCCGGCGGTGAAGTCGCCGTGCTCGGGGGAGTAGGAGGGGGAGACGAGCAGGCTCCCCTCGTGCTCGGTGAGGAAGTCCAGCCAGAACTCGGCCGCCTCGCGCATCGCCGGGTAGCCGCGGTCGGCGAGGAAGTCCCTGTCGAGGGTGTACTCGTAGTGCTCCCACAGGTGGCGGCACAGCCAGGCGGCGGCCTCGGGGAACCAGAATGCGGTCGCCCAGGACTGGAGACCGGTGTGTCCGAAGGCGTTCGTCGACAGCATCGTCGTCCAGCCCCCGGCGCCGAAGACCTCGCGGGCGGTGACGCGGCCGGGTGCGCGCAGGGCCTCGATGAAGTCGTGGAGGGGCTCGGCGGTCTCGGCGAGGTTCGCCACGTGCGCCGGCCAGTAGTTCATCTGCGTGTTGATGTTGACGTGGTAGTCGCAGTTCCACGGCGGCGTCGGCGACTCGTTCCACGCGCCTTGAAGGTGCGCGGGCAGCCCACCGGGGCGTGAGGACGCGATGAGCAGGTAGCGCCCGTACTGGAAGTGCAGGGCTTCGAGAGCACGGTCCTCCGGGGAGTCCTCGGGCGTGCGCTCGGCGCCGACATAGGCGGCCAGCAGCCGGTCGGTCGGCATGTCCGGAGTGGACTGTCCGATGTCGAGGGACACCCGGTCGAAGAGCGCGGTGTGGTCGGCGACGTGCCGGGCGCGCAGCCTCTGCCAGCCGAGGGCCTCGGCGGCGTCGAGGACCGCGCGCACCCGTGGGACGGGGTCGTCGCCCCGGTAGTGCGGGTAGACGGGGGAGTAGTCGGTGCCCGACGCGTAGACCACGACCACGGCGCCACCATCGCGCACGATCCGATGTTCCGCGTGCCGACGCATGCCGTTGTCGACGGCGCCGGTGTACTCGAAGGACACCGCGACATCGCCGCCGGACAGGCGGATCGCGACCACGCCGTCGGGATTGCTCGCGAAGTACTCCCGTTCGTGGGCCACACCGTCCACTTCGTACCGCACGCCCGCGACACCGTGCGCGATGTCCAGGTGCCGTCGGTAGCCGGTGACCTCGCCGCCGTGCGCGAACGCCAGCCGCAGCTCGCCCATCGGCTGCTGGTTCCCGAAGGCGACCGGCTCCTTCCCGAGCCGCTCGGACACCCACTCCGGGTCGGCGGTGCCCTCGGCCGCGAGCTTCGCGCGCACCTCGGCGATCGCGTCGGCCCGCGAGGCGTTCCCGTGGTCGTAGCCCGGGGCTCCCGGCCCGCCGGTCCACAGTGTCTTGTCCGACAGCTGGACGCGCTCGGCCGCGATACCGCCGAAGACCATCGCGCCCACATCGCCGTTCCCGATGGGAAGCGCGTGGCTCTCCCAGTCCTCGGCCGGTGCGTCATACCAGAGAATCACCTGCGCAAGCTATCGGTGGCGCCTACGCTCTCGCCCAGGGGGTGCACATGGGGGACGCGATCGTTGCGCGCGGGCTGGTCAAGACCTACGGCCCGGTGCGGGCCGTCGACGGCCTCGACCTCAATGTTCCCGAAGGGACGGTCCTGGGGCTGCTCGGCCCCAACGGCGCGGGCAAGACCACGACCGTCCGCATGCTCACCACGCTCATCACGCCGACCGCCGGGCAGATCACGGTCCGCGGCGTCGACGTGCTCACGCACCCTAACGAGGTGCGCCGGGTCATCGGCGTGTCCGGCCAGTACGCGGCCGTCGACGAGCACCTCACCGGCTACGAGAACCTGGAGATGGTCGGGCGCCTCTACCACCTGGGCAGGAAGCGGGCGCGGGCCCGCGCCCGCGAGCTGCTGGAGCGCTTCGACCTGACCGACGCCGCCGACCGCCCGTCGAAGACCTACTCCGGCGGCATGCGCCGCCGGCTCGACCTGGCGGGCGCGCTCGTCGCGGCCCCGCCGATCCTCTTCCTCGACGAGCCGACGACCGGTCTCGACCCGCGCAGCCGCATCGGCATGTGGGACGTCCTCAACGAGCTGGTCCGCGAGGGCACGACGCTGCTGCTGACCACGCAGTACCTGGAGGAGGCCGACGAGCTGGCCGAGGACATCATCGTCATCGACCACGGCCGCGCCATCGCGCGCGGCACGCCCGACCAGCTCAAGCAGCAGGTCGGCGGGGAGCGGCTGGAGATCACCCTGCACTCGAAGGCCGACGCCTCGGCGGTCGTGGAGACCGTGGCGGCCCTCGGGATGGCCGGCTACACGGTCGACGAGTCCGCGCACAAGGTCGTCGTCCCCGTCGCCGACGGGACCGACGCGCTCTTCGAGGCGGTCCGCCGGCTCGACGCCGCGGCGATCAAGCCCGCCGACATCGGCGTGCACCGGCCGACGCTCGACGACGTATTCCTGAAACTGACCGGGCGGCCCGCCGAGGACGAGACCGAGGAAGCCGTGGAGGCCCGCTGATGGACGCCATCATCGACGGCTGGGTCGTCGCCAAACGCAACCTGATCAAGATCAAGCGGGTCCCCGACCTGCTCATCTTCAGCACGATCCAGCCCATCATGTTCGTGCTGCTCTTCGCCTACGTCTTCGGCGGCGCCATCAGCGCCCCCGGCGTGAACTACCGCGAGTTCCTCATGGCCGGCATCTTCACCCAGACCGTCGCCTTCGGGTCGGCGATCACGGGCATGGGCCTTGCCGAGGACATGACCAAGGGCATCATCGACCGCTTCCGCTCGCTGCCGATGTCGCGCGCGGCGGTCCTGGTCGGCCGGACCACGTCCGACCTCATCAACAACATCCTCGTCGTGGCCATCATGGCGATCTGCGGCCTCATCGTCGGCTGGCGCACCCACACCAACCCGCTCGACGTCGCCGCCGGGTTCGGGCTGCTGTTCCTCTTCGGGTACGCGATGAGCTGGATCTCGGCGACGATCGGCCTGTCGGTCCGCAGTGTCGAGGTGGCGCAGTCGGCGGGCTTCATCTGGATGTTCCCGCTGACGTTCCTGTCCAACGCCTTCGTGCCGACCGACACGCTGCCGACGTTCTTGCAGTACGTCGCCGACTGGAACCCGATCTCGGCGATCGTCGCCGCGCTGCGCGACCTGTGGGGCAACTCGCCGACCGGGGCCGCGCGGGGAGCGGGCTGGTCGATGGAGAACCCCGGCCTCTACTCGCTCATCACGATCGCCGTGATCCTGGCCGTCTTCGTGCCGCTGTCGATCCGGGCCTACCGGAAGGCCGCGAGCAGGTGACGTCGCCCCGCCACGCCGGGAACCCGGCACCGCGGCGGGGCCGCAGCCCGATCCCATGCCTCTCAGGCGGTTTCGTTCGCCGCCGCAAGACGAGCAGAGCCTCACGCGTTCTCGGCCGGCTTCCAGAGCACGTCCTGCCCGGCGTTGGCCGAGCGGGCGAGCACGAACAGCAGGTCCGACAGGCGGTTGAGGTACTTCACGGGCAGCTCGTGGGTGCTCTCGGCCTCGGCCTCCAGCAGGACCCAGGTCGAGCGCTCGGCGCGCCGGGCGACCGTGCAGGCCTGATGCAGGAGGGCCGCGCCGGGCGTCCCGCCGCGCAGGATGAAGGAGTCGAGCTTCGGCAGGTGCTCGTTGAACTTGTCGATCCACTCTTCGAGCCGGGTCACGTAGGCCTCGGTGATCCGCAGCGGCGGGTACTTCGGCGACTCGTGGACCGGCGTGGACAGGTCGGCGCCCACGTCGAAGAGGTCGTTCTGGACCTGCCGGAGGATCCCGTTGATCTCGATGTCGAGGGCGCCGAGGGCGGCCGCGACGCCGATGACGGCGTTGGTCTCGTCCACGTCGGCGTAGGCGCCGATGCGGGGGTGCGTCTTCGACACCCGGCTGAAGTCGGACAGCCCGGTCGTCCCGCTGTCGCCGGTCTTGGTGTAGATGCGCGTGAGGTGAACGGCCATGCCCTTGAGCCTACGACTACCTTAGGGATCGGTAAGGTGGGGCAGGTTACTCATCGGTAGGGAGTGCGGTATGGCAGGTTCACTGGCGGTCATCGGGTCCGGGCTCATGGGCTCGGGCATCGCGCAGGTCTCGGCGGTCGCGGGCTGGACGGTCACCGTCCACGACGTCTCCGAGGAGGCCTTGGCGCGCGGCCGCGCGGGCATGAGTGCGTCCTTGGCCAAGTTCGTGTCGAAGGACAAGATCAGCCAGGCCGACGCCGACGCAGCCCTGGCCCGCATCACCACCAGCACCGACCTGGAGAAGGCCGCGGCCGACGCCGACATCGTCGTCGAGGCCGTCTTCGAGCAGCTGGAGATCAAGCAGGACATCTTCCGGCGCCTCGACGCCGTCTGCAAGCCCGGCGCGGTCCTGGCCACCAACACCTCGGCCATCCCGATCACCCAGATCGCCGCGGTCACCGGCCGCCCCGAGTCGGTCGTCGGCACGCACTTCTTCTCGCCGGTGCCGATGATGGCGCTGTGCGAACTCGTCCGCGGCCTCAAGACCACCGACGAGACCCTCGCGACCGCGCGCGCCTTCGCCGAGGAGATCGGCAAGACCTGCGTCGTCGTCAACCGCGACGTCGCCGGCTTCGCCACCACCCGCCTGATCTGCGCGCTGGTGATGGAGGCCGTCGCCCTCGTCGAGAACGGCGTCATCTCCGCCGAGGACCTCGACACCGCCTGCAAGCTCGGCTTCGGCCACGTGATGGGCCCGCTGGCGACCACCGACCTCACCGGCCTCGACGTCCTGCTGTCGGCGACCAAGAACATCCACCGCGACACCGGCGACCCGAAGTTCTTCCCGCCGGAGCTGCTGGCGCGCATGGTGGCGGCCGGCGATCACGGGCGCAAGACCGGCAAGGGGTTCTACGACTACAGCTGACCGGCAGGGCGGCCCACCGCGTCCCGCACGAATCTCCGAAGGCGCGCGCGGGTGACGTCGGGCTGCTCCAGCCACGGTTCGTGCCCCGCCTCGTCGATCCGTGTCAGCGGAACGTCGAGCCGAAGTGCGAGTGACTCAAGCGCCGAGACCGGGCGGGGGTCCTCGGCGCCGCCGAGGATCTCCACCCGTGCGGGCAGGCACTCGCGCAGCCGGTCGAGGTGCCCGTCCAGCAGGTCCGCGCGCCCCTCCCTGCGTCGCGGACATGCGGCGGTCGCGTGCGGATTGGTCCTGCGCGCGCCACTCGCCGACGAACGGCCCGCACATTGGATTCACCGCGACGAACCTACCGGCGTTCCCGAGGACAGGGGCCCCGCTAGGCCGGGGCCGCCGCGGTCGCCGTCTCGGGCTCGTCCGCGGTCGCCGCCGGTCCGGTGCGCTTGAGCAGCAGCAGCGCGCCGAGCCCGGCCAGCATCGGGGTGACGCCCTGGATGCTCAAGACGGCCACGATCGGCAGCGGACCGGTCAGCAGGACGGCCACACCGGTGCCCAGCAGCATGCTCGCGGCGTTGACCGTCCCGACCGCGGCGAACGCGCGGCCGCGGTAGGCGTCGTCGGTGGCGCGCTGGAACAGCGTCATCGCGCCGGCTCCCGCGATCACCCCGGGGATCCCGACGAGGACCATGCCGACGATCCCGGGCGCGACGTTCACCCACAGCAGCGGATAGGTGAAGATCGCCAGGTCGATCGCCCCGAACAGGAGCATGCCCGCGCCCAGCAGCAGCCGCGGCGACCAGCGCGACGCGAAGCGCCCGCCCACGAGACCGCCGGCGATCCCGCCGACCGCCTGCGCGGCGATCAGCCAGCTCAGCTCGGGCGCCTCCCCGTGCAGCACGTCGGTGACCCACACCGCGAACAGGCTGCCCATGATCCCCTCGCCGACGGACATGACCGCGAACATCAGGAAGATGACCAGGAGGGTCCGGCTGGCGGCGATGACCTTGATCCCCTCGGTGAACTCGCCGGCGAACTTCCGCACGAATCCCGCGGGCGCCCCGGCGGTGGTCTCGGTGGTCTCGGCGCGGTGGCGGCCCCGGACGAGCGCGATGAGCCCGGCGGCGGCGAGGAAGGTGGCCGCGTCGCCGATCGCCACGCCCATGAGCCCGAACCAGAGCGTGACCACACCGCCGACCAGCGGGCCGATGAGCCGGGCCAGGTTGTTGTTCAGGGAGTTGAGCGAGTTCGCCGCGGGCAGGTGCTCGTCGCCGACCAGGCGGGGGAGCAGCGCGTTCTCGGCGGTCGACACGAAGGGCGCGATCGACGCGGCCAGCAGGGTCACGGCCGCGCATATCCACAGGTCGCGGGCGTGGTGGACGGCCAGCAGCGGCAGCAGGGCCAGCGCCTGGGCGATGTTGGCGGCGATGAGGACGCGCTTGCGGTCCCAGCGGTCGACGAGGACGCCGACGAGCGGCCCGACGACCAGCTGCGGGAAGACCGAGGCGGCGACGACGGCGGCCATCGCGGTCGGTGAGCCGGTCAGTTCGAGGACCGTGATCGGCAGCGCGACCTGGAGCATCCGGGTGCCCGTCAGGGAGATGAGGCCTCCCCACCAGAGCAGCCCGAAGTCCCGCTGCCGAAGTACCGTCATCGTCCCCGTTTTCGCGCTCACACTGACTCCCGTGTCGAAGGTGACGTCAGTATGCTGTCATTGCGCACCGGAATGCAAGGGGTCACGGCGGCGAAAATCCATGGATGCCTGGTGCGGTAAGAACATCCTGGTGGCATCGGTGATGTCTGAGTGACGGCACCCGCCCCGTTTCAGGCGGTCTTCGCCGGTTCGCCGGCCGAAGTCGCGGCCGTCCCCTCCACGGCCGCGTCCTTCTTCGGCAGCAGGGCCAGCGCGACCACGCCGGCCAGCAGCGGGAACACGCCCTGGATGTTGAGGACGGTCACCACGTCGACCTTCCCGTCGAGCAGCATCACCAGGAACGACCCGAGCAGCACGCAGGCCGAGCCGATGGTGCCGCGGGCGGCGAAGATGCGGCCCCGGAACTCGTCGACGCTGTTGCGCTGGAGCAGCGTCTGCGCCGAGGCGAACATGAACACCGACGGCACGCCGACCAGGACCATCGCCACGACGCCGGGCAGGACGTGCACCCACAGCTTCGGGTAGTTGATGGTGAACAGGTCGATCGAGCCGAACAGCAGCGCTCCGACGCCGAGGAGGATCCGCGGCGACCAGCGGATCGCGAACCAGCCGCCCACGAGCCCCCCGACGACGCCTCCGACGGCCTGCGCGGCGAGCAGCCACGCGTACTCGTCGGCGCCGCCGCCGAGGGCGCGCTCGGTGAAGACGATGAAGACGCTGGCGAACACGCCGTCGCCGAACATGGTCAGCGCGAAGAACACGAACACCACGCGCAGAACCCTGCTGCCGAAGGCGATGCGGACGCCGTCGGCGAACTCCCCGGCGAACTTCCGCACCACGCCGGTGCGGTGCGACCGAGCGCGCTCGGCGACGTGCTTCCCGCGCACGGCGAAGATCATCGCGCCCGCGATGAGATAGGTGGCCGCGTCGGCGAGCGCGATCCCGGACAGCCCGAGCCACACCACGCCCGCGCCCCCGAGCATCGGGCCGACGAGCCGGGCGAGGTTGTTGTTCAGCGAGTTGAGCGAGTTCGCGGCGGGCAGGTGCTCGTCGGCGACGAGGCGGGGGAGGAGGGCGTCTTCGGCGGTGGTGACGAAGGGCCCGACGGCGGCGCCGGCGAACATGACGGCCGCGGCGATCCAGACGTCGCCGCCGTCGTCGACCAGGAGCAGGGGCAGCAGTGCGGCGGCCTGGACGACGTTGCCGAGGACCATCACCCGGCGGCGGTCCCAGCGGTCGACGAGGACGCCTGCGAAGGGGGTGACGACCAGTCGCGCGGTGACGCCGACGGCGACGATCGTGGCCGAGGCGGTCGCCGAGCCGGTGAGGTCGTAGACGGTCACCGGGAGGCCGACGACGAGCATCCAGTTGCCCAGATAGGAGATCAGCCCGCCCCACCAGAGCAGGGAGAAGTCGCGCTGTCTGAGGACGGCGAGGGACGCTTTGACCACGGGGAACTCCGGCTCGCTGGGGAAGGGGGCGATGCGATCGTGTGCCCACGCCGGCC
>Ga0307515_10014748_pt1 | contig 14456 bp, 2 predicted proteins | sample 17_EM_MG_FD_194513 | JGI IMG/M metagenome (GOLD analysis project Ga0307515, IMG submission 194513) | Populus trichocarpa ectomycorrhiza microbial communities from riparian zone in the Pacific Northwest, United States - 17_EM | ecosystem: Host-associated > Plants > Roots > Unclassified | place...
TAGCTACGACACAATCGGCCGGTCTGCATGACCAACCGCGCCTGCATTATACTACGGTACCAGGCGTAAGTTTCGTTAGTACGCACCGTCCGACACGGATTATCGACAAGGATAAGACAGGCCAACGATGCGCGATAATCTTTTAAAGTAACCAATAAAAAAAATAAAAATCTTTTTGCCAAGCTCCACGCATACTAACGAAACTTACAAATGCCTGGTACCGTAGTTGATCGACGATCGTGTGGGGCTGTGATCTGTGCACCTTTTAGCGTCGTAGTTCGGCGTCGAAAATGGCTCACTTGAATCTGATTTGTTGAGCGATCCGGGCGATCCGGGCGATCCGGGCGATCGCCTCTGCTATCACCTCTATCGCAACTTTGTATATGGTATAGTGATGGAGTCTCCTACTCATCCAGATTCTCGATCGGTGCCCTCCACTCAATCAACGTTTTCTACACACAAAAGCTAAGATCATGACATCATAGAGCGCATGCAGTTGCAATAGCAGTATCGCGATCGGGGTGGGTAGAGTCGCCATATCATCAAACATCAATCAGGCGCGTATGCGAGAGCTCTAGGTTGATCTGATTTCTGGTTGTACGGTGGAATTTGCGACCAAAGGCGAAGCTGCATAAAATTTAGCAAAAAGCGAGCCTCTTTAATTTTGAAGGGGCTAATTAATTTAAAATGTGTAACGTCTCGCCGACAGGGAATGATACAGCAATCAAACTTGCTAACAAGCAAGTTCGATTTAAGCTTACTATGGTATCAGGCCTAAATATTAACAGTGGAGCCGCTAGCAGGGGAGCTCAAGCTTAACCCACTTCGGATGATATATACACGCTACAATTTTCGTATACCCTCCTTGGGCATTAATTACATCCTGACAGCGCTGCGGTATCGTCCCTAGGAGCTCCTAACTGCTGCTCAGTAATAGAGTCCCAGGCCTCCCTTACAGCTTCTCTAAGGCTGTCATAAGAGAGCTGTACATCCCCATATTCCCTCTTAATATAATCCTTTATCTAATTCCAAACCGTTTCAATAGGGTTAAGATGCTGGTGCTGCTGGCGGTATAGCTGGTGTTGGGTGTGGACCCGTTAAGACGCGAGAGAGCATAAAGGAGTACCGTATTTGCTGGCTGTAAGTATCATCCGAAGTAGGTTAAGCTTGAGCTCCCCTGCTAGCGGCTCCACTGTTAATATTTAGGCCTGATACCATAGTAGTGGTCGTTCGGTTGCAAAAGCGTCAGATTAAATCCGGACTAAAAGTCTGGTAGAAAGGACGCATTCATCCCTAATTCGCCAAGCGTCTGTAGCACGGGCACGTACGATCTGGAGGCTGCAAATAAACTGTTAATTTAAATGAGGAGCTTGAGGCTCCTTTCTTGAACTGATGCTAAGACCTTAGTAGATGCTTTATATAGGTAAAACGCGCCAAGTTTTAGTGTGTTTTTAGGTGGTGAGAAGAATATGAAATTTTTTGTAGCTGGGTTCTACACCACCCTGGCACATTTGGCTGAAAGCGCTTTTTTAGTGCTGCCGATCGTTTGGAGAACGCCTGCTTTACTAGTTTAAATAGGGTTAATCTCCGAAAGATCGGCACGCTAAATGAAGCTTTTTAAATTAAACGATTATAAGGGATTTTACCTATATACTAATTAAGCAATCGTTAAATTGCTAAACAAGTATCTAATCTCTTCCTTTAAGCTCCTACCTAAATCTACTACTTAGTAATACCCCCTTTAGGTATAATTACGTCGCGTATACGGAGGTGCGTTTCAAAAGTCTTTGCCGCTAAGAAATTCGCTGCCTTGGCTCACCGCCTTTTAAATCTAGATATCCTCCCATTTGTCCTCTCCCGCTTTAGGTGCTTTTAAGCGTCTTAGTGCCTCTAAAGCACTCTCCCTATACTCGTTGCCTCCTTCAAGCTTAATAACCTTCTGCATATGCCTAACATTCCGCTTAATCCAAGCCTAAATCCTCCACTGCTTAAGATCCTCCCATACCGCCCGTTATTCTTTTCTTATAACATAGGTATTAAGGACAAGAGGAGAAGATTTTATATTAAATCCTTGATCGACTATACGGCCATATATATCTCGTATAGTTCGTTTAGAAACTTATATTATCTTTGTAATTTTGGCAGCTGTCAGATAATCTGTATTCTCGGTGGCGTAGGACGTGCACGGGTCACGTGTAGTGTAAATATCTTCGTCTAAGCCCAGGGGCCCTAGGTCAACAACGATCAAGATCATCAATTAATTAACCCATTTTCATCAATGAATAGCTCTATATGAATTATCTAACAGTTATAAGCCCAGTCCGCCGACATAAGAAGCTATTCAGCTATTACTTAATTATTTGAAGAAATTCTACCTCATCGTCAGACTCTGACACCTCATCATCACAAGATGACCCTAATTGAAATCCTACCTCAATTATCACAGGACGAGATTCTACGAGATTCTACGAGACTCCACCTTAATTATTAAAGGACGATCCTGACAATAAGGACGATCCTGATAATAAGGACGATCCTAACAACAAAATACCATCTCAATTCCTCCTTTGCCTATTAGTCAAATGACTCTACCAACGAGTTTGTTAACTACGATTATCCTTAATAAGCCAGAAGACTGGGAATAATGGCTATAGCAACTCTAAGCCCTCGCGGATTAGCGAATTTGGGCCTATATTAACCCAGATAAGAAAGTACCTTAATAAGGTCTACTATAAGAACCAGCCTATCTAGAAGTTACAGATTTTAATAAGAATGTAACCTTATATATATAGCTTTCGATAAATTAACAGAAAGCGTACAAGAATAGTAGATAATACTATAACTAGGATATAAAGTATTTCCTAAAACAAGAAGAGCACTTTTAAAAGATTCGCACTTAAATTACGTCCATAGTATTAATTTAGAAGAAGCTACTGCTTAACCCTTCTCTTATAGTTTAGGAATAAATATCTTAGTTAAAGGAGAATACAGAACCTACCTTATTATTTATTAGAAAAAGGTATAACACTAATATACAGAAGCTCTTAAGGGGTTTAAACACTTATTAAAATTAAATTAGTGGTTAGATTAATAGGAATATATAATAGTACTAGGAGAGAAGTATAAGATCCCTTAAATGTCTAATGGAATCTAGCTATAAGAATTGGTAAAAGTTGTTTAACCCTTTAGCGACGCCTACTATATAAAGTATACTACTAAGTTAAATAACCCTTAGAAGTTAAGATCTTCTAAATACCGTAAAGTAGTAAAGGAGCTATAAGAAGGACTTAGAATATCCTTAAAGAAAGCCAATATTACTATAAGAGGGAGTACCTTTAATATAGACTTTATAGAGTAAGCTATAATAGATTACTCTAATAGTACTAAAGGTCTAGGGAAAGGAACCTTAGTATATACTAGACGCTTAAAGAGAGCTAGGTTACTAGTAAATAAGGAGACGTCCCATAAGAAGCTACTACCTATATACTTAGCGTATAAGAAACAAGAACATTCCCTATAAGACTATTAGTATTTATTTAAAGATAAGAGACCCAAAGGAGTTATAATTGGAGATGCTTATATTAAAAGGGTGCTAAAGAAGGTAGAAAAGAATAAGGATCTCGCTAACTAAGTTATAAAGATTAGACTTAAAGAATAAGAAGATAAGGCTTAATAACAACAGAACGAGAGCTAGAAGATAGTTAAGATTAAGGGAGAAGCTAATGCGATATTTTTAGAATCGTTTTATACCGGTTAACCTTATTTACTAAAGCTATTAACTATTCTTAACTTTAGAATTATTCTTTATATCTTTAATAACCTATCTTATTTCTATAACTTTAGGAAAGCTTTAAAATATAAATACGTTATTACTAGCAGCTTAGAAGCGCCTATACTAGGTTACAGTAATATTACTATCTAAGTTATAAAACTAGACAAGAGTAAGGGAATTCTACATCTTAAGGACGTTGCCTTTTGTACGGACTTTAATATAAATCTAGTGTTATTCCGTCTGCTTTAAAAATAAGAGTACTACTAGGACAATAAAGGAGATAATAATCTTCTAGTTTGGAAGAATAATACAATCCTATATTAAATGGAATAATGTTACGGATAATAAACTATTAAGTACGTATAACTAGGAAGTCTATTAGCGTTTAATATAAGCCGACTACTACGCTATTAACGGAAGTGTAGAGTATTGTTAAGAGACATTCGTCTAGATACGAAAGGTAATGCACGACTATAGCACCTGCGTCTAGGTTATCCAGGACCTATAAGCCTTTATTATTTAGGTGTTAACGCCCTAAGAGTTAAGCTTTAAGGCCCTAAGATAACGGAATATTTAATACTATAGCCTTACTAAAATTAAGCGTTAGGTCTTACAAAGGTTCTTAAAACGGAAAATTAATAAACACTATCTTAACCTCTATATTAACTGGACTAACCTTAAGAAAGCGCATACCGGATTTATATAAGTTATACTTATCTATAACACTTTTTTAAGAAGATCCTTTCCGTATTTTATAATAATATATAGTAAGGAGAAGGAAACACTATAAGTGCTTAAAGATTTCATCTAGTGGATTTGTCTAAGGTATAACCTTAAAGTTAATACTATTAGATTAGATAACGAGCTAGGGAAAAGGAAAACCCTTAAATGGCTATGGACTTAAGGGATTGCATTTAAGCCTTTAGCGCTATATACCTAAGCTTAGAACAGTACCAACGAACACTTAGGGGGTATAATTATTAAGAGAGCATAAGTAATAAGAATTACTGTTAATTTACTCTATAATCTATAGAACGAGATAGTTAACTATATAGTCTACCTTCGAGATTAAATGCTATAGGAAAGTAATGGATGGAAATCGCTGTATAAGAGGTTCTATACTTTCCTAGCCAATAGGAGATTAAGAAAACTATAACTATCGCACCTAAAAGCCTATGGCTATAGGGTGTATATAATAACGTCGGATGCCTAGCTAAAGAAGAAAAGGATAATCAAGCTAGATCTAAGAGCCTATATCGGCTACCTTGTTAGCTATAACTCTACTAATATCTATAGAATTTGGATCCCATATAAAGGTATCATTATCTCTACTAGGGATATTATCTTTAACGAGAAGATGTTCTTTAACGGCAAGTAAACGGATATCTTAAAGGATCTATACGCTAAATTAGACACGCTAATTAAGAAGATTTAACTTCCTAATACCCTAACTAAGAATAAGGTGCTTCTGGAAGACAATAAAGAAGTATTTAAACTATCAATTTAAGAGGAAGACAACGACGTTAATGAGCTAGTTTAAGCCTTTAATAAGTTAGCAGATCTTAAGCTTGCAAGAGCTCTTAAAGATATATATTATACGCCACCTCTAATAAAAGAAGACGAAGAATCTCCATATGCCTTTTACGTCAAGTATCCTATAAAGTTAGATATATAATATACTAATTAGGATATTATTTAACGAATAGGAGACAGGTTTTATACTTAGGGGGTATTTAATAACTTGGTTAAAGACTTATTTAAGGAAGCCTATAATAATAGGTTTAAAGACTTTGTTACTAAAAGGATTACTTTAGCCTATTATAGCGCCTTCTTAGTGGGAAGGAAGTTTAACCTTAATAGTTAACTTAATAACAGCAAGCTAAAATTAGGTAGAATACGTAATATCAGATTACACAGGAAGAACTTACCTCCTCTACTTTAGTTAATTAAGGACCTTAATACGCATCCTCTTCGAGATTAGTTTTAAGAAGCTTAATAAGCTTACCTCCAATCCTATTATTAAATAAGGTTATTTTAAGAAATAGATAAGAAGTATATAAAGGGATAGTAGGTCCTTAGCTTAATGTAGGTGTTTATTTATAAGACGGATAAGTACGGATTCCTTTAGAAATATAAGGCACGCTTAGTAGTATATAGAAATTAATAGGCCCTAAGAGACCTACCTATAAGAGCTACTATATTAGTAAGTACGACCTTTTAGACCCTAATGGCGATTACCGTAAAATTTAACTTAGAGACGATATAAATAGTTGCAGTTAATGCGTTTGTCTATTGCGATCTTAATAAGGTCGTCTATATAAAGCTACCGCTAGGGTTTAATAAAGGAAAGATAGATAAAGTACTGCGCTTAAGAAAAGCCCTTTACGGACTATAACAATCCCCTCTATTATGGCAAAAGAATCTCACGAGCTTATTAAATAAATTAGGTTTTAAAGAGGTTCCTTAGGAGCCGTGCGTTATGCTAAAAGGTAAAATAGTCGTCTTTTTTTACGTTAATGATATTGTTTTCTGCTACCGAAAGATAGATAAGAAGAAAGCTTAAGAAGCAATTAAGGAGCTAAGTAAGGAATACTAGATAAGTACCCTTAGCGAGCTAAAATAGTTCCTAGGAATCTATATACTACGCAACTATAGCTAGAGGCTCCTATAGCTATTCTAGGAAGCCTATATTAAGAAGATAGCGAATTAGTATAAAATAGATCTTAAAGGGCGTCTTCTAGATACTCCTATGGCAGAATTAGAACTCCTCCCTACCGCTTACTAATTAACCCATCTAACGTGTCCGTCCCCCAATATAAACCTATTAATCCGTTCTATATCCCTACTAGCTTCTACAATACTATATTAGAGAAAAATGGGTTTAGTACTCTATATAGCCACTATAACGCGTCCAGATATTGCTTTTATAGTATTACGGCTGGTAAGGTTTAGTTAGAACCTAAGCTATAAGCACTATTAAGTGGTAAATAGAGTAATCTAGTACCTATATAGCATAAGGAGCAGAGCAATCTACTATAGAGAAGATAAGGAAGGAATAAATAGTAGAGGGAGAGATAAAGGAATACGCGATAAAGGATAAGACGACGAAGGAGACGGTAGAAGTAAAGCGTAATTATTTATCTGTGCTAGCGACGCATTATTCGCGGACAACTCTATTAATAGAAAGAGCTTATAAGGATATATTATAAAGCTATTTAGGGACCGATCGCCTAGAGAGCAAATAAGTAGGGTACTGTTATAACGTCGAGCATAGAAGCTAAGTTATTAGCCCTATTATAGATAGCAAAGGAAGCTATCTTTATTAGTGAGCTGTTTAAAGTAATAACGTTACACCTAAACAAGCCCTTAATTATTAACTATAATAACGTTTAGATATTTTAACTAATTATAAAAGATATAGTAAAGCTAATTATAAAGCTCTAATACGTTAATATCTATTAATACTAGTTGCGTTAAGAATACGTAATAAGATAAGTGCTATTATAATAGAAAGCGATAAAGGAGATAATTGCTAATGGACTTATAAAGGCCCTACCTAAGTAGAGGTTTAAGAGCTTTGTTAATATAACCGGAATAGTGGATATTAAGGAGTAGCTAAATAAGGAGAAGCAACTAGAGGACCTAAGGGAGAAGGTTAGGGCGAGAAGGAAGGATTTAGATAAGATTACGGTTTAACTAACGTATAGACGGACACGAGAAGGTAGTTAGCTTCGTCCTTAACCAGGTTAAAGCTAAGGGGGTATATTAGATAATCTGTATTTTTGGTAGCGTAGGACGTGCATAGGTTACGTGTATAGGTTACATATAGTGTAAATATCTTCGTCTAAGCCTAGGGGCCCTAGGTTAACAACGATTAAGATTATTAATTAATTAACCTATTTTTATTAATAAATAGCTCTATATAAATTATCTAACAGTAGCTAAGATTCTATAAGCTTAAAGAGCTAAATTATAGCCGCCTATATATTACGGACGCTTTAAGTACAATATTATAACTACTTAGGGAAGAGTCGGAAGAAGCTAGTTAGTTAATTTAGGCACGGTTTAGGATAGAGCCGATAGAACCATGTAACGAGGAATAGTAACTAAGGTTATATAATATAATCTATATAATCTATAGGATTTATATAATCCGTAATAGAGTAGATAGAGCACACGTATATTACGTATAAGAAGGATTTTATAGGAGTATGGTTGTGTATTTAAGGACCCTTAATCCCTACCTAGATAGTTCCTTCCTTGTAGTAATTTTCAGAATATAATTAGAGTTAATCTATTAGGCAACTACTCCACCAGTTATTATTATGTTGTTAACTTTAATTTATATTACCTATATACCTAGCCCAATAATAAGCCTATTATAGTACCTACTATAAGGTTCTGTTACACAATTACTACCTAGTTATAGTATTAAATATAGAAAGTTAAATAATATACCACTAAAAGCAGCCACTATAACGCCATTAACGGCGGCAATTACTTTAAGGTTAGGTAATACTAGTATAGTAGATACTAACTTATAGCAACCTATAACGGTCGGATAACTACAAGAGATAGTTAACTAGTTAATAGTAAATAATGCGATAATAGAAGAAAGGGTTAATAGGATAGAAGCGGTAAGAATTAAGTTACTATTAATTAAAAGGTACTTAGGAGAGAGATTAAAGCTTAAATGGTTTCTTATATAAATGCACTTTAAAGTTATATAGAAAGGGGTAAAGTTACCAATACCTATAGATCGAATAGCCTACGCGGGACTATTCCTGTCAGGAAGAGCACTTAAATAGTTTAAGCCTTACCTTATAAAAATATAGGTAAACGGAATAATAACTACTAATTAAGAGGTATAGTTTATATTCTTAAGCTAGAAAGGGTTTACGGAGCGACTTATATAAATATTTGGAGACCTAAAGGCAGTAACTACGGCAAAAAAAAAACTCTAAGATATTATATAATAAACCTTAGCAATTAAGTATATAATGTAGTTCTAGACGCTAGTAATATAAGTAGAGTGGAATAATAAGGCGCTTATAGCATAGTATAAGCAAGGACTTAAGGCTAAAGTCTAGGATATAATTATCCTAATAGAAGATATGGACACCCTATGGGATTTAATAGATTAAGTAATTAAGATTAATAATTAGATCTACTAAAGGGAATAGGCTAAGAGAGGTTAGGACAGAGTTTTATAGTTATATAAGGCGTAGAGCACGCAACGACTAAAGCTAAATTAGAAACTATAGTATGGCGTAAAGCTAATAGACCTAAGTGGTACTAAAGAAGCCTATAAGAGATGGAGTAAGAAACTATAGAAATCTAGAGGTTAAGGATTTAGTAATTATAGGACTAAGGAGTAAAGGCTAAACTAGGGATCTTAGTAGCAGAAGACGTTTAGGTAGACTTTATAGCAAAGTTAGTGGTTTAAAGACGGAGCTTATATAAATTATAAAAAACAAGGTTACTTTATAAGGGATTATAAAGATAGTTAGAGTTACTATATAATAAAGGGAACTAAACTAGTAGAAGACATATACGTATAGAGGGACGATAGTATACTACGAGGAATAAAAGAATATTTAATTAAAAGTTTCGCGTTTTGTTATAACAACGTATGTTAAATTTACAAAAATGCTAAGTATAGCGTAAGCTACTAGCTATAGGAGCTAGAATCCTTAGAATATAGGGGAACTAATAAACTATCGCGCAGACCGGATATTGGGGACGACGAGTTTAATATAGGCGAAACATTTATAAATAATAAGGTAATAGAGGCAGCTTACTAGAAGCATATAAACCTTAAAGAAGTTATATTAGAAGTAGAGACTAAGACCGCTATAGAGCAAGGTTTAGTAACGGGTATTATAATACCGTTAGATATAGCATCTATCGCTTTATAAGATAAAAGGAAGAGTGTTTTATAGAGACTAAGCAAGCAGACAACTACTAGTGCTACTTTATTACTTAATAAAGGCAAAAAGCTAAAGGCTTAAGATTCTTAAGATAAGATAAGAGACGACTAAGATTCTTAAGACGAGATAAGGTATACCTAAGGACCCATAACGAACAGAAACCGATAGAGTAGGGCTATAGCTTAGTTTAAAGACATATAAATAAGCTTGGGATAGAGTTTCCTATAGGTATAAGACTCTTAAGACGAGATAAGTGAGATTTAAGACTCTTAAGATAAGATAAGAACACCTAAGCCTAGTTAGACTAAGGCTGGAGCAAAGCTTAAGATAGAAGTAAGCTTAGGATTAAGAATTCTATAGAACTAAGATTTTAAGACATAAATAAGGATTATTAACAAGATTAAGAAGTAGAAAAACTTTAAGGATCTACTAATAAGACGCGAAAGGAAAGAAACTATAGAGGAATTTAGGGCAAAAATTACCTTATGGCAAAATCAGAAACTAGATAAGAGATTTAGTATATTAGGCCGTATAAGGGACTAAGTACCTATACAAAGAATTACTAATAGGCTTAGAGCAGGCATATTAAGAGCTAAGTGGCTTATTAAATTAGAATAAGAAGAGGATCTAGGGATCCTAACTAGGTTCGAAGAACGACATATAAAAGGTTATTATAACGTAGTAATAAGAAGATACTTCCTTACGGACGAGCCGTATATACTTTAGTAGCTATACTAAAAGTAGTATAGGCAAAGGCACAACGATAAGTGGGAAGATTTCTATATATGGTTAGATAAGAAAGTTATCTAAGATCACCCAATTATAGAAAAGGCTATAAATTATATTAAAGGAGCCTTAATTATAACATTGGGGGGTCTAAAGGAATGTTTAGAGGACTAGAGAAGTAAGAGACGTATTTTAGTACCTACGAATAAAGTCGTAGCGTTTAAATTAACACGATAGAGGTTTAAACTTAAGGATAAAGATGAGCTAAGAGTTAACCTAAAACACTAGGTATATTATACGCTATTATAGATCGTATATATGGATAATATGTATAACATGCATAAAGCACTAAAGGATAAGCACTATAAGTATCCTATAAGAATATATTAGATAATAGAGGAGCAAAAATATAGGAATACTAAGTATATATATAGCTAGCATCTAGTAAAAGTATAGGAGTTAGGTAACTTAATACTTTAACTAAAAAGATTCCTTATAGAAGAATACTTAGACGGATAATAGTGGTAAGAATGCCTAGTAAATACGTGTCTATAGTATATTAAGGATAAAAAGCAAACTAAGTATTAGCTAAAAGTAGACTAAGTATAAATAGGATTAAGCAGCTAATAGTTGGGAAAAGTAGAGGCCTATAGGACCAGAGGGAACTAGTGGTAGAGCCTTAAACCCTTAAAGGAATTTAAGGACAACACCTAAATTTATAAGTTAAGTGGTAAAATTAACAGTTTAAGGTATTAATAGATAGTAGAGTAATAAGGAACCATATCTTACTAGTAGTAGTTAAAAGGATAGGTTTACCATATAGAAAAAAGAAAAATTCTTACCTATTAGTGATAATTTTAGGAGATCTAATAGCCTATAGAGGAGGCATTATTAATCTTAAAACAGGACCTATCCAGATAACTATTAAAGGGAGATAAATTAAGATGTCTTTTAATATATTACTATTAGGGAATAATAAGGCAGTATTAGGAATACCTTAGTTATAGGAATATAATCTAAGGATTGATTAGGTTATAGGTTAGGTCAATATTAGGGATACTTAATGCTATAAGATGCGATAATAAGCCAAGTTAGTATAGTATTAAGTAGGAGCGACCTATAAAGAAATAGAAAAAGGATTAAGCTATATACTAAAGAGATACTATAAGTATAGTAAGAAACTATAGTTACCGGAAAGTAAAAAGCTATTAGAGTATATAGTATGGGACTATAAGATAGAATTAGAACTAGAAATAAGTCTAAAGTTCTTTCCAATCTATAAGCTTACTAAAGAAGAAGGTAGAGCATTAAAAGAGTTTATCTAAGAAAACTTATAAAAGGGATATATTAGACCATCGTAGTTATTAGTGGGCTATCCAGTACTATTCGTATTAAAGAAAAATGGCAAACTAAGGCTGTGTATTAACTATAGATAGTTAAATAGCATTACTAGGAAGGATAGGTATCCTTTACCCTTAATTAGCGAAATTTAAGATAGAATAGGTAATGCGTAAATCTTTATAAAGATAGATCTAAGATGGGCGTACTATTAGATTAGAATTAAGGAAGGTAACAAATAGAAGGTAGCCTTTAGATTAAAGAAAGGACTATATAAACTATTAGTTATATAATTCGGGCCTATAAATATACTAGCAATGTTTTAGAAGCGTATTAATAATATATTAGGAGAATACTTGGATAAATTTATTATAGTATATTTTAATAATATTATTATCTACTTAATAATTAAGGAAGAATATAGAGAACACATTAAATAGGTCTTAAAGAGACTATAAGAAGAATAGATGCTAGTAATAATTAAGAAATGCGAGTTCTTTACCAGGAAGACCGATTTTGTTAGATTTATTATTAAACTAGGCCAACTTAGCATAGATCTAAAAAAGATTAAGGTAATAATAAATTGGTAAGAACTAAAGAACGTTATATAGTTAAGATCGTTTCTAGGGTTTTATAATTACTATAGAAGGTTTATAGCGCAATAGTTAAAGGATATTAAACCATTTACGTAATTAATAAAGAAAGAAGAACTATAGGTATAGGGAGAGGAATAGAGAGAACTCTTTAAGAAAGTTAAGGAGTTATTTACCTAGGAGCTAGTTCTAAAGATCTATTAACTAGGTTTAGAGATAGTTATAAAAATAGATGTATTAGACTATATACTAGGGGCGTACTTTATATAGAAATATTAAGATAGATGGTACTTAGTGGTATACTATAGTTAAAAGATAACACTACTAGAGTTAAACTATAACATTTATAACAAGGAGTTATTAGGTATAGTTACAGTACTAAGGGAATAAAGAGCATTCTTATAAGGTATAGAGAAACTATTTATAGTTAAGACGGATTATAAGAACTTAATAGGATTTCTAATAATAAAGGAACTTAACTAAAGATAGGTTAGATGGGTAGAGATACTTATAGAATACTATTTTAAGATTTAGTACACTAAGGGTATAAACAACACGCGAGCAGACGCTCTAAGTTAGAAAGCTAAACTATAAAATAATAAGAAGCTATTAGGGGCTTTACTACAAAAAGACATAGACGGATTAATTAGGTATAATTATCTAAAAATTATAGCAACTTAAGAAGAATAAAAGAAAGTTTATAAGTCACTAGAAAGCTTTTAGGTATAAAGAATTTTAGAAGCATAACTAGAAGATCTATAGATAGATAGGTATAAAAATTAAGAAGTAAAGTATATCCTAAGAAGCATAGTAGAGCATTTTATGGAAGATTTCTATAAGGGAATAACTTAAGGACATAATGGAGCTATGGGCTTAGTGTTAAGACTCTAAGAGAAGTATATTATTAATAGAATCTAGGGCTTAGCGCGAAAAGTTATAAAGAAATATTTAGATTGCTAAAGGAATAAACTAATAAGGTATAAGCTATATAGAGGGCTACAACCTATTAAAATACTAGGAAGACTATGGGAGGTTATATTATAGGACTTTATTATTAAGTTACTAAAGTTAAGAGATCCTATTACCGGATAAGATTATAACGCGATCTTAGTAATAGTAGATAAGCTTATAAAGTGGGGATACTTTATAGTATATACAGAAGAAATATTAGCAAAAGATGTCGCTAAAATCTATATTAAAGAAGTGTTTATAAGACATAGAGTACTAAGTAAGATTATATTAGATAGAGATCTAAGATTTATAGTAATATTTTAGGAAGTATTTTTAGTAGAATAAGGAGTAAGAGCAGCAACTTTTACCGCATATTATCTATAGACAGATAGTTAAATAGAAAGACTAAACTAGACACTAAAACAGTATTTAAGGTATTATGTTAATTATGCGCAAAATAATTGGGTATTATTGTTATTAGTTATATAGTTTATATATAATATAACACTATAAGAAGGAATGGGTATATTACTATTTAAGGCGAATTACGGATACGAGCTAAGAATATCGTTATTGCTATGTTAAGTAAAGAAGATAAGTAGTATAGCTAAGTAAAGAATGGAGATATTAATAAATCTTTATAAGAACCTTACGGAAATAGTAAAGATAGTATAGTAAAGAATAAAAAGGTACTATAATGCTAAAAGATCTAAGGGACTAGATCTTAAGGAGGGAGATAAAGTGTAGCTACTATATAAAAATTTTAAGAGTTAACAACTAAGTAAAAAGTTAGACTATATTAGACTAGGACCTTTCAAAATTAAGTAAAGGATTTTACCGGTTATATTTAAGTTAAGCTTACTAGCTAAAATAAAGATCTACCCTATATAGTATATCGCAATACTAGAGCTAGTATATGGGAATATTAAGCTACTAATTTATAAAGTAGATATAACGTATTCTACCAGCGAGCCGGCCACCCCACCGAGCCGGCCACTTCAAAATACACCAAAAAGCCGATATTTGAATCTTAAATATCTCAACCACTACTTAATAATATTTTCTGAAAATTTAAATATAAGCTCTTATATACCTATTTTAGTGTATATTATAATACTAAAGCGTGTAGCTTGGTGGTTATTATAA
>Ga0307515_10014749_pt1 | contig 14455 bp, 21 predicted proteins | sample 17_EM_MG_FD_194513 | JGI IMG/M metagenome (GOLD analysis project Ga0307515, IMG submission 194513) | Populus trichocarpa ectomycorrhiza microbial communities from riparian zone in the Pacific Northwest, United States - 17_EM | ecosystem: Host-associated > Plants > Roots > Unclassified | place...
AAAAAAAATGGTATTATTCTCAAAGTAACTTTCAATTCATTTAATTAATATGTAAATTGGTAACTCGGGGTAAAATATATTTTTTTGTCTTCATAAATTCATCAATCTTCCACGTATCTTGTCCCATACTTTAAAATTTTCAATATCATCCCTACAGTTTTATAAAAGTTTCAATTTTACACTTTACTACTACATAAGTAAACATTTTATATTTCATATTTTTTTCCTACTTTATTATTATTTCAGTGTTTTTCCTCTCAAATCCTTATATATTTTGTAATATCTCGAAAAACTAATTAAAATGTTAAAAAAGAACCCATATGATGTTTAATGGTTAGGGGTCGAGGTGTAAAAATCGCAAAATTAAAACAATAGGGGTGGAAATTGAATATTAATGAACCTGTAAGACCAAAAATAAAGTTTACCCTTTAATTAGCTTTCACTCCATATTAGATGTCTATCCATGGAGTTTTGAAAGATGAAATTTAATTAGAGGGAAGCCTAAGGCTTAATAATATAGCCCAGACCATTTTCAAGTAAAACTTTGTGAGCCTGAACATGGAAGCTAGGCCCACCAATAAACCCTAAGAATATCTACTCATCTGCTTCATCTACTACCTCTCCGCTCCTAAAACCCTAACGTGTCCTAACCACTCTCATCTCTTTGCCTCTTCTACTCTCACTGGCCAACTTTTTATTTGGGTATGCAACTGACGTTCTCTTTTTAGATTATTTAAAGGTTTTCTTCTATACACAGATGGGTTTTTTCTTGTTTGAGAAAGTTCTAGCACTCTTTCTTTAATGGGTAAGTGGGTTGATTTTGCAAATTTGAGTAGTTTTTCCTTTTGTTTTTCAGTGTGAAGGATAAGGTTATTGTGAGTGAAGAAAATGGTGAGGCCTTATGGTAAAGGGCACAAGAAAAGGAAGAAAGGGGAGAGGTATGATAAGGAAGAAGAGGAAGTGGAAGAAGAACAAGTTGAAGAAGAGAAAGCTGATAGTGAGACTGAAATGAGAGCTCAAGATGGCGAAGAAAAAACAGAAGAGGAAAAAGAAATGCAACTGCCAGGAGTGGAGGAGGGCATTCCTATTGTCCCAAGTCATCAAACTGGCAAGAAACCTGGGGTTATATTCGTGCTCGAAAAGGCTTCTTTGGAAGTTGCAAAAGTTGGAAAGGTCTAAAGACTGTAACTTTTCATTTCAACTTTTGGTTTACAAGTAACGTATTAGAATCATTGCATGGCTTAGTGTGGGTTTTTTAGTAGTAATGTAGAGGTTTGGGGTAATGTTTTGAATGTGGGTTTAGGGCTGAGAGAGTGGATTTTTGAAGTCTTGGTTTTTGGGGGTTTTCATGAAGTGGGGTTTTATCACTTAGTTGGAATGTTTTCGTTTTCATCTGACTAGTTTTGTCTGTACAGAGTTACCAAATTTTGAATTCTGAGGAGCATGCCAATTTCCTGCGGAGGAATAAAAAAAATCCTGCTGATTACAGACCTGACATTATTTATCAGGTTAGTGCATTTTATTACTAGCAGTCAGATTCCGGCGTCACGATGTTTATTAGACCATTCCCAGGACTGTCTTTCATGAGCAGGCCAAACAGTATCGAAGTTACTCAGAGCAGGGTTACCTTGTTAGAAATATTCTGGCCCTTGTATCAATGTTGTTGTTGATAATTTCAGGCTCTCCTATCCATCTTAGATAGCCCATTGAATAAGGCTGGGCGGTTGAGAGCTGTATATGTGAAAACAGATAAAGGTGTTCTTTTTGAAGTTAAGCCACATGTTCGTATTCCGAGGACTTACAAGCGTTTTGCCGGTATTATGTGTAAGTTCAGTTGATCGCCCCTGAGACTTCTGTATGATGTTGGAATATAGCCCATCTTATTTTGTCTGTGAATCTTTGTATTTGTTCTTTACCGCCTTGTTCTATATTGCAGTGCAGCTGCTACAAAAACTGAGTATAACTGCTGTCGGTAATCGTGAGAAGCTTTTGCGTGTGATCAAGAATCCTGTAACCCAATACCTGCCATTAAACTCTCGTAAAATAGGTGAGCTTGAATTTTTATGGTTTTATGAGTCATGGACTGTTAACGGGGTGATAAAAGTCACTTGCTTTCCTATCAGGCTTCTCCCATAGCTCAGAAAAATTGGTCCAAATGGAGAAGTATGTGGCTGGAGTTGGTGATGACACCGACCTTGTTTTCGTGGTAAGCACAAGTAACTTCTGTACTAAAAACACTCTTTGTTGAGAAACTTGTAACCTTTCTGATCTCTCTCTCAAACAAAAATAATCAGGTTGGTGCTATGTCCCATGGTAAAATTGAATGTGATTATGTAGATGACTTCATATCAGGTAAGCTCTTCCTAGATCCATTTCTTTACAATCATCTTATGTAGAAATAATGCACGCAGTAAAATCAATAGTGATTAGATTTAGCTTCCGATAAAGAATCTAGACCCCAAGTTCATGTATAATGTTTTTCTGAAGGCACTATCCATAAACACATTTGTTTAGCTCAAAGCATTTGCCAGGAGGATTTGATCGGAACTTCACGCAAACCAATGCACAAGTTACGGAAAATATGTTACTCGTTTTTTATTGGGTATAAAATGCAACTGGCTACCTTTGTAATGATTTGTGGCATCCTTCAGAACACCTCTGAATATCCGTTAATGTATTGGCATTGTACTTGCTGTGAAGTTGAGGCTTCGTCGTCCTGATGAATGTCCTGTCTGTATTTGACATCTTGGATTTTTGAGGCAGGAATCCTAATTACTTGTGTTGTCTCCCCTTTCAGTGTCTGAATATCCGCTGAGTGCTGCCTGGTGTATTGCAAGGGTATGCGAGGCTGTGTCGAAGAAGTGGCGTGTGCTGTAAACTCTCATGTCTCTGCATTTTGTCGATCATATTCTGATCTGGCAGCATAACCAGAATTGAAGTACATGTAAAGCCAAACCGTAGCACTAAAACAATTTAAATGGCAATTTTTATTTCATTTTGATGACACAAATATGTTACACTTGTGCCTTGTTCACTAAAGAGCCCCTGCTCATACCGATTTATATTTGCCTATGTAACCATTTGGGTCAATAGAAAATAGGGTGTGCATCGGTTGATTTGGTTTGGACCAAAAAATCCAACCAAATTGAATATCTTTTCTAAATTTGAACGCTGTTGAGCCCGTGGTCGGTTTCGGTTTTCTATTTAAAAAATTGAATCTATCCAAGGGTACTTCAACCCTAAAAGTTCAAAGATAACCTTTTTTTATGAAATTTAATATCTACTCGTGAATTTTCTACTCTATTTTCATTAGAGAAATAGCATGTTAATGTACATATTGACAATGGTAAGCTGCTGTGCTGTGTCCTGGATAAATAATTAGCTAACATGTAAAAAATGGTTGAGATGCGAAAAATGAAAAAAAAAAAAAAAAAAACCAACTACTGTTGTTTAATGATCAGTTCTTTGCCCGGTTAAGGCAGCGATTTGCTTCTTGAGGTTGAGGATCTCAATTCCATAGGAAGCTAACTGGTTCTTCAGCTTCTTTGAAGCCACCTCGTAGTTTCTGTTCATGAATGCCAACTCATTTACTGCTTCCTTGTATCTAAAATGGAAGGCGTCTGACTTTGCTTGTGTCCCTCGAAGCCTCATTCTAAATTTTGCCCTTTCCTTGTTGTTCATGGCTTCTTCCTGCTTGCATTTGAGCAACACATGATATGTTTCACTAGATCAAAAAGGATTCGCTTGAAGAAAATGACTAAACAACAAATCTCAATGTTTGAGGGACTTCCTCCTTTAAACTGATGTGATGTGATGCTACTAATGGATGGGGAACGCATCTTTTTAGGTTCGAGAAAGAAAAGAAGATCGAGTAATATGTAATTAGCCCATGGTAGAGCAGCTTAAAGAGCATTTCTAACTCTTTGATTCTGGGATGAAACACACAAGTAATGCTAGATCTTGAATCGGATGAATACAATTGTGTAGATACTTACATTCTTCATTTTGGCCTCCATGCTAGAGATTCTCCCATTAAGTTCCTCAACTTGAACTTTAGACTCCAGTAACTGGAACAAATTCACGGTATCAGACCGTTCTGAGATAAATGGGGTGCCAAATCAACAAAAGAATTAATAACCAACCTACCATGTCATCACAATGTCTAATCCACTTGTCCCTTTCACTTGTTATACTGAGTAGTTGGTTTTGAAGATTCTGTCAAAAAAACATGTGACCAAGTAAATCACTAAATTGAGAGAGAGAATATCTGCCCTTTTCCCTTTTTTCAAATGTAAATTCATTTTGCAAACAATGCATGTAGATCGAACCTGGAAGTCATTTTCTGGTTCTAATCTTGTATCCAACCCTCTAATTTGAGTAAATAGATCATCTCGCTCCTTGCTCAGAATAATCATTTCCTTCTCAAGTGTATTCACTTTCCCGCGAGCACAGTCAAGTTCCATGGAGAGAGTGTCCAGATTTGATTTCAACGTCTGGAGCATAAGAGGAAAAAAGAAATTGATTAATTCTGCTTTCCAAATAGAGTAATAAACTAATAATATGTCGTATAAAAAAATTATCACATGAAAATGAACCTGTATCTCACCTCTTGAGATTGTTTGCTCTCAATATCAGCCCTTATCAGATGATTTTTCAGTTGATCAATCTCTAGAGACTTCTCTGCACTGGATCAGAAAAGAGTTCGACTTTGAGGACAGTAATAGCCAGTCGCCAGCAATAAGGTCACTAATAATGCAAAAAAAATACAGAAAAAATGGCTATCGAACATGGTTATTTAGAATATAATATATACCTTGATTTCTTCTCCCGCTCGGCATTTTCCTCAGAACATGCAAGTTTTTCTGTGAGGACCTTGCATTCTTCCCTACAGGACTCTAATTCGTTTCTGGCCTATTGTAACACATCCATAATCAAACTAACAGACAAGTGGGTATAATAAAACAAAGCAATCATATACGCTAAAAGAAATGGTGTTCATTCTCAAAACAAATTTGGACGAGACAAGCAAATGATGACATTACAGTATCCCCACCAGACCCTGAACACAGCACAGAATTTGAAATAGAATGGCGTATTGAAAAATTCTTTAAGTGGAATTTTGTAGCTTACCTCTGACATTGCTTTGGTCATTGCTGTAATCTCTGCACCTTTTTCTTCTATGACTTCAATGGAAGCTTTCTCCTTGGAAAACCATATTGCCTTTTCCTCCTCCATTTCCAAAAGGGAATCACTAAGTTGCTGCAAAATCAGACAAAATCCCATGACCAAAATTCTGTCAATAAAAACAAGAAAAATAGTAAATTAATTTCTAAGAGATTCGACAAAACATGAGCTTACCATTGCCAACTCTTCCTTTTGTTCTGCTAACAATCTTATAGAATTTTCCAATTTTTGCTGGTCCAAAGTGGATTCTTCCAACCTTAGTCTCTAGAGACAGAAAAACAAGATGCACAAAGTAGCACAAATGCACAATAGTCTTTCAGCTTTAATGAAGAATTAAAGAAACTGATGAACAGGGGAGATGTAAGAGGAAAAACTTACAAGGCGTGAAGCATCTTCCTGCAACACATTCACTTCAGCATTTGATATGTTAAGCTTTTCTGTCAGGGCCTCCAACTCTGAAGCCAAACTTTCATTTCTTGATATAGCCTCTTCCTTTTCCTTGTGTGCAGCAGTTACTTCCTCTTCCAAAGAAGCAATAGTTGCTTCCATTTCAAATGCAAGAACTTCCAACTTTCTGTAATCTTCCTAAACAATACAAAAATGACATGGGAAAAAAAGAAGATAAGATATGAAGTCATCCGCATGATTAATTCAAGCAAGGGGATAATTGATAGCTAGATTACAGATGTTCGATGCAAGGTGTACGAAACAGATATTAATATTCAAGGTCACCACCTCCATTGTCTCTTCAAAAGAAGCTGCAAGACCCTTTGACTTTTTTGGGTCAAACATCTTTGAACTCCTGTCAACCATTGAATCACGTCTTCTACCAGCCAGGGAGTCACGTTTGCTAATGTCACGCTCGAGAAGAGTCTTCTGACCATGCAATCGTTTTACCTCCCTTTCAGCAAATGTTTTTTGACCCTACAAACATGAAGTGATGAATTATAATCTAAATCATATGATTTAATTGGCATGGTAGGAAATTATGCATATAGAACAAAACCTCAAGTTTGGTTTTCTCTTGAACAGCATTCTTGAGCTTGGATTCAGTCTCTTTCAATTTCACTTTTGTTTTCTCAAGATCTTTTCTCAAATTATCCTTTTCTTTTGCCAAGAAACAAGAAGATAAACATGATAATTCCTTTTGAAGATTTTGAATTTGAGAAAGAAATTCCTCCTTTTCAAAATTCTGATGTTCTGTAAGTGCCTGCAACAACCAAAGGAATAAGACAAGTACATCAAGCCCTGCATGTTATGCATACGTGAGTTAAGTCAAATTAACCATTTAAACAAGCTTTCTTACTCTCAAAGACTCTTCATAATTTTGAGTATTGTGTCTCAGTTCTTGTATCTGTTTCTGAAGACCCGTAGATTCTTTGTGTAAAAGGAGCTGCATTTGAAAATTTTAATTTATTTAGCAGACATAGCCAGAAAAGAACTAAAAGGAAATAGTAGATTTCATTTAATAATTTCTGTTTTCTTATCTGTACCAAACAAATAGAACTGCGTTATCTCTTTATCACTACTGCGGTTCATTTAGCTATAGTCCCCTGCATTGAAGAAAGAAAGAAACAACCATACCTTTTCATTCTCCACTTCATCAACTTTTTGCTTCATGCAATGGTATAACTTCTCATGACTACTAATGATTAATCCTTGTTCATGAGAGCTCTGGCAGATCAAAGCCTTGAAATCCTGCATTGCAACGAATTACTTTATTCAAACTGTGCCCACTAAAACATAGTCTAATATAGATTCAATGAAAACAAATAGCCTACCACACATCCAGAAGGTATTCGCATAATGAACAATCATAAAATAAAATAAAATAAGCAATCAGTCGATATTTCATTATTACTCACACTTATTGCATTAGATATAGAAGAAAAACTCTGGAAAACGTCATCCAAAAGAGAGGAACAGCTTTCAACAACTTCTTTGGAGTTCTTAACTTCAGACATGATTTCTTCAATCTCCAATGAAACCTTTATCAGAGTTAAAATTCACCTCTAGTTAAGAGATTAGGAATAAGCTTGCTAGGCATGGCCCAAAGAGTATAAATACAAACAAAAACATTGCGGACAAATACATATATTAAGTACAGAAAATATAAAGAACAAGGACTGACTAGGAATGCTCACAGAGATTAAGACAAAAGTAAAAGTCACCTACATCAATAATGTTAAGTTGTTCATGAGCAATCCTCGTCTCCTCTCGTGCATTTTGGAGCTCTTCATGGAGCTAAGAGATCACAATAGAAAAGACAAAGAAGCATTACAAATTTTCCAACATAAAGTAAACGCAATAAATTTTACTATAAATGCAAAGCATAAATGAAGAACGAGTACCAGTTACCTTTCATTAACCAATGAAAACCAAACAGAAGTTAAAAAATACCAGCATTAATATGCATATAATTTTGTACTTTTATTGATGAAGACCATGAATAGCTCTTGGAAACCACAGCAAAGACATCATAAATTTGCCCATATGCACATCTTAGAAAACAAAGAAAATTCATTGATGGCTCATACTTACCTCTTCAAACGTCTCCCTAGCACATATACTTTGCTCTGTTGCTAGCTCAACAACACTGTCTAGATTTTGCTGACTAGAGGACTTCTCCATTTCTAACATTTTAATCTAAACAATGAAAAAATAAGTTTAAATCACATGTAGTGGAAACAGAAGATGAAGAAATTCTAGGAACAATATGAACCAGAGAAAAAAACATAAAATTCAAAGATTTCAAAACAAAAGGTTATTAACAAACAAGAAATTGAGGAAGAAGGCAAAAAAACAAACCTTATCTTGAAGTTGTTTGATCACAATAATGGCCTCTGACTCCCTTAGACTTACGTTTTTGTCCAAATTATTGGTACTTGTATTGCCATCAGAAGTAAGACAATTACTACATTTCACACATTGAATCAAATTAGTCTCACCAAGCTGTCTTCTTAAACAATCAATCTGTATCTCACTCGTAGTTCTCTGCATGGTAAAAATATAAAAATTAAACAAATGGAGAAATAAGTGAATATCCACATCCATCTCCTAAAAACAGATGTGCTAAAGAAGAATAACAACCTGAGTTTCAAGTTTCTGAAGCAAGTCCTCATATTCCACTTGTATTTCTGCCCATTCATGGTCCTCCTGACACCCAAACACATATTAGTGCATCAACAGATAAATGAGAGGGTATATAGATAAAAAGAAAGGGCACAAACCGCAGTTGAGCCTTTCTTCCTAGGTGGCGCCTTTCTCCTATTTGTCACATGCAATAAAGAACATGGATCAGGAAGGGTGCAGTCTTCTGATGCATTATTTTTACAATCTTCACTTTGCATATTGACGTCATCCCCAACTTCAATCTCGCTGACCAATTCTTGAAAGGGTAAAAGTGGTCCCATATCACTTCTATCTTTCATTGGTTTTATAGCAGAAGCCCTTGGCTGGATATTGGGATCCACCTAAAGCAAAGCAGAAGACTATAAGCTAGCTAATCAGCCTAAATCCAATTTATTGTGCAATATTCCATAGCTTTTCTCAACACATAGTTACAGTGCAAATTCCTGATTCCAGTACAAACTAGTTATCAATGTGCTTGATCATCTCAATAATTTCATAGGACAATATATGACAGAAATCCCAGTGAATCCCGGTCATAAATCAAGTGAAACTTCCTAACACACAAACAAGTACCACTGCCCTATGCCATGGTTTTCTATTTGTGCAAATTGTGCCAAGATTTCAGATGATAATCCATTAATAAGGCAATACCTAAAATGTCAAACCATTAGACCAAGTCAATTCATGATAGAACAGTGTACAAACTACTATTTATGGGCAAACTGCATCAAAAAACGTTTATTATATTCTATGATTATAGGATGCTCCTACTTTAGTTGTGCGAGAACTTCAAGCAATACTGCTGTCCACCTTTGTTTAACAATTGAATGCAAAGTTAAAGCTGGATTTCGAACTTTCATTACTTATGTATACATACAAACACTCAATTATAGTTCAGTTTCTTTGAGTGAACATTGTCAAACTACAGAACCACACACACGCTGGCCACGTAGCCTTGTCCTCGTTTCTTGAGATATGGCATCCCTTACACCCCCTGGGTGGTTGTGTCCAAGTGAAAACAGGATTCTGTTACCTCTACTCAATGATTAACCATTGCAACAAATATCCATCACTTTTTAAAATCAACTTCAACATGCATAGGTTCACTCTTGAATTTTGACCTCGAATATGATCTAGCAAAGAGTTTTGAGTTTCATGACTAACAGGAGATAAACTTAAGCATTTTAGTAACAGCAAACATAATACCTCTTGAAGAGTTTCCCGTGCAAGATTTCCAGGGCACCATGTGTCTCGTCTCTTCCCCTGCAGAATGTAACGAAACTCCGTAAGAACTACTTAAGGGGTTAATTTTAAACTCATTGTTGGTCTCTCATCAACAAAAAATTTTCCAACCTTTTACAGCATCTGCACCACTAAAACAAAAATTGAACAAATAAATAAAGTAAATCAGACAATGATATCCAATCTAGGTCTCCATTCTCTAAGTCCTTTCTAAATGAGAAGCCCCTTCCTGTAAGCTAGTCTTTCCTCGAATCTTTCCACCATAGAATCGAGAAATGTAGCTGCCTTATGACAGACAATCCACTCTAAGTGTGAATGCAGTAAAAAGACAACATCCCAAAAAATTGGCCAGCCGCCTAGGTATTCACTCCACGGACTACAAGCAATTCACTCTAACTCGAATTCACGCAAATACGAAAAAAAATATCAATAAAAAATTAGAAATAAAAACATATTTTGAGGAATCTCAACTGCTCCAAATTAGCGCCACAAATATGATCAAACCCATTTATGTGACCTTGGGAGTTGAGATCCTATCTGAAAATAAAAAGGTGCACCAAACTCCATTACCAATGCAATTGACGAATTACCCTTCTTAGTCTAGAAGAAAGTAACTAATCATCAACTTGTACTCCCCAAACTAATACCCACCACCAATAATATCCACCATCCTACATTTTTTGCACTGAAATTATAGGAAGGCGCATCAAACATATGTTTTTGATGAATTATATTGATAAGGAAGTCATACAAACCCTCTTATGTTGATCACGACTCTCATCCCGATTAGAGAACAACACCATTGAACTCAAGTTTTTAATTCTCTTAGCTTGCTCTTGCAAAACCTTCTCACGTTCAACTTGAGCTCTCTTTTCCTCCTCCAATTCCAAAGCTATGCGCTCCCTCTCCAGTTCAGACTGCAAAAAATATTTTCAACATCTAAACTCAAATCATTCCATGCATATGAAAAAATTAATATCAAAAGCAAGATGATTGAACCTGTAATAATGTGTTTCGAAGATTGAGAATCTCCTTTCCTAGGTGTTCGGATTGAGAACCCTGGATTGAAATCAATAATAGTTAAAAGGTGAGCAACTGTCGAAAGAATGAAAAAATAACTGCACCTATCATGTTAAGGGGGCTAACCCGTAATTTTTCCCGAAGCTCCTCAATCTCTTTCTTTTGACGCTTTAACAAGGCAGCATCTGTCAAAATCTAGCATGAAGAAAACATGGGTTACTCCTCCAAAAGAAAAGAAAAAAAATGACATCCAGAGACGATATGCTGGCATCAAAACATAAGCTCAAATTATGAAACACTTTAAAAGAGTTTTTGAACTTAGAAAGCATCAAAATAAGTACAATACAGTTTAGTTAGTGCAAGACAGCAAAAAAATACCTCATTCACATGTGCACAATTCGTGACACGCAACGCTCTGCTTGCAAACAGTAGACTACTCTTTGTCTCGTCTGCATGAATCTACTATCAACAAACGTGATTAGCAACATAAAAAACAGATGAAATCATAACACTTGTGCTTTTAACAATGTTAACCAAGATAAATTTGAATGGCTACAGAATGTTACCTGTGCAAGAGTTATGTTGCATATTATAGCTGTATTTGCATTTCCACCCAAAGCGGGCTGCAAAATGCGTGTGAGTTTGCTATCTCTATATGGAACATGACCCCTAGATCAAATTGAATAATAAAAACAGTTAAAGTGTATGAAGTGATTAAAAAATAAAGATAGTTACACAAATATAGAAAATACCCTTGGCTTTCTGCACCCTCACTCAATTTCTTAATGACAGTGCCAAGTGTCATTAAGCTTTTATTTATGTGTGAACCCTCTTTGAGCCGAACACCTTCTGCTCCAGTTTTTGCCGCCCGTTCAGAACCAGCAAGGTCCACCAAATTCTAGAAAAAAAAACATCCATACTAATTACCATAACGACAACAGAAAGAAGCATAACCACCATAAAGATAAAAGGAAACACAATACACTGAATCACATACCAAAACCGATACACGTACAGCATCACATGAGTTGCTACTATCCTCATCCCCAGTCCTATCTCTACTCTCAATAATCTGTTCAATAATGAATATAAGGAAAATGATCGTATAAAACAAACAAAATCAGTGGGAGGAGAATTTGATCTTACCATACGGAAAATAGTGTGGGACCTGCTACTATACAGGTTCATGTTTGTCTCTCCAATGTGCCTGTGAGCTAAAATTCGATGAAGAAAAAGCAGAAACCAATTAATCATCAAAAAGCCAACGTAAAAAAATGGTGGTTTCTAACAAAAATCCAAAAATATTAACATTATAACTTACATTCTCCAAACTGCATCAGTTCGAGAACTTGTTGGGGAGAGGCAACTATTTCTTCACGCAATCCAGCTACATATATTCCTCTCTACGTACACAAAATAAAAACAAATAGCTAGCAACAATCTTGGCAATATAGCACATAATCTCCAAGAAACAGAAATTTTGAGTACCTCTGTACTTTCATGAATTTGCAACTTTCGATGTTCGGGAGCCAATAAGTCATTAATATCTTCATTATATATCTCCATGTAAGACATTCTCAACAGAAACTCCCGGTCCACATCCTAATTTACAAATTAAAGTCTCATCAAGTAAGAGTAATAAAAAAATTCCTTGCAAAATTAAAAATACATATCCAAACTTTTACTAAATTGTTAAAGCTATTTCTACAAATTATAATTATTATCGAGGATGCCAAGGTCTCACTCTCTTGTGTTTCACTAATGACCTTTCCGTGTCCTTGTGATTTCAACTCCATCAATACAATGCACAATCTTTTGCAGAGATTAAAAGGGTCGTCTAGTTTGGCATTGTTATGAGTCAAAGTAAAACTTAATTTTGGAGGGACATGTGGCATCGATTGAATGGTTGTGGGTAATGAAGATGATGTAACATGTGGCATTTGGTAAGATTAGGTAGCTGCTACAACAAAATTGGTAACCTTGTATAAATAACTAGCTCGTTTATCATTTTAATCATCGAAGGAAATGTAAAGCAGAATCGTTTCTTTGTCTTCCTTTGTAAATTACAACTTCTCTTCTTCCCTATAAACACTTAATTCTTGTTTATATAAATTTTTACCATAAAAAAGGACCATAATCGCAGAAATCAAGAAATTGGAGGACTCGGTCCAGAATTTTAGAAAGGTAAATTCAGAATAGTCCTTGGTGTTACCACCCAAAATAACCAGTTCTTTGAGAATAGAGTAAATGGGTTGAATATTTGGGAGAAAAGTTAGTACTCGTTTGTAAGGGACTAATTTTGGGGTCTTACGGAATTCACAATCTTTTGTAGACGCTGTTAATCATTTGGGGGTAAATGTTATGTGGTATTTCACAAAATCATTATTATTGGATTTATGGAGTTAGAGTGCAAAAACAGTTTGGAGTACCTAATGATTCCACAATATTTTCAAGAAATTTGGGAAATGGTCTTGAGTTTTAACCTAATCAAGCAGTTAATATGGGAACGGCAGCAAGCTATAAATCTTTTCTTAATGGTGTTAATAGAGTGAATCAAATGGAAACTTTTAATCAAGATGGAAGTTAGAACATTTATGGAGTTAGCAATAGTTTGTTGTCAAACTGCATGTCAAACTATTACTTTTGTTAATGGAAGTCAAAACATTTATGGAGTTAGAATAGAGAACCTTGTATACGTAGCTAGCTCGTTTATCATTTTAATCATCAAAGGCAAAACAAAACAGAATTCTTTCTTTCTCTTCCTCTCCTCTCCATAAACACTTAAATTCTTCTCTATAAACACCTAAAACATGTCCAAAAAGGAAAGGCTCACTGCCATCTAAAAGCTAATTAAAAATATCAACATTAAACAAAACAATAAAATAAACCCAGAAAATTGTGTAAATCTCAATTAACATGCAACTAAAATTAGATTCAAATTAAAATTACCCGTTGTATTATATGAAACAAATCATGCACAGCAAGAGGAATCACGCCAGGCTCATTAGATGTCCCTCTCATTGTATGCGTCTTTCCACTGTTAGTTTGTCCATAAGCAAATACAGTCCCTAAAAACCATAATTACACTCTTGAGTTAATCCAATTCACTAATTAAAATCTTAATTACTTTCAAAATTTACCGTTGAATCCACGAACGGCAGCAGTAACGATTTCTTTAGTTTTGGATCTATAAACCTCTTCAGTCTTACACGCTTCACCAAAAACACGATCTAAGCAGCAAAAAAAATTGAAAAAATTAGCAAACCGGAGGTAAAACCTAAAAAAAAATTATTTAAAAAAAATTCAAAAATGTGGAATGTGAACTTGACAGCACCGAATTCGAATTTATTGGAGTAATTAGGGATGAAGATGGAGCTTCCGGAGATTCTCCATGGAGTAGATTTTGCGTCTTCTGCTGATAATGGTCTTGCTCTGACGGCGACGTGGATTCTCTCCATTTTCGTTTTTTGGAGAGAGGGAGGGAGTCAAGAGTTGATGTTTGAAAATTTGAAAAGCCCTATTTTTGGTGTGCCTGGTTTTTTTTCCCGCCTACGAGGGAGTCGTTTTTATTAGATTGGTTTGTCGGGCCTGGTTATGGAAATGGGCTTCTTGATAGCTTACTTGATTTTATTTTATTGACTTTTGTTTTTAACTCTCTCTTAAAAACTATTAAGTTTATTTTTTATCAGGCGAGCTTGGTTGAATTTAGTTTAGGTAAAACAATATCCAATCAAATTAATTATTTTTAAATAATTTCGGACCAAACTGAATCAAATTGAACTGATTGGTTTGATTCTATTTTATTTTATTTTTAATTTGTAAAAATTAAATTAATTCATGACTCATTTAATTAGGGCTTTTTTAGGTTTTTTTTAGA
>Ga0307515_10014750_pt1 | contig 14455 bp, 6 predicted proteins | sample 17_EM_MG_FD_194513 | JGI IMG/M metagenome (GOLD analysis project Ga0307515, IMG submission 194513) | Populus trichocarpa ectomycorrhiza microbial communities from riparian zone in the Pacific Northwest, United States - 17_EM | ecosystem: Host-associated > Plants > Roots > Unclassified | place...
ATGTGTGATGTTTATATGGGTTCATGGTTGGAAAGTTTGAGAAAAAATAGTTATGTGATGGAGTTTTGTGTTGAATTTGATTATGATCACTTTTAGCCAAATCAAGTATCAAAAAAAAAAAAATTGAAACACGATGGTGCTAGATAGAATAAAAAAAAATCCTTTATAATTTTAATGAGAATATATTGTGGGATTTGAAATCAAAAGAAGCTAAGTATTTGTGCTTTGATGATGATGAATATGTGTGCTTTTGTGATTATACACTATTGAGTTTGTCATTTATATGTTATACTAGATTCTTTGGTTTTTAACCTTTTCTTTACCCTATTTTTACCTCATCCTAACCATATCTCCATTATAAATAAAAAACCATTTGATTCATATGTTGATTATAATATTCAGTAGTGGAGCCTTTTCTTTACCCTTTTTTTACCTCATCTTAACCACATCCCCATTATAAATAAAGACTATTTGATTCATATGTTGCTTATAATATTTAGTAGTGGAGATAAGATTGAAAAGCAAGCATATGATCGACATTAAATGATTTTGAGTGAAAAAATATAAATCATAAACACTTCAGTGGTAGAGAGTACACTAATGAGAGGACTTATTATTTTGGTATAACAGACATTTCATTCAAGTTCCAAAAGCTAAGGAAGGTTTGAAAGTTGCCTTGTGAATAAATTCATGAAATTTTATGCTTTAAACTATTCGAACTTGTTTCTTTCCTATAATGTTTGTAATCTTTAATTTTGTTGACAAATTAGAAGAAAAATTGAATAATGAGGTGGTTTTGTCTTAGTTTCTTCTTTTTTTTAATTTGCTTGTTTTTATTTTGAATCCTTAGTTTTTCTTTCTTTTTGAATTTTGAGTCTTATTTTTAGAGTTTATTGTCTTTGACTTTTCTTTTCCTTGCTTAAAGATATGCAAGATCTAAGTTTGGAGGAATTTGATACAATCATATTATTATATCTTTTTAGTTTCTTATTCTTAGTTTTTTATTCATGTTTTATGTCTTACAATAGCTTATTTAACTTATTTTGTACTTAATAATGCTATAGAGACACAAAGTGTAAAAAAGAGCTAAATGAATTATTTTTAGCATAATTTTAAATAAAGGATTAAAAAGAAAACATTGGGATTAGTTATTGGAGATAATAATAGAAAATCCTAATTGAATTAGGAATCTAGCTTGATAAAAGAATCTTGATGGGATTAGGATTGGTTAGAGAAAATATATTAGACTAAACCATTGTGTACTCTTTAGATCATATTTGAAGCTATAAATATACTTTTGTTATGATTCAAGTTGCAATAAAAATTAGATATCTCAACCTTTTCATCCATATATAGTATGCCTAAAAATATGTTTGAAATTGACTTGAAATCTACCACCAGATTAACTTGAGTCTAGCCCATCTTTTCATGTTCGAATGATAACACGGTAACACGGTAGCTCATTAATTATATGGAAAATGTCTTATAAAACCAAGAAACCTTTCTAGAAGGTTAAAGTTAATACACAAGTCTTGAGAATCAAAATAGGATAAAGACACCTAAAAGTAGTCTTATTAGGAAATGGTTATTAACTAGAAAAATCCTCCACCTCCTTAACTCTATATATACCCAGTCCTAACCTCTACATGGAGAAGAGAATGATGGCTATTATTGTTTTCAAAATTATTTTTTCTATATCTTTCTATCTTTTAATTTGTGACAAACTTAGTTTTTAGTTTTAAAATGTTAGTACTTTTGGATCTTAAATTATTACAAGTGTTTGTGCTTAAAAATATTCTATATCTGATTGTAATACATGACTATCTTGTGTTTTTCTATAATTAAATTTGATGATTGATGACTAAAATTCTATATGATGCGCAACATATGCTTTTGGTTTTAAATTTATTACTATTAATTATTTTATGATGAATTCATAACTAATTAACTTAAGTACTTGAAGTATATAATTTTCAAACTCATGTTTGATTATTTGTTACTTGGAAAAAATAAATCTTGATTAAATTAACTCCTTATACTTGTTTGATTATCATGAATCAATTACACCAATTTTAATTTTAATGTTGTCATATAATTAAATCTTACATGCTTAATGAATATTATTATGTGAGTAAGGTTATTTGATACACGAATGCTAGGTTAACTAAAAAGTAAGGATAGGTAGAAAAATTTATTTTTCATGGTTGATTTATTTATGATCACAAATCATATTAGAAAACATATATAATTCAATAATTGATGTTTAATTATCCTTAAGGAACACTTTTTTAAAATTGATATTAAAACATTTTCTCTTTGTATTTTATATTCTACAAAATTAGCCTCTTGATTTTTAGAATTGGTTTCTTTTGTTTTCTTAACTTTCTAATTTATTTTTAGTTAGTTTAGATCATAAACAAAATCCCCTTTGAATTACTTATCGTTTAAATTATATATTAGTTGATTTCATTAAATTGACATATTTTGTGCATTTTTACTTGGTTTGCTTTAATCTAAACTTAAATAACTTATTTTGATTGAGTAATTAATTTATAGTACTAATATATATATGAGATGATACACTTACATTTTATACTACAAATCATTAATTTTAAGAGTTTAAATTTGCACAACTTTGATACTCGTCAATGTGCTCAATGGTTATATGGATAGAATAAATATTGATGAAGCAAATTTAAGGTTTGAAATTCATTACTTTAGAAAGCCAATGGAAGGGAAATAAATAATTCGTTAATTGTTGTTTCATATATAAATTTTAAGATGAAATGACTGAAATTAATGTCTAAAATTTTTATACATTTGAAGTGAAAAAAGAAAAGGGAATAAAGAGTTTTATTTAGTCATTCACGAGATTGGGATAAGAGCAATTTGAACTTGATGAAGAGTTCTTTCCAAACCAAGAAGACTGAAATAAAAGATTTTTTTTTCTAATTCGTAACTTTATATGTTAATGGGCATAACTTTTGATTCGATCATTAAACTGAGATGAAATTTTGATAAAAGATTCTATAGGTCTAATTTTCATTAGAGTTAGAATTTTGAAGGAATTAGAGATCAAAAGGGATTTCCAATAATGCCCAGAAGTTATTATTCGAGATTTGCTATATTTTTCTAGTTGGTTTATGATTTTTTTTTCCTTTTGGTTTACAACTCTTTTATTATATTTCCAGTTTTATTTTGGACTTTTATTAATTTTCCTTTATTTTCAGGTTTTCTAGTTTATTTAGGTAAGTTTTTTAATTTTATATAAGGAGTTGTAAACCTCTAAAGAGGCAGAGTACTTGAAGAAAAAATATCTAGCAAATTTTAAATTAGAGTTTATGTGTGATCCATATTCAGTATAATTTTGTATTCTTGTACTTGCTATCTTTTTTATATTGTTTTTGTCTATGTCACTTTGAATTAACTTTAGGTGCTTTAGATTGAGCACTATAATGACTCCTTATAGCCTTAACCTTCCTTTAACTAGTTATGGCTAGATCTCTAGACGCCTCAATATTAAACACCTTAGATCCAATTTTAACCTAACCTTAGACGACTTAATAAAATAAGTTTATATATATATTTTTAAAAAAATTAAGAACAAAAAACAATATCTAACTACCTTTAAATATTTTAGTTTTTTTCTATTTTCTAAAACTAAATTGTTCACTTTTTTTTTTTGAAAAAAGATAAAGGAAAAACAATAAAGATATTGTTTTTTTGGTTAGTTTGATTGCTTTAGGGTTCATTTGTTTTGCATAAAATATTTTCTAGATTTTTTCATATTTGTTCCTATAAAATATTTTTCAAAAAATGTTTTCCTGTATTTTTTTCCTGTAAATATTTTATATAAAAACCAGTCAATGAAAAATATTTTACAGTCAACCTTCATACTTAGTTGATTTTCTAAAAAATATTTTCAACTCATGAAGTTTCATACAAATAATAATTTATTTATAATATTTTTTAACTATTTCAACCACTACCACTATCTTTTTTTTTTTATCTCAATCACCACTAACACTTTACCACCACCTTTTCCACCACAACAACTACCTTACTAGCACCATTCCACCGCCACCACATTATTATCACCATAATTTTACAATCATCTTTTTCTCTCACCTTTTTTTCCTTCTTTATAATGACCATTAAAAAAATATTTTATATGTAAAATATTTAATTTACTTGAAAACATTTTGTAGCCAAACATTAAAAACATTTTACATGAGAAAACAATTTATATTTAAAAATATTTTTATTTATAAAATATTTTACATAAAATAAACAAAATAAACAAATCACCACTAAATAAACCAAATCAAATTAAGATGGCTCGGGTCATTTCTGGTAAAAACGCAACTATTCTTACCCCCACTGTTTACTAAATAAATCAGCACTGCCCATATAGCAGCCTTTTGCTATTCCTTCGACATTATCTTAATACCACTTGACATATATATATTAATTATTCTGTCACGCCGCCAGTAGCTATGTCCACATACATACGAGCACTCTAAAGTATAATATATATATATATATATATATATATATATATATATTATGTTTTTTCAATAAAAAATAATACAGAATATAAAAAATTATTATAAAGAACAAACACATATAACTTAACTGGTTAGATTTTGAATTCACAAGTTTAATTCTCTCACTGCTATTAAAGATTTTCATAACTATTAATTTTAAAATATATAAAATTTATTGAGATATCTATAAATTAGAGTGATTATCTACATTAATAATTAAAAAAAACAAACAGCAAGAGGTCCATAAGACAACGCGCCTACTGTTTAGCTTGAAAGTCGAGAAACAGCAGTCAGTGGTCAGTGCAAGGGTCGCAAAGGTAATAAACATAAAAACCATGTTGATAGTGTCGTCACGAACCTCAGAGATAATATATATATATTCTGACGAGATTGAGGTGGGAATGGAATAGTTCGGACTTGGGTGTGGTGTTGGTCCGGGATTTTGATGCAATTAGAATTTTTATAATACTCCATTCTTTATAATCTATACTTTAATCCCTTATTATAATGTACATCTTGCTTCTTCTCCGAACTCCCCATTATGCTAATAATAATCAAATAATAATAATAATAATAATAATATGCTTGGGCCGGGTTTAGAAGAAAGAAAAAAAACACTACAGAGGTCTAACATGGCGATTGTCAGCAAGAGTCAAAGAACAAACTTGTAGTTTTTCAACCATAAGGGACTTAGATATATAAGGTTTCAGAATCGAGGGAGTAAAAGAGTTGAATATAAAAAAAACTAAAAAAAAAAAAGTTGAATATTTTATTATTTTCTAATTTTATATTCTCTATATTCTATTCAGAACCATAAAAAATTAATTTTTTTATGAAGTAAACCGTGTTCTAAATACCACTCTACTTCTACTTTGATGGTATTCTTAGCTGTGCTTTATGTATACTTGTTTAGAAGAGTAGTTATGATTATTTTTTAAAATGTTTTTTGTGTTGAATTATATTAAAATTATATATTTTTTATTTTTTTAAAATTATTTTTAAATCAATGCATCAAAACGATACAAAACATATAAAAAATTAATTTTTAATAAAAATTAAATTAAATTTTAAAAAAATGAGATTTATACTATGTTCACAAACAGTGCTTGAAAATATTTTTTATTTTGTTATATATTTTCAAAATAGGAAAAGACTTGAAAAAAAGAAGAAGAAGAAAAAAATGTGCACCACTATCTAGAAGGCGAAGAGAGAGAGAGCACTTTACAGCCTAGTTTTTCTTTTGTTTCTCAAAATAATATGACCCACCATGCTTGCTCTTACTTTATCTCACCAAACTCACAAAAATCGTAGCATAATATCTGTTTGATTTCTCTCCTCCTGCACTGCACCTTGATCTTTTCTTGGCATGGGCTATCTTGTTGAATCTTTCTCCGCTCTTATCTTTCTCTCAATAATCCCAGTCTCAAGCCAGCTGAATGAATTCTTGTACTCCGGATTCAAAGATGCTGCCACCAACATAACCTTGAGTGGGGTTTCAGAGATTCAAAAAAATGGTATACTTCGCTTAACCAATGAAACTAGTAGATTACTGGGTCATGCTTTTTATCCTTCTCCATTCAAGTTCAAGAACTCCAGTAATGGCACAGCTTTGTCCTTTTCCACTTGTTTTGTGTTCATTATAGTTCCCGAGTATCCAAAACTTGGAGGCCATGGTCTTGCTTTCACAATCGCAACTACAAAGGATCTAAAGGCTCTTCCAAGTCAGTATCTTGGCTTACTCAATTCAAGTGTGGTTAACTTGACAAATCATCTTTTTGCTGTTGAATTCGACACGGTACAAGATTTTGAGTTTGGTGACATTAATGACAACCATATTGGTATTGATCTCGGCAGCTTGAAGTCTAACGCATCCGCTTCTGCTGCATATTACACTGGTGATTCCGATTCTTCAAAGCAAGATTTAAACCTTAAGGGCGGAAAGCCAATCCAAGTTTGGATCGACTACGATTCAGTTCAAAATGTTGTCAATGTAACTATTTCGCCTACTTCTAAGAAACCCAAAATTCCAATCTTGTCTTCTCACGTAGATCTGTCGTCTCTGTTTGAAGAATATATGTATGTGGGTTTATCTGCTTCAACAGGTTTGCTTGCTAGTTCACACTATATGCTGGGTTGGAGCTTTAAGTTAAATGGGCAAGCTCCAGCTCTGGATCTTTCTTCTTTACCTTCACTTCCAGGTGGTCACAAGAAGCAGTATACAGGTTTAGTAATCGGTGTTTCAGCTGCAGTTGTTGTGTTTGTTATCGTATCAATATCAACTGCTATTTATCTGATCAGAAAAATCAAGAATGCTGACATAGTAGAAGATTGGGAGCTGGAAATGGGGCCACATCGATATTGTTATCAAGAACTCAAGAAGGCAACTAATAATTTCAGTGACAAGGTGCTCCTTGGAAAAGGTGGTTTTGGCCAAGTTTACAAGGGGATATTACCTGATTCAAAGATTGAAGTTGCGGTGAAGCGAATTTCTAAAGAATCAACACAAGGTTTGCGGGAGTTTGTATCAGAAATTGCTAGTATTGGTCGGCTTCGCCATCGAAATTTAGTTCAATTATTAGGTTGGTACCGCAGAAGAGATGATTTCCTTCTTGTTTATGATTATATGGCTAATGGCAGTTTAGACAAGTTCTTGTTTGAAGAGCCAAAAATGATCTTAAATTGGGAGCAGAGGTTTAAGATCATAAAGGATGTCGCTTCTGGGCTTCTCTATTTACATGAAGGCTACGAGCAAGTGGTAATTCACAGAGATGTTAAGGCCAGCAATGTTTTGCTTGATGAAGAGCTAAACGGTAGGCTTAGTGATTTTGGTCTTGCAAGATTATACGAACATGGAGCGAACCCAAATACGACCCGGGTTGTGGGTACATTGGGTTATCTAGCCCCAGAATTGCCAAGAACAGGAAAGGCCACAGAAAGCTCGGATGTGTATGCGTTTGGTGCACTTTTGCTTGAGGTTGTGTGTGGGCGGAGGCCTATTGAACCCAAAGCATTGCCTGAAGAACTGGTGCTGGTGGATTTGGTGTGGGAGAAGTTTAGAGAAGGGAGAGCCCTTGATGTGATAGATCCTAAGCTAAATGGTGAATATAACGAAAGCGAGGTGATGATGGTGATCAAATTGGGTCTAATGTGCTCCCATAATGCTCCAATAGCAAGGCCTAGCATGAGGCAAGTAGTGAGGTATCTGGATGAGGAAGTCGGGATTCCTCAAAATTTGAGGGATCCAAATGGTGCATATGAAGGAGTGAAGGGTATGAGCGAGGTTTTCGATGATTTTGCACACTCCTTTGCTTCGTCCTCATTTGATAAAATGAGCACATGCTCTTTCATGGAAAATGGTGGTGGCGGTGCTAGTTTTGCCTCACTTTCTACTTCCCCGCTATCACTTCTCCGTGGCAGGGGGGAAACTGGGTAGTGAATGACTCAGGTTGACAAGAAAAGTTTTTCTTTCTTATTGCTCTGCCCATTTTGATTGGCATGTTTTTCTGGGAAAAGATTGTTGAGACTGACAAATCATCTCTTACCACAATTCATTTGAATGTCGAAGTTTGCCAATTTACAGGATAACTATATGCCGGCCCAAAGTTGTGCAGCCATAACAAGTTTCATTTTGATTTTTTCCCTCTAGTATTTCCCCTGTAAAATAAAACTGCAAATCGTGTCTGTGTGAAAAATTATCAAGGCTACTTGATGAAAATGAGTTGTTCATTTATGGGTTTTTTCCCCCTCCATTGATTTTGCTTCTTTTCATTTGTCTGGAGCTGCGGATTTATTGATTTTGGATGCTCGAATAGAAATTATTGATCTTAAAGTGGAATTGAGCTTTGACAGTGGGCATCATCATTCAAGTGAATTTCAGGTTCTCTAATAATTTTCTATGTGAGTTTTGGTTGTCTAATATGCAATGACACAAGGGATAAATGAAAAACATGTTATAAATTTATAATCGAAAATATATATATATATATATATATATATATATATATATATTTATAAAACAATTTATTAGGTTATGTTATGATATATTATAATATTTTTTAAATATATTAAATTTAAATAATTTCACATCAATCACAAATACTATTATATCAAGTATTATTATATAGATTCGACACACTTGAGGTGGTACATCGAATTGTCCACATTTGGATGAACAATGGTAAGCATTACTATCATCATGAAGAGCATACCTATGATATTCATAATGAGCATGAATATGTACAAGAAAATTAACAAAAAAAATTTTATTTAATATTAGTTGTAGTTGTGGGAAAATCTCCATGTGGGTAGGCCTTAAATATTGAGATTGCCAGATATGACAGTCCAAACTATAGGGGTTACACTTCATCTCCTACTAGGATGCAGATAATGTGATGTTATTTTTGCAATATAGATTTATATTGTGTTTTTGAAACTTTGAAAAATGCAATTAAACTAACATGTTTTTAATGCTAGGTGGTGTGTTTGATGAGTTTTTGAAAATAATTCATCACATATGCTAGCATTTTATCAGAACGAGCTCGATAGGCAACATGCTATCCAAGTATTTTTTTTAACTATTTGCAGCAAATTATTGTTGTTTGATATTTATTTAACTTATAATCTACGGATAATTTCGACGTCTTACTCGAAAAAAAAATTAGTTGTTACTCCAGCTGTCTACATCAGCGGGATAGATACATGGACAACAGTGGTCCCGCTAATATGTTTTGAGATGGTCGAGCTACATTGTCCAAATTGAATAATGGACAATTCAACTTCAGACAACACTTTCCAGTTGATATCAATACGAGTGATGCTTTGCACACCATTACTCGTAGGGGTAAAAATGATAATTACGATTGGTTAAGCCATCATAATGCTTATGTATTATAGTGGGATGCATGGAAGAATGAGATATTTATAAAGATGCATCATGTGATTACTAATAAGGAATATATGATTTGGTACATGAGTATAACATGATGGATCATTACTCTGTATCCCGAGCAGGTTCCTCCACCTGGATACATGCAATACAAGCAACATGCCTAGAAGATTCAACATCACGTAAGTAATAAAGTCTTTTTATGATTAATATATGTTAATCGTTGAGTTTTATACATTTATCGTTTAATTTAACATTAATGTTTCATTAATATTAGGTTGGCTTCTTGTTATAGGAGGGTCGAGAGGCTGCTTCTTGTTTTTGTAGTACTGATGAAGAAAGTGAAGTTCACACCGTAATGTCTAGGTGTTTAAATGGTTGCGTACTAGACTTGAAATCTTTGGAGAGAGGCTAACTCCATCGTGGTAGAAGATGAGGCCACTTAGGCAAGAGTAGGAGCTGAATCCGGTGGTGCTACTGATGAGCCCAGATCATTCAGTAGACGACGTAGACATAGATAAATAGATGAGTTATGTTTATACATGTTTTTTTTTTGGCATTCTTAAGGCTACTTATGATTATGGAATGTGAGAATATGTTGAGTTTAGTTAGAATTTGTTGATTGCGGTTATTGGGGTTTTTTATAAGTTTTTTTAAGCGAGATAAAATTTTTGGATATAGTTCCTATATAGAGAAAATTTTGTTCAAATTTTGATAAAATTATAGATATTTCAACTCTCTAAAATCATAAAGTAAATAAAACTTCAGATTAACAAAAAAATATGATTCTATAAACCTTTTTAGGCTTAAAAAACAAAAATGGCACAAAACCTTACAATAGCCAAAACGGTCTGACTGTTTTGGCTACAGTCCAACCGTTTTATCAAATGTTCATACTATTTTGTCTATAGTCTAACCGTTTTATCAAATGTCCAGCCGTTTCTCAAAATAGTTCTGAACCGCGACATCAATTGTCATGGTTCTAAAACACGACATGTATCAAATGTCGCAGTTCAGAATCACGATATTATTAAAATGTCGTATTTATGAACCGTGATATTCTTAAACAATGTTATTTCACCAAAACTTTTTTTATCATGTGCTATTTCATTATTTAATTATATTAATCGTAAAATTTATCCCTATTTTTTTGCTATATCCGTGCTTGCTTAATTGAAGACAAGCCAAAGTGAAAAACACGAAAAGAAAAGGAAAGAAGAAATCATAGAGAACATTCACAAGCATTTTCGTATCAAGTACCAGCATAAGGTCTTTATTTGTTCAGTCCATTCTCTCACGCACACAGCCCAATTCTAGGAGCTCTCTCAATTTTACACAATGAGTCATCATACATCCTTACTCCATTCCGTCGAAATCCAAGTCGTGTTGAAAATTTATGCGTCTTCTATGCAAAAGAAGGGAAAGAAAAGTATAAATTGAAAATGACATTAGAGTGGACATTGGCCCCCAGTGGCTAATGGATCCGAGTTGACGTTGAAATGTGTGTAAACTGGAAGAAAATAAACCATACAATTGACATATATCTTCAAACCGTATTGATCGATCGGTATTGTTTATTATTAATTCTCGTACGAGCGCTACTAGAGAAGAAAACACATCTCAGCTCTGGATTATCATTGCAAAATTAACACTAAGTTAATTCACACTCTAAGCCCGAAGAGAGATTTGATGTATAATTGGTTTCTGAATCTACAAATGTAACACTAAGTTAAGCTTATTGTCTTTCTAGATAAATATATTGCTTACATGGGCATCACAATAGGGATGGTGGACTAGTCAAAAACCACGCGGACAACAAGATAAACCTTAAGATTCTTGAGTCTGCTGGTCAAGTCTGAACGATATAAAAGAATATAAGTGGCAACTAACCCATAATTAACAAAAGTCCAGTCCTATTCACCAGAAATATATAATGGATGATGGGCATGTGCCTTCCAACAGCAGCCTCCCATGAACCTTCAATGCAAGCTTGTGCTTATCTCAATATTTGCAGATAAGCAGGTCCCCACAGATTCAATCTGACCAATCAGCAAAAAAGGTAAACTCTTAAGAGTAGCGTAATCTATAGGTAGGGAATTTCCCAAACTGAAGTCCTTACAGAAAACATGGGACAAGAGTCGCCAGATTTGACTAATTTTCATATTGCCTTAAAATTACGCTCTGAAAGTGTAGGTTATAGGATCACGATCATCTAATGCATAGACTTTCTTTTTAGTGTTGCTGATTGGATATTCCATTATAATCGCCAAACATGAACAAGTAAAAGGTGGAGACAGTTGCAATGTTATTCCAGATTTTCTTTCTGGTGCATGTCTGAGTTAGCTTCACAGCTTCTGAAGATCTCAACTTCACTTGCAAATGGGTTAGCCGAGGTAACCTCCAATGGCCCTTCGAGGCTAACCAACGAAACCAAACAACAAAAGGGTCACGCCTTCTATCCAAGCCCAGTACAACCTTCAAGAACTCTGTAGATGACACTGCTTTCGCCTTCTCCACTACCTTTGTTTTCGGTATCAGACCTGAATATGAACTCCTAGTGGCCATGGTATTGTCTTTGTCATTGCACCCACAAGAGGTCTCCCAGGAGTTCTTCCAAGCCAGTGGCTTGGCCTATTTAACGAGAGCAACAATGGGAATCAGACCAACCATGTTGTTGCTGTGGAGCTTGACACGATATACAGTGAGTTCAAAGATATCAATGACAAACATGTTGGGATTGATATTAATGGTTTAAGATCTGTAAAATCTGCGTCAGCAGGATATTTTTCCAATCCTGATGGTAAGTTCACAAACTTAACACTTATTAGTGATCATCCAATGCAAGTTCGGGTGGAATATGATGGCATGAAGAAGCAACTTGGTGTCACTTTAGCTCCAACTAATGTTATTAAACACAGTAAGCCACTTTTGTTTTTGCCTCTTGATTTGTCACCAATCTTGAACTGTACTACTACGGAATTGCTAATTTGAGATTTTGAAAAAAAAACATAACAAGACACGGAATAGTTGCTTGAAGAATCAAAATTATATGTAAATCGCTAATATCCTAAATATCCTAGATGTATAATGAGAAGCAAACAAGAAATATAAATCACAACGAAATTAATCAATCATTCAAAGAATTTACAAGTTTAATAAAAAATTTAGTATGAGAATCACTCAACCACACAAACATAAATAAGCACACAATATGTGGTAACTTGTAGATAAAAATTCATCAACTCCATAAAATTTCTTACATAAAAGTATTTATATGTAAACTCTAAAACTAATGGGTAAGACTGCACTCATTTTAAATAAAATCCAAAATAATTAAAATAAGATTTGGACAATAAAGATAAATAAAACAATAGTTTAAGATTATTTAGTCTTTTACCACATATAATACTGAAAAATACCCAAAACAATAATTGGTTAAGAATCCTTGTTGAACAAAAGTGTCATGTCAGCCTTGTAAAATAATAATTAATTTCTGACTAATTAATTCTTCTAGTTTGATATGTGATCTTTGTAAAATAAGTAAGCCAAAAACTCCCTGTAGTGAATGAAATCCATAACTTTAAAGAAAATAATGTCTAATATGTTTTCGCACTTTGCTGGCTAATTCTAGACCCAACTTCAAATATATCGTTCTCTTGTCCGGAAGAATTAGTAAACCTATAATATATCGTTGGAAATGTACAAATATCTAGTTTCCAACTCCATTGAAATCGATCCAAACTCCTCATCCGGCTTCAAATATGACCTGAAAAGTAGATAAAAATCTAAATTGTTATATTTAAACATTTTTAATCCAAGCCTGTTGACTTTGTCTATTGAACTCCTCTTGAATCCACTTTGTTTTAGGCCTTAGAATAGACCCAATAAACACTCATAATGAATCCTTTGGTGTCGTAGCCAAGATCACATCATCTCGTTTCTCCTCAAAAGAATTCAATCTCAAACCATCACCTATCAAACAAAAAGAGATCATAAACTTTGCTTATAGCAATAACATTTTCCTCGTCTTGCAAATTAAATTTATAGGCATTGACTCGTTCAATGAATTTGAATGAATCATCTCATCTAAACTAACATATTTGAATCTTTTTAACCCAAGTTTCTTGACTTAGCCCGTTGAACTCTTCTTGGATATATTTTGTTTTAGGCCTTAGAATAGATCCAAGAGATACTCCTAATGGATTTTTTAATGTTGTAGTGAGGATCGCATCATGTACTATGTATATAGGCTTCTCATCGTCTACTAGTTCTGTCCTAATCATAGTTTTTAAACTCGGCCCGGTCCAAGGCTCGGGTTTCGAGTTTTGACCGGGTCGCCCGGATCAATTCTTTTTTTAATCAAAACGACGTCGTTTTAGTAAAAAAAAAAACAAAAGCCAATGGGTTGCAATCGGGTCTTGCCGGGTCAACCCACCGGGTCACCCCGGGTTTTTCCTTTCCCTATTTTTTCTTAAACCCGGCCTGGTTCCAGCCCTGGATCGGCCGAGTCCCAGGTCGACTCGCCGGACCGGGTTTCAAAACTATGATCCTAACATCTCATTATTTGTTGGGCTGGAGCTTCAAGATAAATGGCCAAGCTGAAGCACTGGATATCTCCCAGTTTCCTAAGCTTCCTTGAATAGGACCCAAGAAGACATCCAGATTTTTAACCATTGGACTGCCTGTGATTTGCTGAAGCACTGGAAGCACTGGATATCTCCCAGCTTCCTAAGCTTCCTTGAATAGGACCCAAGAAGACATCCAGATTTTTAACCATTGGACTGCCTGTGATTTGCTTAAGGCCCCGTTTGTTTGCTGGAAAGTAATTTCCTTTTGGAAAGTGAATTCCAGGAAAGTGAATTATTTTATGATGTTTGGTAGTGTAATGAAAAATAAATTGGAAAACACTTTCCAGTGTTTGGTTATGTCATGGAAAATGAGCTGAAAAATAACTTATTAATGTTTTATTTTTCTCAAGTTTATTAAAATAATGAGGAACAAATCTTACAAATTAAAAAGTTGA
>Ga0307515_10014751_pt1 | contig 14455 bp, 4 predicted proteins | sample 17_EM_MG_FD_194513 | JGI IMG/M metagenome (GOLD analysis project Ga0307515, IMG submission 194513) | Populus trichocarpa ectomycorrhiza microbial communities from riparian zone in the Pacific Northwest, United States - 17_EM | ecosystem: Host-associated > Plants > Roots > Unclassified | place...
ACCAGACCCTATAGTACCTAGTTAAGTAAAAAGGCTAGCTAAAAGAGTATAATAAATAGGTCCTAGTAGAGGACATTAATAAGGACGTAAAGGAGATATATAATAGTTACTTTACTTTAAGGGGCAAATAGAAAAGAAAGTAGGTAGAAGAATAAAAAACTTTTAATTATAACTAAGATTATACCCTATTAGCGAAGCAATAATAAAACGACGGTAGAGTAATAGTAGTACGCCGATAGAAATATAGATACTCTATAGCTTTATTAAATCCTCCTTTTCCTCCCCTCCTTCCTCTTCCTCCTCCTCCTCCTCCTTATCCTCCTCCTTCCCCTCCTCCTTATCCTCCTTACCCTTATCCTCCTCCTTATCCCTTATAATAGGAGGCATATTAGCCTATAAGTATTATTAGTATACGCTACGCTAGCGAAATACCTACGCTATAATATATACTAAAGCGCGTATTATATTAAGAATTCCTTTAAGGGTATAACGGATAGCCTATAATTCCTATACTTAAAGTAGGGGAAAGTCTTCGCCCTTTAGGCGCTAGTGGAGACTATACTTAGCGCTAGTGCGCACTAAGGCCTTAATATCCTTCGTAAAGGACTTCTAGGCGGCAGTAACGCGAGCGTTAAGGTTAGCTATATCCCCGCCAGTAACCTACTGGCGCTTAGCCCTATTAATAAGGGCAAGTAGCTTATTTAGGCGGCTATAAAAGGCCTTAGGGACCTAGTCTGTTAGCTATTAGAACCTAAACTAATGCACTAGGACTTACTACTTAGCACGACTTATTTAGTCGTTAGTAATACCCATAATTGCGGTTAGCCTACTTGCCGTAGGTGGCCCGCCTAGCGGTAGCTATACGCTTAGTATAGCGGAGGCAGGTTAGTTCTAGTAAGGCTAGGGGGGCAGCTTATAAGTAACGTGGGAGCTTTAACAGCGCCTAGTAGGGTTAGCAATAGCGATAAGCTAGTATAAAGAATACTTATAGAAGGTTCACTAGTAAGCAAACTAGCGGCGTAGCGCTTACGATTTATAATTAATTGGAAATTGTAAAGAAGGTAAGTTATAGGCTAAAAGAATCGGAATAGACTTAGAAGGGAAATCTAATATCTGTGACGGCGCTGGAGTGCGTTACCTAGTCAGGGGTTCGCTTAAGACTTGGCATGTGTATATAGACGTGGCCTCACCACCTTCTCTTGCTCCTTAGCTTAATATCTTCATAATACAGCATTCGTTCGCTTGATCTTGCAAGCATTCGTTCAAGTCTCTGTCGAGACATTTGTTCGATGGTTCGAGCCGTTACAATATCCTACCTAGGTAGGAACTCCTACCTTTATAGATCTCTAAAAGGCCCTAGCGTTTTATTATCTTATTATCCTATTGTCCTATTTACATATTATCTAATTTATATAAATTTTGTTGCATACTTTTTATTTAGCGAAGGATAATAATAGCGCTCCTATTGTATAATAGCGTCGGCTAAGGACAGCCGCTTAAGAAGGGGGGGGGGCAATTATTAGGCTATAGAGATATACTGGCTGTAACCGGCTTAGCGCAGATAAGGCGTAGGCGAGGCGTCTATAAAACGTAGTCGCCCCGCATTAGAGAACAGTAGAATTTAATTCTATAGTTCTACTTTATTAAGAACCAGATACCTATTGCATTCCGCTACTATTATTACGTTACTATATACCTTAAGGACCTTAGCGTCCTAATAAATATAGACGGCACCTGGGTAATAGAAGATAAGCTTTACCTATTTTTAAAGCAATAAGTTATTAACTAAGAATTATAAACCGCTAGCTATTAAAAATATAAGTTAAAATAGAAAAATATATAAAAAGATAGTAAGCGGGTAAAGAAGAGGTAGAAGATAGCTAAGGAAAAGGCAGCTATAACGGCAGCTATAGCTATAGGGGAGGAAGAAAGATATAGGATAAAGAGGCTTTAGATGCTCTATTTAATAAAATAATCTAATACTTAGTTATAAATAGCTACGTCTTTACTATTACTAAGCTTTATATATAGTAATTAGAAAGTAAGGCCTTATAGCCGCTATAGGGGGCAAAGCTTTTAGTAATACTAGATAGTATCTACCTATAAGGTAAGGATGTAGATAGGGAGTCTAATAATAGAATAATAGGGTATATTGTATAGACAGAGACAAATCCTTAAGGGAAAAAGGAGGAGTCTGTATGCTAGATAGGGAGGGTTTTCCCTAGGCATATATAGAGCACGTACCTTATAGGCAAGTTACCCCTAGGTTGCCCTAGGTCGCCTATACCTTACGGCTATATAACTATCTAATTAGGTTTCACCTAATAATGCCCCCCCCTTTAAAAGGATTATCCCTAATCCTTTATATACTTAAGCCTTAATAAAACCCCATTAAAAACCTTAATAAGAAAAATTTTTAGAGGGAAAAAAGCGTTTTAATTTTATATATAGAGAGGTAGGTAGTATATATATGTAGTACAAAGATATTAAGGAACTTTAACCAGCGGTTAAAGTTATTTAATTAGTTAAATTTACCTTGCTAAAACTCCCCTATATTTAACTAAGCTAATAGCGATTTTATATACTTGGTATAGAAAATCTTAATTAGTTTATTTAATAGGTAGAGCTAATAGAGCTTAATACTATCGCCTAAATTTAGTAGACTAGAAATATTCCAAAAGCTTACTTATATAGGTAGGTTGCTAATACCTTACGAGTTGGTTATAGGTTATTTATATATAGCTAGATTTATAGACAGTAAGGCTATATACCTATTAAATCCGCCGCTAACCCTACTTTAGCCTTACGCTATACCGGCGTAGCGCTATATATACTTTATAGATAGGTTATAGGTTTAGGATAGTAAGGCTATATACCTATTAAATCTACCGCTAATCTATATTTTAGCCTTACGCGTTATCTATATAGTATATACATAGAATAGTATAAGTTATTAGTATAGGTTACTACTAGCGGGTTACTAGCAGGTTATAAACCTTAATTAAATAAACCCTAGTTATAGACCGGCCTATTCTCTAATATATAAATAGTTTACTAAGCTAGTATAAAGCGATAAACTAGGTTTAGGAAGGGTACTTTTTAAGTTAAGCTTTATTGCTGGCGTACGCTATAGCCCAACCTATAAATCACCTGCGAGTCGGCTATAAGTTATATAGAATATTAATAAATTAGGCTTTACCCTATATATATGCCGTAGTTCTTACTATAAGCGTTAGCTTATTTTTTAATCCCTTAGGACGTCCTCTACTTTACTTTAGCGTAGGCTATATTTTAGTAGCGGCGGTAGCTTTTCGCCTACACTTTAGCTATAAGGCTAGGATATCCCGCTTACGGTACTTATCTAGTAGTTATTAATAATTTTTAAGTTCTATCTTATATTTCTACTTATTATACTTATTTAGCTATCCTAGCTATTTAATAAAGTACTATAGTTATCTAGCATAATTCTAGTAGGCAATAATTACTTCTACTTCCTAGCTGCCTTTTTTAAACTCTTTTACTACTAGGGATTAGAACCTAGGGCGTAACCTATAAGGCTCTAGTAGGGAGATATAGAAGACTAGGTAGAGCTATACCATAATAGGTAGGAGCTCTAGCTTATATACTTACTGCCCTACGCGCTCTAGAATCTAAAACAGTCCTATAAACTTATAGTGTGGTAGTATATACGGTCCCTCTCAGATAGGAAGTCACAGTGCTGTTAGGTCTGTCGGTCGGTTGGTTAGTTAGTTATAATCAATTAGTAAGAAAGCAGTCAGTAAGAAGGAAAGGAAAGAATGTATTCTAGTAGGTCGTGATATTAAAAAGGAGGGAAGCCGAAGGCTCTATAAATATAGGAAAATGCTAAGGTACTAGGCGTGAGCTATTTTACCCTACCATATACCTCCCCTACTAAGAACGTTGTCCCCTAACGTTCTATATAATAGAAGAATAGCCAAACAAAAGCATAGCGAAAGTAGAATAGAAAAAGGAAAGCACATCCCTAAAAGAACGTAGATAACCTTGTCCTTAGCCCTCTAATAGAACTATTCTACGGCGTCCTTTTATTACCTATAGCTAAGACCTAACCTAGCAACTAGGGCAGTAGTAAACTAGAAATAATAACGGCTACAGTAACAGTAGTAGTAGTAACGGTAATAGAAATAGTAATAAAAGCAGACAGTTAGCGCGGTAAGATAAAGCAAAACAGTTAGTGGTAGAACAGTCGGTAATAGAATAATCGGTAGAAGAGCTCGGTCCGTGTAATAGGCAGTAGGACATCCGGCAGCAGAACTTTTAATAGCAGAACACTCAGTAACAGGACGGTCGGTATAGCAATTGGAACAGTTAGAATAGCAGTAGTAGCAGTAGCAGCAGTAACAGAATGGTTAATAGTAGTGGTCGGTAGCAGTCGGTCGGAGGCGGCTAGTCGGAACGGCGGCGGCGGGGCGATCGAAACGGTAGGGTATGGTGGTCGGGAGAGCAGCAGTAGAACAGTCAAAATAGCATTAGGCCTAGAACAGGTCGGCCAGAACAGTTGGACGGCATAGCAGATCCAGCAGATCCAGTAGCGATACAGATCTAGAACAGTAGAGACAGAGCGGTTGGTTGAGACAGCAAAGACGAAATAGCTGGACGGAATAGTGACAGCAGCACCGGTGGCGGCAGGGCAGTAGATCAAGGTAGCAGAGGCTCTGGATTGATTCGATTGTTCAGTTGGTCGTTTAATATCAAAACTCTGCATCTGGCTCTACATCGGTCTGCATCGTACGCAGCTTCTCAGTCAAGGCTCTGCTCGTGGCTTTGCATTAGGCCCTGCATCTAGCTGTGCGTCTGGCTGTGCATCTGGCCGTGCATCAGTAGCTCTGCATTGCATATTCTGCGTCCGTGTCTGCGTGCGGGTCTGCGTGCGTGTCTGTGTGCCTGCTTTGACTGCTGGCTAAAGACTGTCTAATCGGTCGGCGACGACGTGCTGCAACTGATCGTTCGGTCGTTTAATTAAGGTAGAAAGTCGGCCCGGTCGAAAGCTCTGATCGTCCTAATTTGCATGCGGAGACGGCGTTCAAGATCAAGGCTTTGCATCCGTAGCAAATTGATCAAAACTTCCGTGTAGACGTACGATCGGTCAAGGCTCCGCATCTGCCGTTCGATCAAGGCTTCGCATATATCGGCGTCCAGTCAAGCTACCGTACTGTTGTCCAATCAAGGCTCTGTACCTGTATGCCCCATATCCGTAGACTCCATATACGACTCCGTGTGAGACTCCGTGTAAAGCTCCGTATCTGTGTCTGCAGGAAAGATCGTTCTGGTTAACCAATCCGCGGGCGTCGAGACGGGCGGCAGTCGATCGATAAGGGGGGTCAAAGAGGCTCTCGCAGAGGCTTCAAGACGTTGATTGGCCGTGTTTCCGACGTTCTTCCGGCCGTGTACTGGTTTCCTGATTAGGTCTAGTGCCTGCGTGCCTGCGTGCCTGCGGTGATGCATCTTTGACTGCCGATCGAAGACGTCTGACGGCGACGGTGATTCGATTTGACTGTAACAACGTACGATCGACTGACGTTTAAATAGGGTATTAGGTCGGCCCGACCGAAGGCTCTAATTTAACGACTTGACTTGTACAGGCGGCGTTCAACTGATCAGGATTTAACTGAGGCTCTGGCTTAACTCAAGGTGTCTTCTGCTGCACGTACGACCTGGGTTCTGCATCCGTAGGCTCTGCATCTGCGGACAATCGATCAAGACTCTGGCTGTGCAGTCGTTCGGTCCAAGCTTTGTATCCATGTAGTCAATCGATTGAGGCTCTCAGTGTCCACCAGACGTCCAATCCAGAGACCCGTCTTAAGACTTCCTCCTTTGCGAGCACTAACGGTAGCTTCCTCTAAACCACTACGACAGGCCTAGCGCCTTCATAGGACGTCCTTGACAGCTGCTTTCTTCCTTTTCTAAACCGTCCTTGCTCTTGGCTTCTTCGGTGCATCCTTAGGCTTTTACAGCTGCTTCTTTGTTCCCGCTGCTGGCAGTATGCTCGCGTATCCTTAATCTTCCTCCGGCTTAAGAACCTTCTTAGGATTGTCTTTTGCTTCTAGTCTCTTGATTGCTGTCCTGCTGACTCCATGCTTCGTCTGAGTCGTCCTTTGAAACCATTCAGTGGCAGCTTCTCGGCTGTTGTAACTACCTCCGTCGCATATCCCTTGCCCTTATGTCCACAATACAGTCCTTCATCAAGACGACCTCTGAGGAAAAGCGCTGGCTCCTATACGTCCAATTCCTGTTTCCCTTGTAATCCTCAACAAGGTCCTTCACTAGCTCAGCCAGACGCGGCTCGGTCCTGTCTTCAGTCACATAAAGATGGCTTAGGCACGCGGTGCTTTGTCACTGATATCGTGCTACTGCCTTTGTATAAGTCCCTTCCTTATCGCGGTGTCCGTTCTCGTCGTGCAGCTGGCGCAGTACTGAATTCGGATGGCAGTGACAGTCGTGCTGCGATCAGCTGTCGTTCGAATAAGGAATAAGGTCGGCCCGGTCGAAGGCTCTAATTTGACGACATTCGACTGTTTCGTTTCAGTGACGTGACGTGCTGGTAACGTGCCTCACCCCCAAGCGAGACACCCCCCCAAGCGAGACACTCTTAGCTTAACTTACAACTCTAATAACTTTACTAATATTATTATTAAATGAAGTATAAAATATATTTATATAAGCTATTATATTAGTAAAATAAGATTTAGATTAAAAAATAAAAAAATAAAATTCTCCCTACCCTAATAAAATTAATTTAAAATAGCTGTATATCTTATATTATATTTTATTTATTTTTAAACTTAAGGTTATATATTAATATTTTTTATATTTTTTATATTTTTAATATATTATAATAGTTTATTAATTCTATATATAATTGCAAAGTATATAAAAATAATTAGTATTATATATATAAATATATTTTTAAAAAAAATTTAACAAATCTTTTTTATATTAATATTTTTATATTACTTTAATATGTTATTTTTAACGCTTTTTATATTTTTATAATATATACACCAAGTAGAAATAATTAACAAAAATTAATTTTATAAAAATTACTAACTTCTAATATAATAAAAAAAAATTTCTTTTTTATATATTAAAAATTTAAGCTAAGTAATATATAAGTAATTATACATAAATAGTATTAATTATATTTTTATAATATTACCTATTGTATAATTACAGCACCTGTTGTACCAACCGCGTGCTTACGCGTTTGGTACACCAGGTACGCGTTTACGCGTTTAGTGCACTAACCACTCGCTTACGCGTCTGGTGCACTTATAAAGCACTAACTAATTAGGGGGGAGGTGCATTAGTATATAGACCACGTAGTCTGCTTCATATAATCGACAGTCACTATTATCCAAAAGAGTATACAATACTACACGTATTTCGTGCCCCTGGATCTAACTCACTCGTACTATTAAGTTAGTACGAACACTAATTAGTAAGCGCGCACAGATTAGCAATTACTTAATACCTCCCCCCAAGCAATACTCGACAGCGACCACCCGTTTAGACTCCTAGTACGACCTACTAGAAGGTCGGAAGTCGGAGATTACGGACTTATCTCCAACTCTATATACTTATTTAAGTCTTAGTACGGTTTACCGGAAGTTATAGACGCGAATACAGACCTGTACGGAACCCCTACCCTTAACCTCCTTTAAACCTTAAACCCCCTACCCTCCTGCGAACCATTACGGACCCGTTAATTACCTTTACGGACCGTTACGGAGACCTCCTACCCCTCTGCGAACTACTATGGACCTATTAAGACCCCTTACGGACACTTTTACCCTTCTACAAACTATTACGGATATTAACCACCTTTACGGACCACTATAAGACCTCTTCCACCCGCCACGTACTATATAGTATAGCAGATACTAGTAAGCAAGTTAGCGAAGGTTAAAAGAAGTGGAGATAAGGAGTCGACGTTACGTCTACAAACAACGTTAACGACTATATTAGTTTTAAAATCCTTAAATACAAACACTTTAAGCTTATAAATGACGACCTATAGGAGTAATACCAGGAAGACTTTACGGACTTTACGGAAGCTATTTTTAAGGCCTGTAACCCTATTACTATCCATAAACTATGAACCCTTTTACGTAACCAAGGTGTATAGGTTAAAAGAAATAAACGAGTCACTATTATACAGTCCTTGTATAATATAATATACAAAAAGGACCAAATAAAATAGACTAAAGAGGAAATCCTAGACCAGTTCTAAGAAATTAAGGAACTCTTTACTTCTTCCAAACTTAATATAATTGCTGGCCTTATACCTAACCCACTTAACTAAATTTATCCTATAAACCTAAGCGGCTTTAGACTTAACCTTATTGGCTAAAATACACCCTACTTTTAAGTTACGGATTATAACACCCCTATAAACCAAAGTACGGACTAAATTACCCCCGCTATTTAAGTTATAGATCTGTAAGCTATATATTTATAAGCCACAGATCCGCAAGTTATAGATCCGCAACCTACCTAAGTAAAGACCTACGGTAAGGAGCTAGCTAACCTAGCTAAGCTCTATACCGACGAATCTAAGTATAGCGGTGAAAATAATAATTTTAACTTTAAACTAACTATCTTTACGGACCTCTGCCAGAAGGCTAATATTCCTAAATAAGAGTTTAGCCAAGCCTACTCTACCATGCTACACGGCCTAGCACTTAACTACTACTATATTAACCTTAAGAGTAACCCCCTTAGTGTCCCCTTTAATAAGCTATATAAAGCTACCCGCAACTACTTTAAAGGACTGGAATATAGGCATAATATCCTTACCTAATGAAATGCGACTAAGCTACGGACCGTAATTAACAAGAACACCGAAAAATCGACTATAGAGTGTCTGCAAATTCTTATTAAAGACCTCCGGCACTTATAGCACGGCCTTAACGCCAAGCTTTAAATAGACGACTTCCTGCATAATAAACTTATTACGGCTTACCAGGAAGTAGAGCCCTGTAAGTACGCCTATTACAAGCCTATAGACACCTTAGCTGGCCTTATTAATAACCTACGCTCCTCTATTATAATGTACAAAGTTTTAAACCCACTAGGTAGCACTTAAGCCTTTGCCACGGATATTTAATATCTATAGACAGACTTAGACGTCTACTTTACAAACCGCCGTTACCGCTAGCAGCACCTATACCGACTAAGTCCCACCTATAACCCCTATAGCAACTCCTGTACAAAAGCATACCCCTATAGACGAATAAGCTAGAAATGCTTCGTGTGTGGTAAGGAAGGATATTAGTCTATAAGGCATACCTAGGAAGAACGTAATAGGTTTAAGAAGAGATTTAATAAACGGATTAGCCAGTTTATCTTAGAATATAAAAGAGAGGAAGAAAAGGAGCCCCCTAATGAGTTAATAGAAGCCCTTATAATTGACTTTAACCTAAACAACTAGGAATAGGAGACCTTAGAGACATTCCTAACTACTTTTGGACCTTTTACGGACAGCTAAGCCTTTAATATTACGACCATATTAGCCGACCGCTCCTTTATACACTTAGTTGCGCCTAAAAACTATTCCGTAAGCACCCCTATTATAAACGTTATAGATTACGAGCAGGACCTATTTGCATATATTACTATAGAACGCTATACCCCTAAGGAATTCTATAGTATTATAATCAACATAGGCGCCTCTAAGAAGTCTACTATAGGTTACGGACAATACCTTGTATATAGGACTACTGCAAATAATAATACGGACATTAACACTATGTAAACTGGGGCCGTAAACGTCTAATTCGGCATTAGCTTAACTGCATTAATTAGATTAGTTACAGTTAAGACCCTAATTAGCCTAGTTAACTTCCATATAGTAAAAGTAGACACCTCTTTCTTACTTTGCCTTACGGACATAGATAGGTTATAGGTTTACTATAACAATATTACGGACACCTTGATCGGCCCCGTAACTGCCCTAAGAAGTAAGCATATTACCCTATTAATTACACAACAATTTAGACACCCGTTCCTTATATAGGGAGAGACTTTACGGACCTATATTTAGGAATCTTTTAACTATAACCCGTGCTACCTTACCAATACTAAAATCCACCGCCTATACCGCCGTTTTAGCTACCTATTAGCCGAAAAGCTATATAGAGTCTTTAAACACTCTAAACACGACGACGTTAATAAGAAGGCAATTGACTACCTAACTAAATACTGCTCCTTTTGCCAGAAATACAGACGTTTCCTAGGCCGATTTAAGTTCACCCTTTATAAGGACCTTAACTTTAACTACTTAGTATACGTAGACATTATATACATTAACGGCAGCCCAGTATTATATATAATTAACAAGGTAACCCGCTATTAAGCCGCCCATTAGTTGCAAAATATATCCATAAAATACACTTAGGATATTTTACAGACCTACTAGATTGATATATACGTTAGACCCCCTAAGTACATTACCCACAACGCTAGTAGGAACTTCATTAGCAAGGAATTCTAGTAGTATGTTACGGCTATGGCTATATTAATAAAAGCTATTCTAGTTAAGGCGCATTAGTCTATTAGGCTTATTAAACGAGCTTACCTAGCCTTACAGAGAGCTTACTAGATTATTATAGATAAATGTAAGGATATCTAAAAGGAACTGGCTCTATAGATGGCCGTAAAAGCCGTTAATAACACCGCTAGCCTAGACGGACTAGTACCTATTATGGACGCTTTAAGTACAATGTTATAACTACTTGGAGAGGAGACGGAAGAAGCTAGTTGGTTGATTTAAGCACGGTCTAGGATGGAGCCGGTAGAACTATGTAACGAGGAATAGTAACCGAGGTTATATAATATGCTATATATTAAACGAGAGGAACGAGAGGAATTTATGTACCTTACGTATAAGACGTACATCACGTATAAAAAGGATTTTATAGGAGTATAGTTATGTATTTAAGGACCCTTAGTCCCTACCTAGATAGTTCCTTCCTTATAGTAATTCTTAGAATATAATTAGAGTTAATCTATTAGGCAACTACTCTACCAGTTATTATTACTTATTAACTATTATTACTTGCATTTCCTACACACCTAGCCTAATAATAGGACTTACCGTAGTTCTTGCTATAAGGTTCTGTTACATAATCACTACCTAGTTATAGTATTAATAATAGTAGGTCGGACAATATGCTACTAAAAGCAGCCACCACAACGCTATTAACGGCGGCAACTATATTAAGGTCAGGTAACGATACTAGTATAGCAAACACTAACTTATAGCAACTTATAACGGTCGGACAGTTATAAGAGATAGTCGACTAGTTAATAGAAAATAATATAATATTAGAAAATAGGATTAACGGGATAGGCGCAGTAAAGGTTAAGTTACTATTAATTAAAAGATACTTAGGAGAGAGATCGAAGCTTAAAGGATTCCTTATGTAAATGCACTTTAAGGTCGCGTAAGAGGGAGCTAAGCTGGCAACACCTATGGATTAAATAGTATACGCAGGATTGTTCTTAATAGGAAGAGCACTTAAGTGGTTTAAGCCTTACCTTATAGAAATCTAGGTAAACGGAATAACGATAATAAACTAAGAGGTACGGTTTATATTCTTAAGCTAGAATAGATTTGTAGAGCAACTTATATAAATATTTAGAGACCCGGAGGCAGTGACCACAGCGGAAAAAAAACTCTAAGACATTATATAGTAAACCTTAGCAATTGAGTATATAATATAGTTCCAGATGTTAGTAATATAAGTTAAGTAGAATAATAGGGCGCTTATGGCATAGTATAAATAGGGACTTAAGGCTAAAGTCTAGGACGCAATTATTCTAATGGAAGATGTAGATACCCTAAGGGAACTAATAGATTAGGTAATTAAGATTAATAATTGGATCTACTAAACGGAACAGGCTAAGAGAGGTTAGGATAAAGTTCTATAGTTATATAAGGCGTAGAGTATATAACAACCTAAGCTAAGTTAAAAACTATGATATGGCGTAAAGCTAATAGACCTAAGTAGTACTAAAAAAGCCTATAAGAGATAAAGTAAGAAACTGTAGAAACCTAGGGGATAAGGATTAAGTAATTAGAAGTCTAAGAAATAAAGGCTAAACTAGGGATCTTAGTAGTAGAAGACGTTTAGGCAGACTCTATAGCAAAAGCAATAGTTTAGAGAGGGAGCTTATATAAATTGCGGAAAACAGGGTTATTTCGCGAGGGATTATAAAGATAGTTAGAGATACTATATAATAAAGGGAACTAGACTAATAGTAGATGATATATACTGTAAGCTTTGCAGAGTGTGGAAATGCATAAACGACTTGATTGTAAATCTATGGGTATTAAGTGGAATATATACATGAAATGGTAGCTGAAATAGGAACAGTGATCTGGAAGAAATATTGATCTGCGATCAATATATAGGGTGGCGTTGAGGCTGTCTCGGCAGCACCGGTAGTCGGTTACATATACGTATAGAGGGATAACAATATGCTATAAGGAACAAAAAAATGTTTAATTAAAAGTTTCGCGTTTTATTATAATAACGCATACCAAATTTATAAGGACGCTAAGTATAGTGTAAGCTACTGGCTATAGGAGCTAGCACTTATAGGATGTAGAGGAACTAATGAACTAGTTTGCAGATCGGATATTAAGGACGATAAATTTAATATAGGCGAAATATTTCGTAACGATAAGGTAATAAAGGCGGTTTACTAGGAACACGTAGCTATTAGAGATGTTATACTAGAGGTAGAGGATAATTCTACTATAGAATAGGGAACATTAGTAGGGATTAAGACCCTACTAGACATAATGTCTATTGCTTTATAAGACGTAAGAGAAGTAGGATAGCGAACTACTTCGGCACTTAATAAAGGCAAAAGGCTAAAGGCTTAAGATTCTTAAGACGAGATAAGAGACGACTAAGATTCTTAAGATAAGATAAGGTAAGCTTAAGGAACTATAATAGATAAAAACTAATAGAGTAGAGTAGTAGCTTAGTTTAGTAATATATAAATAAGCTTAGGACGAAGTTTCCTAAAGGTATAAGATTCTTAAGATAAGATAAGTAAGATTTAAGACTCTTAAGATAAAATAAGAACACTAAGTAAGCCTAGTTAGACTAAGGCTAGAGCTAAGCTTAAGTTAGAAGTAAGCTTAGGATTAAAGAATCTAAGGGACTAAGAATTTAGAGTATAAATTAGGACACCTATAGGCAAGAGGTAAGGAGCTTCTTTATAAATTAGAGAATCTGTAATGTAAATAGTAACTAGACTAGGAGATAGATATATAGACCTAAAGGACTTACTAGTAAAATATAGTATTTGGACTAAAGATTAAAGAGTTAATACTAAGATTAAGAAGTAAGAAGACTTTAAGGATCCGTTAGTAAGATGAAAACTAAGAGAAACTATAGAAGAGTTTAGGTAAAGAATTATTGCATAGTAAGAATAGAAACTAAATAAGAGATCTAGCATATTAGAATATATAAAGGACAGGGCACTAGTATAAAGAATTACTAATAGGCCTAGGGTAGGCACGCTAAGAGCTAAGTAGCTTACTAAATTAGAAAATAAAGAGGATCTAGGGATTCCTATTAGGTTTAAAAAACAATATATAAAGGGCTGTTATAATATAGTAATAAAAAGATACTTCCTTACGGACAAGCCGTATACACTCTAGCAGCTATACTAAAGGTGGTATAGGTAAAGGCATAACGATAAGTAGGAAGATTTCTATATATAGTTAGATAAGAAAGTTATCTAGAACTACCCGATTATAGAAAAGGCTATAACTCATATTAAGGGAGCCTTAATTATAACGTTAAAGGATTTAGAGGAGCGTTTAGAGGACTAGAAAAGCGAAAGATATATCTTAGTACCTGCGAATAAAGTTATAACGTTTAGATTAGTATAATAGAGGTTTAAACTTAAGGATAAAGATAAGTTAAGAGTTAACCTAAAGCACCTAGTATACTATACGTTATTATGGATTGTATGTATAGATAATATATATAAAATATATAAGAATCTAAAGGAAAAGAATTAGAAATACCTTATAAGAATATACTAGATAATAGACGAGTAATAGTATAGGAATGCTAAATATATATATAGATAGCATCCAGTAGAAGTCTAAGAGGAAGGAAATTTAATACTTTAACTAGGAAGATTCTTTACGGAAGAATACTTAGACGGATAATAGTAGTAGAAATGCCTAGAGAATATATGTCTATAGTATATTAAAGATAAAAAGTAAACTAGGCATTAGCTAAAGAGCGAGCTAAGTATAATAGGATTAAGTAGCTAATAGTTAGGAAAAGTAGAGGCCTATAGGACTAAAGGGAGCTAGTAGTAGAGCCTTAGACCCTTAAAGGAATTTAAGGACAGTACCTAAATTTATAAGTTAAATAGTAAGATT
>Ga0307515_10014753_pt1 | contig 14454 bp, 4 predicted proteins | sample 17_EM_MG_FD_194513 | JGI IMG/M metagenome (GOLD analysis project Ga0307515, IMG submission 194513) | Populus trichocarpa ectomycorrhiza microbial communities from riparian zone in the Pacific Northwest, United States - 17_EM | ecosystem: Host-associated > Plants > Roots > Unclassified | place...
TTATTAAAATAATGAGGAACAAATCTTACAAATTAAAAAGTTGAATGAGAATGAAATTGAAAAAAAATATAATTTCATAAATTATCTCAAATAAAACAAATAATAATCAAAATAATAGAGATCAAATTTAAAAAATTTAAAAAATTAAAAGATGAAGAAATTAAAATAATAATAATTAACATTTCATAAATTATTTCAAATAAAATAAGTAACAATCAAAAGAATGAAAACCAAATTTGATAAATAAAAAATTTCAATTAAAAAATGATAAGAAAAAAACAAGTAACAATTATAAAAATGAGGACCAAAATTAATATAAAAATTAAATTCTAAGGGTGAAATTGAAAAATAAATATTCAAAACAATATATATATATATATATATATATATATATATATATATAGCAATCAAAAGTTTGAGAACCAAATTTGATATAATCAGCAAATAATATGATATTTTTAATTTTTTCACAACTTTCAGAAAGTGTTTTCCGCAACTTTCAGAAAGTGTTTTCCGTCCAAAATAAAAAGAAAATATTTTTCTGAAAACCAAGCTAAATTTTTCTTTGACTAAAAAGTATTTTTCATTAATCAACTTTTCTAATTATAAATAAATACAAGAAAATTTAAAAAATAATTTTAAAAAATTACTTTTCAAAAAATAAACACTTAATATCCAGGGCAATGCAGCGTGTCCAATCGGATATTTTATATATTCAGTTTTAATCAACAGATAATTCTAAAATTATCCAAAAAATTCGCAATCATTATCCAAAACAGATTTTCTCTTCCCCGCCAACCAAGCAAGTCCATTCACGCATCCCCTCAAAGCTTTACCGGAAAATGGAAAATTGTCTTTTCACTTTCCTCTAATTCGATTCGCTCCTCTCAGGTTCCCTCAAAATCAATTTTCTAATGGCTCTTTTCATTTCACCAGAAATCTCCACCGCAAAAATCCTCTTTAACCCTAACCCTAGAAATCTCAAGAGCCTTAATGTTCGTGTCAGGGCTAGAAGTGATGTCAGGGTTTCGGGATTGAATCAAAATGTGAGGCTCTACGGTCAATTTTCGGTTCCGGTCAAACAAGAAACGAAGAAGACGAACGAGGAAGAGGAGAAGCAGAATTACTATGTGAATATGGGTTATGCGATTAGGACTTTGAGAGAGGAGTTTCCCGGGTTGTTTTATAGAGAGCTCAGTTTTGATATCTACAGGTTTGGATTGCATTTAATTTTTGCTTCTTTAGTATGGAATTGACCTTTTTGAATCTGTGTTATGTGTTGCTTTTATGATCATGGCTGATTCTTATATAGCTGTTGTGATTGGAAGGCTTTCATTGCGAATTTTAGGATTGTTTTAACTAAAGATTACAATTGAACATGGATTTATTGTCCCTGTTTTCCATTTGGTGAACAATAATGATGGATTATCAGTACAGGCAATTGGACCAAAATGATCAAATTGCAAGAGTTTCGGTAGTAACGGAAGCCGCTAAATAGGAATATGTTGCTTGTCTTGTGGCTCTAAGGTTAAAAGATTGTTTGCCTTTTATTGCCAAGGATGGATATTACTGATTTCAGTCTTCATCTGTCCAGAAACGTTGAGCTCATTTGTTTTGATAGTCTTGTTAAATTAAGAGGTGCGCATGCCCAAGCAGAAGAGTATTGTTGCCTTGATCTTTAATGTTATTTTCCAATAGGGTTGGCTACAAATAGGTTCCTGAAAGTTTAGATGATTCTCCCAAAATAATTGCTGATGGTATGCGACTGTCATCAGGTAGGAGAAAAGGCAGTGGTGCAGTTTTCACTGTCATTTAAAAGGGTTTGCGTGAACATGTTTTATGATTTGCAAATTTGTAGGAGATACAATGCACGCGGGCACATAGATACACGAACACATGGTAAAGCTGGAATGAGGTCCTTGGTGATCTATGCCAAATAACTTGCATGAGAATTATTCTATTTGGTGTTTTAGAGGTGCTCTTATAAGGAAATTATTTTCGTTAATGGATTCTGTGCTTATTTCAGGGATGACATTGTCTATAAAGATCCGATCAATACCTTTGGTGGTATTGAGAGTTATAAATCAATGTTCTGGGCTCTGCGTTTCCATGGAAGGATATTTTTCAGGGCTTTGTGGGTTGACATCATTAGTGTGTCACAGCCTGCAGAGAATGTGATTATGGTTCGATGGACAGTCCATGGCATCCCACGAGTCCCATGGGAGAGTAGTGCTCAATTTGATGGCCTGTCTGAGTACAAACTTGACAGCAAGGGGAAGATCTTTCAGCATCGGGTCGACAACATTGCTCTTAATTCACCTCCAAAGTTTCATGTGCTGACTGTGGAGGAATTAATCCAGTCTGTTGGTTACCCCTCAACCCCAAAACCGACTTATTTTGAAGTTTCGCCTTCCTTTTTAAAGACTAATTAGAGTTTCCAAAGTTATCACCAAATTTTGGCATACGATGGACTAAATATATAGCTCGAGTTTGGTACCCCCTTCTCGACTTTTGGTATCCCCTTGTTTGTATAAAAAATTGAGATTAGTTTTTTAGTATATTGCAAATTCTGTATGAGGGTGATATTTAGCTGTGGCAATTATTGTATTTTTGAGTGTATAAGAATTGCATAATCTTGTGTATATGAATTAAATGCAAGGTCAGAGTAGCATAGTAGCGGTCTCAATATTAGGAGTTGAAAACCAATTTCTTGATGCAATTCCTTTACACCCTAAGTCTACAATTGTATACTCCTAGCCCAAAACCAAACAAGGAAGTTCTTCCCCTAAGCATGGTTTTGAAGACTTTCAAAAGTTTTGAGTGTTTATACTCGGTCAAGGGCTGATCCAGAAAAAAGCTTTAGCCCCCACAAAAACTTTTATTTTTTTTAAATAATTTTTTAATATTTTTTATTATTTTGAAACTTAAAAAAAAAAAATTTAAAAAATTATTTTAATACAACTTAAATTATAAATCACGCTCTTAGTGAAAAAAACAAAACTCTTAGTGTTAATCTGATGAGATTAATCAATTTATGAATTCATGTTTTATTGGGCTTGCATGAATAAGGCTTAAGATTGTAGGTTTTTCTGACTAGCTCATTGTATTAAGTTTGACAACCGTGCCATGGTATATATTATGGTTTTCAAACTTGGTCTTATGGCTTGATTTATTTAATCAAAGCATGAGTTGAGTTAGTATTTTTTTAAGTATTTTAAAAGTTTATCGGGTCAAATTAAGATGACCTAACAGTCAACTTATAACTTAATTGAAATGATTGGTTATTTTCATTGATTTTTTAAAATTTTATTTTAAAATGATATTGTTTTTTTTTCTAAAAAATTGAGTAGTTTAATTAATTTTTTATTTTATAAAAAACATCATTGTTTTAAAATAGACTTGAATTGAGACATTAATCTATAAATTGATTTACTGACCCTCAGGTTGATTCAGCAAACATGTGGTTCGAGTTTTAAACGAACGAGTCAGATATGAATGTCATAACTGCGATATGTATGGGGAATTGTTGTGAGCACATCCTTCTGTCTATTTGCACAACCTTATCTATTTCTTTTAGATTAAATACCCGAATTGCCCTCACATCTAAATGGTAGGACCCACCGTTCATCTATTTGCAAAGTCTTAAAATTTATTACATAAATCAGCAATTTCTAGATCACCGCCACATCACACACCCCTCAGCAAAATAAAATAAAAAAATATATTTGTACCCTAACTGCTGTGACTTGTGATTATGGTTTGAATTTGCAAACTGGGTTGCTGTGACCATCGGCGGTAAGGTTTCGATGGCGAATTTTGCTGTGACCTTCAAATAACATATCTTGGAACTGTTTTGTTAGCCTCACCATCCCACAACTGTGCGTGTCGCCGGTGAAGACACGATGCGACTCCGATGACATTTTTATTTGTTTATTCACCATTGATTTTTGTGGAAGCCCTGGAAAAAAAAAAGACATCACGAGAGTTTTGGTTCATGGAAACAACGGTTTCCTCTTCTCAGATATCAAGGGTTTCATGGGATTGATACGGTAGCTCCTGCTCGCATATACCATGAGAAATATGGAGAGCAACTTCTGAACGGTGCCGCTTGAAATGATCATCATAATGTCCCCAGTGCCTTTTGCGGTGCTTCTCCACCTACTCTGTTCCAATTACGTAGCCATCATAACAAACATCATGAAATGCACTGTTAACCTAGCTGATTAGCTGTTGATTACTATATTTAATAACATCGTAAAGTATAAGAAAAGCAGGAGCCCATTATCATTAGTCACTAGCCACCAACTATTTATTAGCCAAACTAGCTTGGAGCCGAGCAAATCAAGGGCACATGAACAGCTTCAAAGCCCTCAAGCTGGGAGGACCGGACGCTCATCACTTCACAGCTGGAGATAGGCTTTTATTGGGCATGTCCTGGGGGTGCCCTTTCCACCGCTTATCATTTTTCTCCCAAGGGTCCCATGACTGCCTATCAATCTATCATTGAAATAATGAATCCCTGACCATCATCACTACATGATTAATGTTTCTGGTCTCAGTGTCAGGCCATTTTTGTTTTCTTATTTTCTCGTTCCCCTTCGTTAACAAGCAGGCACATTTCAATTTTGAATTTCTTTTGATTTCAAGTTTTTTTTTTAATATATTTTCAAATCGTTAATAGGCTGTTTAACAGGCTCTAATTCAAGCTTTAACAATCATTGACAAAGCCACAGAGTAGAAATTTCGTTTTTGCAGGGGGGGTTAGCCACCACACCATGAACATTCAAGCGTAGTAACTAGTAATGGGCCTAACCGTGTGAGAGTGAACGACTCACATGGCCCTCTGGTAGGTGACCAGACCAGACCAGTTCACCAGGATTGAACTACTCCCTTTAATGCAGGGCCAACACAGTCTTTTCAAGTCCACTAAAAGCGACCAGAGATTGCCGTTAGTTTTTTAATTTTTTCCTGGAACTCAGCAGTCAGCACCAGTCTCTCTCTCTCTCTCTCTCTCTCTCTCTAGAGAGTCTGTCAATTCAATCCCACAAATAAAACAGCACTCCTAAAAATAAAATTCCTTTCCCTCTCGAGTCATTTTCGCTTGTTATCAACTCCAAATATTACAAACTCCCACTACTCGGAATCGCTTCTACTTCACTCCCTCTCTCTTTCTTGCTTTCTACTAATTTCCTTTCTCTCTCCATTTCTCCCACCATAACCTAACCCCAAATCTAACCATTTTTAAGCAGACGCCACTACTAATAACAAAGTCATTCGACATTTATTTTCTAATGCTCTAGGGTTCGAGCATTAAAATTAAAATAAATACTTGAGGAAACCCGTAACTGAAGTTTTTTGGAAGACGAGAAACAGAGAGAGATGATGGAATTGGAGCAAACGAGGCCGGAGAATCCGGCCATGACTTTCGATGAGGTGTCCATGGAGCGTAGCAAGAGCTTCATCAAAGCCTTGCAGGTACTACTCTCTTGTATCAAAATCAGAGTCATAAGTGTGCAGTCTTTGTAGAATTTGTTACCAGATCTGTTACTAATTCTTTAATATTATTTGATTGGTTTGTCTTCGCATTTCCCCTCTGTAGATGTTTTTTCTGTATTTTTTTAATGTCTTTATTTTTATCCGAAAATGGTCTTTGTTGGATTGAGTGTTTTTTGAAGTGACAGTATTGACTATTGAACGAGTGCAAAATATGATGGATGATTTTAATTGCAATTGTTCTTTTATAGGAGCTGAAGAACTTAAGGCCTCAATTGTATTCAGCTGCCGAATACTGTGAGAAGTCTTATCTTCATAGTGAGCAGAAACAAACGTAAGGATTCATGTGTTTCGCAAGTTAATGATTTGATTGATGCATTCGCTATTCATTGCATTATTTAGCTCCTTCTGCAAGTTATTACGAAACCCTATTTTTCCGACTTCTTGAATCGGTAAAGATTCTTTGTTAGATTTCTATTTAAGTTTATGTGTGGACTATTGGTTATGAAAGCCTGATTTGATTGTGTTATATATGTTACAGAGTTTATGAAATTATAGAACTTGATGCATAAATTATATTAGAACAGATTTTTTTTTAAAAAAAACCCAATTTCTATCAAGTGTGAGGTGAAGGATTGATGTAGCCAACCCACGTTTTAGGATACACAAAGTAAAGATGTAGTGAATTTTATATTTTGAGGGAGGATGGAATTGTGTCTTCAGAATTAAAGAGAGAGAAATGGTGAATATTTCTGGATTAATTAACCATGAATTGTATCCGACTGTGTATGTTCAAGGCATGGGTTTTTAACGCTGTGCTTTAGGAAAATTAAAAGTTAAAAAATTAAATGCATGTGCATACACTCGTTTTGGTGTAAGTACTTGTGTTCTATGCTCGTATTCTCAAATACTCTTATTTCTATGGAATAGGGTTCTGGACAACCTTAAAGATTATGCCGTGCGAGCCCTTGTTAATGCTGTCGATCACCTTGGTACTGTGGCTTACAAGTTAACTGACCTTCTTGAGCAACAAGCATTAGAAGTCTCAACCATGGAGGTTAAGGTTTCTTGTATGAATCAGGTAATTTTCAACATTTGTCTGTCTGGATGTCTTAGCATTTGAAATCATAATCATAAGAAATGGATGGACTTTAACATATTTTCATTTTTGCCATCAGCAATATCTTACATGCCAAACATATACGGATAAGGAAGGTCTTCGACAGCAGCAGTTGCTGGCATTCATCCCAAGACATCACAAGCACTACGTTTTACAAAGTGATACTGAATTTCTGACTTCTTTACAAGTGTGTTAGTATGTGTTGGAGGATTTTATCATTTTCTCACTCCTTTTTTCCCCCTGTTTGTGCTAGACTCTGTCAATAAGAAGGTGCATTTTAGTCCACAAATACAGACTGATGCAAGACAAAATCATTTTCAAGCAAGATCCCGTCTTCAGCCTTCAGGTATAAAGTTTTCTGAGGGGGGCATCCACTTTTGGTGACTTTGATACTGTTTTTGCCTTTGTTTTTCTCTTTGTTGATGGAAAGCTTCAAATTACTTATCAAAAAGTTGCATCAGGTTCCCCAGCATCAAAAACTCTTTCCTGGCACTTAGCTTCCGAGACAAAGTCTACACTGAAAGGCACTCATGTTATGACAAGGTTACCTCATAAAAACTCTCTCTTGAGTTTTCAACCATGTCTAGCAAGAACTTTTCTATTTGCAAATCTCTTACTGGATATGATGTTGAGGTGTTTGACATGTGCTTATCATGCAGCAATGAAGATACAAAAACTTCTGGAAAACCATCTGTAGTTTTTCAACTTTTGGGTATGTATAAGAAGAACAGTATGCTGCTACTGTAAATCAGTCTACAATTATAAATAATATGCTTTGGATTCTATGCGTGCAGATAAAGAAGAGAGTGCAAAAACAAGATCTTCGGGAGCTCCAGCTCAACTATCAAGTGGAGGTCCTGCAGCTGGTGCAATCATGCAAAAATTTGGTGTCCCACGCAGGGTAATGCCAAAATCAGCAAGAACACAGACATGCCCAACATTCTTCTAAGTGCATGCGTGATTAACTAAAAAGAGTATATTGGATTTTTGTTGGCATCTTCTGCATGAGATTCATACAATTGTTGGCATGTTTGCATGAGATTCTTGTAACGGTTTTCTTAAACCTTCGTGCTAGATTTGGTTGGAAAGTTTTTCTGTCATATCTTCATTTCCTTGTTCACATGACCTCTTCTGCAAAAAAGCCATGCCTTGGGGAGTTCATGCTTGGCTATCAAGCCCCTTCTCTGTTTTCTTTTTCTTGTCACCTTTATGGCTGTTTCTGAAAATGCTTGTGTCTGTTGGCTCTGATGGGAATATACTACAACATAAAGTGGTTTATGATATCCAGCTATGAAAAGCCTTTTAAGTTGAGGATGGACAATATATGGTACAAGTTTTAATCTAGTATCAAGTTGCCTGAGAAAATTAGTGTGCCATACAGAGGTCTGGATGCTCCAGTTGCTTTCATTTGGAAATCATGGCAAGCTGCTCCATTATTTAAATAGTGCTGAAAAATACTCAAGCTTTTAAGCTGTTTGGATCCATAGGTATTGCTGTGGCTGGTTATCTGTCCTTGCTCTAGTGCTGTACTTTTGAAATTCAAGGATAGTGCAGAAAAGATAATGCTTTATCAGGGTTTGCAAAATAGTACAAAGATATGTGTTCTGAGTTCTTATCTGCAATCTAGAAATAGTCATAATTGTGGTTATCATTGGCTGGATGTGCCCTATGGTGAGAAACCTTATGTACCTTGATGGGCTATCAGTGCTCAATTTCCCTTTTGTAAAAGCATCTACTGATTTCGAGTGAAAGAATTTACTTTAATGAAGAAAACAGAAAAAGCAGTTGGTTCTCTTAAGTCTGGAAGTTCTGGTTAACACCACATGCCTTGAACGAAAGGTGCAGCGGATAAATTTTTGCCAAGTAGAGTGTGGTGTTGGTGTTGGTGTTCACCATACCTTTCAAAGGAATGGGAATATGTTACAGTACAGACCTTTGGACTTTTAGGTACACAATAAAAAATTCACCTAAAATGGCCGAGCATCTGGGAATTTGTGGTTCATATGATTCACTCAAGGAATTCATTTATACAAGCAAATCAAAGCGTTGTCACTCAGCTATTGGCTAGACTTCATATATGCTAGTTTGTTTTTTCTTTGAAGGTTTGGATTTTACAAGTTGTCAAATGTCAATACAGATGTACATGTAGTAGATAAATAAATGTTTCAGGACCATCCTGTTTATGGGTCCATTTGTGGGTGAGTGAGCGAGCTATGTTTAAATATTCAATGAAAGGGTTCTGATCAGCTTATTACTAGCTACTTAGTTTTCCAATCATTACCAAGGCACTCTCAGCTATATCATTGACTGAAATTGGCCTATCTTTCTGGCCATTTATCTAATTTTCTTTGCTAGACAAACTTTGCTGAGGATTATTGTTATCAGTTTGTTTTTTCGCAAGTCTTCTTCAAATGGATGTAATTTCAAATGTTAAGGCTTCATTGGTTTATCTGACCATTCTGCCATGCATGACTAACAGTGTGCTACACTACTGCAATGTCCATGCTTGTTACAGTTTTGAAACCTGCCCTGGTAGAGGAGAGATTGCTGATATAAGAATTTCTTTTTGCAGGAATTGTCGGATGGTTCTAAACCTTTGACACCATTCAGGTCTTTTGACAATCCAAGGCATGAGATTGTGCGTGCCCCTGTTCGCAGTAAAAGCATGCTATCAGCTTTCTTTGTAAAACAGAAAACCCTGAAGTTGAAGACTGGCTCTGTCTCATGAATCCTTGGTGGAGCAAGTGGAATATGCCCCGCAGCAGGCTCTCCTGTTGTGCCCGTGGAATTGCCAGTAAATGTCACCAATGCTTGTTGATAATGAGTTCTTTCCTAGTTAGCCATTTTATCAAAATTATATTTTTTTTCACTCCAATGCTTTAACTCGACTCTAATGGGATATATTGTGCATAAAAATCCAGTGATGAATACAATAAGGATTGTCTACTAGCTGAAATTTTTTCCCCTGGCCTTTGTTGATAATGTTTAGTTCTGATGATGGTTAATGTCACGGCACATTATTATGTCAGGTGGTTGAGATTGATGACACAAATTCACATGATAGCAGATTGTTGTGATTGTGAATATATTCCCCTTAGGTTATATTGACACTGCATTTGAAAATCATCTGTCGTTTGAAATTGTGATGATTTTATTTACATTGTCCATTGGATTAGGTTATGTACTGTTGTATCTTTTTTAATGTCGCTTGATTAGGTTATGCATATTTGTCATTTCCGTTTATCTGAGTTTGTGGTTGTAGCAACTACTCTTGAAAACCTCAAATTTTAGAAAAATGGTGTTGAGGGAGTCATCTGTTAGCTCGGTGATATGAAAAACTGGTTAGATTAGAATTGAACTAAAACAGTTGGTGCTCACCGTTCAGGCGTTCACCTGTTATTGTAGCGCTAGATCCATTCGTTGTGAATTGCAGAGTTTATTTTGAACAGTGCATTCCTTCTCTTTTGGTCATTAGACTTTTAGTTTTTTCAGTTTTATCCTTTGATGTTACAATATCCTTTTTTATAATTATCGTTTCTCTCAATTTGCACTTTCTCGTTTGCTGAGTTTTTAAGGATATTCAAAGATGAATTGGGTTTTTATTTTAAAAAATCAGAATTTATAGGTGTTTTGTGGCGAAGGTGATTAGAAAAATGTCCAGCGAGCGACCTGTTGTCTAGATATAAAACAAATGGAGCAAACAATGCGTGGTGGGCTTCGGCTTTTTTATTAGAAGTTAGGTTCATCAGCCTGGCCTATCAAGCCCATCAAGTGCCTGGCTATTTTTTTGTTTTTTTTTTCTGCATTATTTTTTTTATTCAAATATTAATTCATCCCCTCTCTAGTTTTTTAAACTTTTGGTTTAGTTTTATTTTTTAAATAGTGATTTTTTATATATATTTGTTTTAGTTTTATAGTGATTTGAGAGATTACCAAAAAAATTAAAAAAAAGAGTCTGCATGCCAAAGCCCTTTTAGAATGGCCCAGGTGAGGGCCTCCCTTCAAAATGTGTTAGGTGAGTGGGCCTAATTTCTTTCTTGTTTTTTTTTTGTTTTTTTTAATTGATATATTTTTTAATATGTAATTTTTTAAAATAATTTTAAAATTTATATTTAAATTATTATCCTTTCTCTCTTGTTTTTTATACTGTTTACAAATACACATTTAAAAAAAAATGATCTTAGGATGCATTCTTTCTGTGCGTCTTAATTTTTTTTCTCTCTTTAATTTTATTAAATCTCTTTCCTATACATGTTTTATTTTTATTATTGTTTTATTAAATAAAACATTAGTTTCAATAAAACAATTTTATTAAATACAATTGAATCTATGCTATGTGTTTCGAGACTAGATATTTACATATACATCTATCTCTAAACTTTTTAATTTATTATTTGGTTAAATATCATTTGATTTTTACTTGGTTTTCACATAAAATTATTGCATTTTTTTTAATATATGCAACCTTGTATAATATTTTTTTTCTTTTGATTTTATTCAATTGATTTTTTTTAAAATATGTGTATCTATTTCTATTATCATTTGGTTCAATAGAAATTTAATTTTAATAAACAAAATCATCAAGCACAACGAGATAAATGACCCATATTACGAGATTAAATATCTTAATCTGTATCTATTTCTCAATTTTTTCAGTTTCGTTTTTAGTTATTGTTAATATTTTTTTTTATACAGATGGTTTTTGATTTATTTAATTAAATACATGTATAATCTTTTCGATTTATGTTCCGGATGTTTTAAGTAAAAAAAAAAGTGTTCGAAAAGCTTGTGTATTAAAAACAAATTGAAAAAAAAATATTTGGTTCGCCGTGAAGCGCGGATCAAATAGCTAGTTGCTAACTAAAAGAGATAAAGGCTACGCACAAAAACTATCTTCTTTTTTTTCAAAAGAAAAACATACACATAGAAGGGAAGAGTTACGTATCATTGCATGTGTGTCAACATTAAAAAAAGGTTAAAGATAATTATATTATATGTAAAACTAAAACGCGTGGGAAAAACACTATAGATGATCTATAATGTTTTTCCCATTTTGCCCCTCTTAAAACCAGCCAAATACATATCTATAAGGGGTATTTTTCTCATCTAACAGAGGTCCATCTGTCATTACCACATTGATAAGGGATATATTTATCTTTTGATGTTTGTTATGCCATTGGAATAACAAATTTTAAAGTCGATACCAAGATACGTTACCATTTTTTTAATTTTTTATGCACGATAAAATGACTGAACTACCCCCAAACAGTTAAGTTTTATTCACTAATAGCCAGGGGTATTTGATATTTTTCATAACAGTTTTTCTGTAATAATTAGTTGGTGGAGGGGCTTCATTGAAATTTTAAATTTTAATATGCAATGAAAATATTTGGATGCCCCCAAGATCAAGAAATTTAAAGCTTCCATAAAGGGGGTTTTTTTCCTTTTATCTTGGCTTTTTGTTATTCTCACGAGGGATTAGGGGCACTTTAATCTTTTAGTAAATATTAAATATTAATAAAAAGAAAAATTTAATTGCACGGACACGCGCCAACAAATGGACATCGCGCGCACACATTGAAGTCTTGCTGTCAAACAATGCATTCAAAAGTGACATTGGAAGCGTACTAACATCCTCTATGTGATGGTATGATGTGTGCGCGTGACGGAGTTCCGATTGGGACTTGATAAACTTTTTTTTTATCCTCTCTATTTTCTCTTTCTTTTTGTTGCCAATGTATGGTGAGTCCAAACATTTATTTTGTATATCTAGTATAGTTCTTATTCTTTTGATTATTCTATATTTTGTTTTTTTATCTTATTTTGTTTGATTTTTTTTTCAATTTCATTTGTCATTTAATATAATTTGATTTTCATGGCAAATTTAGTTCTTATTCTTTTAATATTTTCATGCCTTTTACTAATTAAATTTTATTTTCAATTTCATCCCTAAAAATTTGATTTTAATTTATTTTCATGTTGAATTTGGTCCCTGTTTTTTTATTTCATTATTATTTTGAATGTTTTTTTTTTATTGTATTTCTTTCCAATTTAGTCCATTGACATTTTTTTAGTTGAGAATTTTTCTTTGTTGTTTGTTCCCTTTCTATGGGGTTAGTCATGTTGTCATAGCCAAGGTAACGAGTTTTGAAGTTTAACACAGGTTAACTTTTGTTTTTTTTAAATTATTTTTCAAAATTAATTTAATTTCAATCTTGTCCTTCAAATTTTGATTGTTTTAAAAAATTTTTGTCTTCACCCTTTTATAGGGTTAGTCCTATCATCATGGTCAGAGTAACATATTTTGAAGTTTAACATGAGCTGATTTTGATTTTTTAGATCTTTTATAAAATTAATTTATTTTCAATTTTTTCCTTCAAAAATTGATTTTTCTTTAAATTAGTCTTTATGTTTTTCTTTTCACTTTTCTTTATGTGTGGTTATTCCGATCCCAAGTTGACTTGAATTTTTCTTCCATTGCTTTTTTTTTTGTTTCATCGTTGAGCTTTTTTTTTGAAAATCTTGCTTAATTGTCTTTTGTGTTTGTCTTTTATGCAACCGGTCACGAGTTTTGAAGGTTAGCTCAAGCTAACTTTAATTTTTTTTTTCAAGTTCATCTTTCAACATATTTTTTTTTATAGAATTGATCTTTGTATTTTTTTTTCACTTTCCTCTTTATTGGTCTATCATGATCTCGTGTGTCTATGGTCGTGGGATTAGAGAATAAACCTAGGTTGACCTATGTTTTTTTTATTTGTTTTTTTTTTTTACCTTTGCTCTTCAACAATAGGTTGTTTGATAGTCGTAGTTTTATTCAATTTGTTTTCATTGATGATTTTTATTTTATTTTTTATTAGCACATATTTTCCTTTGATTGAACAAAAAAATTATTCCAAGAAATAAAAAACAACATCTTAACATGAAAAAAATTAATCATGTCTCATCCTGATTTTCATCGAGGCACCAAGGTTTAACAAATTAACTATATAAGTGGTTTTTGAAGGAATCCTGACCGGTTCATACTCATGGTTGGGGTCAGAAGATGACCCATCCCGACTGGTCAGACTAAGTTTCGAAACTATGAAAAAACCCCATAATTCTCTGCTATTTTTACCAGCAACCAAAATCACAGATCCAATCAGATAAAACCCAGTAAGACCAAACCCACTCCTGTTCTTCCTCGTCAAATCAAATACATCCTCCAACTCCCAATCCCCACAATTATTTGACAGAAGCTAAAAAAATGCCAACATTCTTGCACCAAAGACCTCTCCACGGCACACTATCTGATCCCTACCCGCTATCACCACGCCAATCTTCCTCCTCCCAACGACAAATTTCACTCTTCAGCCGCACAGGCCTAATAGCCATACTATCCCTCCTCCTAATTCTAGGCGTAATCTTACCCTGGACAGGCACACCCTCAATTTTCTCAGCAACAAAACCTGCCTCGCTTGCAAAATGGCAACAATACACACTACCCCAAGCGGTGGCGTTTGTTGCAAAAAACAAGACAGTGATTGTTTGCGCAGTTAGCCAACCTTACTTGCCATTTTTAAGTAATTGGTTGATCAGTATTTCGAGACAAAAGCATCAAGATAAGGTTCTTGTTATTGCTGAGGATTATGCTACTCTTTATAATGTCAATGAGAGATGGCCTGGTCATGCTGTTCTTGTGCCTCCTGCTCCTGATTCACAGTCTGCTCATAAGTTTGGTTCTCAGGTACTAAATGCAATGGGGGGGGGGGGGGGGGGGGGGGGGGGGGGGGGGGGGGGGGGGGGGGGGGGGGGGGGGGGGGGGGGGGGGGGGGGGGGGGGGGGGGGGGGGGGGGGGGGGGGGG
>Ga0307515_10014754_pt1 | contig 14454 bp, 2 predicted proteins | sample 17_EM_MG_FD_194513 | JGI IMG/M metagenome (GOLD analysis project Ga0307515, IMG submission 194513) | Populus trichocarpa ectomycorrhiza microbial communities from riparian zone in the Pacific Northwest, United States - 17_EM | ecosystem: Host-associated > Plants > Roots > Unclassified | place...
ACTACTAGACTAATAACCACCTTCTAAATACCTCTGCGATAGCATGTATCTCTTTTAGGTTAATATAGTTATCCGCCTAGTCTAGTAGGGGGTAATAGCTAAAGGCCTAGGCCTGGGGTAGGGAAGTTACGTAATTAGGCCAGTAGCCGTTCTCTTTACTAAAGCAGAAGCCTCTATAGCCTTTAAGCGATAAGGCGTTGGTAAATAAGTAAAACTATAGCCTCTCCTTATTATTAAAGAATAGTATACCGTTACTTAATATAAGAACCTTAAGCTAGAGGTTAAGGTCTTCTTTAAGCTTTAGGGGGAGGTGCTAGGGCGTATGTCTTAATAACCTAGTAGGCCATTTTATTATAAAGTCCTATAAGGAGCGAGAGTATAAGCGCCTAAGGTGGATAACTCTTATATACTATGCTAGGCGGCCCACCAGTTATTAGGCTTGCTGTAATAATAGCCAGCCCTTTTAGAGGGCTTTAGTTACCTAGTTAATAGCTTTCTATTACTTAACTAGTAAGAGTCTTAACTCTATTACTATGGTGTTAATAGTGTAACCTAGTACTTTAGCCTCCGTACCTTTAATATTCTTAGTATTATTTTAGGGTACCCCTAGCTAGTTAGTAACTAAGAGGTATACCTCCTTTAGTAATAGTAGTATAGTTAGACACTTAACCACGAATATAAAGTTATTAAGGTAGTGCTTAATAGCAAAGTTAATTTGTTGTGCTAGGATCTAGTAGAGACCTTTAGTAAATAGGTTAAAGAGGAATAGGGCTGTTTGTAAGCTAAATAGCAGACAGTATTTAATATAAGTGACTCCCTTCCAAATAAAGCTAAGTAGGTAATGCGACTGTACTAAGACGGGCATAATCCGGAAGGCATCTTTAATATCTTGTTTAACTAGGTAGTAGCCCCTACCGGCTATAATTACGTATACTAGTATAGTCTCTACCTAAGTATAGTATAGTGTTGCCTAGGCTAGGTTAATTAAGTCATTAACTAAAGAGCCCTCGGGTAAAGAGAGGTTATAAATATAGCAAAAGCCGCCATCTACCTTAGGCACTAGGCCTAGGGGTAAGGTAACTACAGAGTTGGTAGTCTATATATAGCCTAGGGCCAGGTTAGTAACGATCTTTTTAGAGATAAGGTCTTCGTTATCGCGTAAGGAGAGGTGGTTTTTATAGATACTAAATAGTATAGGTGCCGAGGGACCTATCTCCGTCCTGTAGGTAAGGATGCCTTATAAAATTACTAGGAGATTTCCAGGGTACCTATAAAGGAGCGTGCTCTAAGCGAGAGGCCTTAGGGGTGATAGTGAGTTGGTTAGAAAAGTCGTTTATAAGTAAGTTTTAAAAAAAGGTACTAAATTAGGCCTGCCTTAGAGCCTTGGCGCCTATAGTAGGTCTAACTAAATAGTTAAACCTAAAAAAATATCTTTATCCACTATTAAATCTTGGGTCTAACTACTTACGGCGGTAAGCTACCTAGGGCACGACTTTAATAGGTGGTTTTTGTTGTATTTAGAGTATGTGTGGCGATAATAACACGGATCTTCTCTATAAGCCTGCTGGTTGTTCTAGCTATAACAGGGCTTATTAGAGGTAGGGGGAGGGGAGGTATTCTTTCGCGATCTCTTTAATGCTATACCACGGACTTTAAGCCCTTAGCTCCATGCCTTTATATTAGCCGCCTGGCAGTATAGGGCCTTAAACTAGGTAGGCATATCCTAGTTACTAGGCTTAAGCTAATTACAATCTATAACATACCCATAGTAGTTAAGTGCGAGGTTTAGGATAGAGGTCCAGTTATAGGTCGCGGAGTAGTCGCGGATCTTATTTATCTAGAGCAACATCCTTATATAGAGGTTAGTTGGACATACATAGAGAGTGCTTATAATTACTATATAGTTTATAAACCCGGTAAACCAGACCTCCTTATTCTTGTAGATCTTGCGGCTAGTAGTAGATCTCTTTAAAACAAGCTTTCCGTTTTTAATAGTAGCCACATTAGAGAGATCTAGGCGGCCAGAGTATACCTATAGACGTGCTAGATTCTCTAGGCGGAAGGATCCTTTCTATATATTGTAGAGGTCTCTTCTAGCTAGGCTAGGGAGGTCGAGCTTAAGCGTGCCTAAGCCTTCCGGTAGGTTATAGGACTTACCTAGTTTATCTGCCTTAGCGGTAGAGGGGTGCTCTAGTAGATTAGGCTGCTTTAGAGCGGCTAGCCTTACCTAGTAAAACTCCTCTTCCTATTCCGTCTTTTGGATCTGTGCCTATTCCTCCTATTCCGTCTTTTAAATCTGTACCTATTCCTCCTGCTCTCTCTTTTAGATCTCTAAGTTATAGAGTTATTAGGCCCTCTCGTCTTGTTTCCTAGCTCTTTCTTCTTCTAAAGATAAAACCATAGTATATTCAGTAGATGGGATGGTAGTGGATAAGGAGGTGGATAATAGGGCGGTTAAGCGAGGAGTTTTCGAGCGGGTGCTATTGGCTAGAAAATTGGTTATGGGCCTTAATAATTATATAGGCCACTAAGAACACTAATCGCAAGCAATCTATGATGAAAAGAATAACCTATTGAGTGCAGTTGTAAGCGATGATGTTGTTGACCGTGTTAAACATCTGGTTAAATACCTAAGTTGTAGGGTTTTCGGCCAAGCAATGTATAGACACATGATATATAATTGCCCCTAGGGCGAAGCCGGATATATTTATTTTAAGGTATATATATAGCTTCTAGCAGAAGTGTATTAAAATAGGCGCCGACGTAAATAAATCCTTTAACTGGTTTATAGCCTACTTAGTAGCTTCCCTAAATACAAAGGGTCCTAACTTCTTGCTATTCTTAGATCCTTTTAGTAAATTAGTAATTAGGAGTATTACTTATAAATAGTAAATAATAAACGTTTAATAGAAGTTCGCCGTGCTTAAGAAAACCTGCACTTCTCTAAATATTATAGGGTAGGGCTATTCCCTAATAGCGTCTACCTGACTTTTCTCTATTAATACTCCGTTAACGCTAACAATAAAGCCTAGAAAATTAATGCTAGTAGTATAGAACGTGTACTTTTTTAGGTTTATATAGAGCTTATATTCCCATAGTCTTTCTAGTACTATTTATACGTAGTGCGTATATACTTCGTAGTTATTAAAGTAGACTATAATATTATTAAGGTAGACTATATATATCGTGTCTAATAGGCCTAATAATGCCTTATTAATATAGGCCTAAAATATCACTAGTGCGTTAGTAAGCCTAAATGGCATCACTAGGTACTTAAAGTGGCCGGACTATATTTAGAACGCCGTTTTCTACTTATCGCTAGCTTTAATCCGGATTTAATAGTATATATCTTTTAGATCTAATTTTATAAATATCTTTACGCCTAACAGTCTATTAATAAGCTCCCCTATTAAGAGTAACGGGTAGCAATTCTTTATAGTAATTTTATTTAGCGCCCGATAGTTAATATAGAGGTAAAGGGTCTTATCCTTCTTGGGTATAAATATAATTGGTGCCCCTGCGGGCTTATAGAGGGCTAAATCTATCCTCTTTAAAGATTGTCTACTATATATTAACATAGTACCGCTAGCTTATTTTCTAATAGGTTATACAGTAGTCTAAAAGGAGGTTGTTTATCCCCTGTGTCTATCTTATGCTTAACTAATATAAGGTTAAGTAAGGTTTATACAGCCTCTTTACTAGAAATATTCTTTAAGTCTGTATATTCCTGTAGAATCTCTAGTTCCTTAACTACGTATAACCGGATATCTAAAAATAAATATCCTATATCCCTGTTCTTGGTGTTAAGAGTAATATATATGGTATATACCTACCCTTCTTCTTATATATAGTTTAGGAAAGTCTTTTAATCTTTAACTATAATACGCGGTTAAGACTTCTAATGTTAATACGAGGCTAAAGGCTAATTAATGTCCGGATTAACTTAGCGAAGCTATAGGTATCCCAAAATAAGGTTGTACCCCTTAATTTCTGCGGCATAGAAGCGTATCTCCTACGTATTCTATAGACTATTACGGTCCTAGCTGGCTATATAGAAAAAGCTTATTCCCTGTAGTATAGAATCTAGTGGCCTTTAATGCTTTAAATAGTATATACCTATAAGCCGCTAAGGTCCAAATCTAATTCTTTTACTAGTAATTAAGAAATAAACCTTATGGTTATACTACTATCTATAAGGCAGTCTCGCGTTACCTATTTATTATTAACTTAAATAGAGATAGGAATAACTATGCGGTAACTTACTCCCTCCTTTTTATACTGGCCTAGTATAAGGGAGTAAAGATCTACTAGGCTCTTTTTTTTCCCAATTAATCTAACTCTTATTTCTTCTGCTAGTAAAAGTGCTTTATGTAGCCCTTCTTGCCGCAGTTATAATAAACGTGTGATTTTTGGTTCTACTTATTCGGATTAGGTTTTTGCCTATTATTATTTTAGGGCTGACTAGCGTTACTCTGGGGCTTTAAAGCCTACTTACGTTATTCTTTTATAGAGTAGTTAGGTTAGAATCTGCCCCTATTATTAAAGCTAGGTCTAGTCCTACGCTCTTTATTATTAGCGTTTCGTTCCTTTTACTTGCCTAAATGGTCTCTTTTAGTATTCTTAATCCAAGTAGCTTTAGAGATAAGCTTTTCTTAAGAGGTAGGAATTTCGCCCTTCTCCTATATAGCCTGTTAAATCTTAGGTTATAACTTAGTAAGTAGCTAGTGAAGTTATATAGTGTTATCCTATAGGTTTAAGTAGGGTATATTGTCTTCTAGTTCTTCTAAGTAGTTTATAAACTAGACTACACTCTAGCCTTCTTACTATTTAGCGTTGTGGTATTGCTAGTTATAATCTATCCCTTAATTAGTAGGGTCTTAGACCTAATTAACTAACTAGGACTTAAGTTCGCTAAATTTAAGGGGTATAGTAAGTTTCTTCTTATAGCGTGTTTATAAACTCTTGACGGTGCTATATAGGAAGGTAGAAGCAATTAGTATCTAATTATACTTATTAGAGTAACGTTTTAGATCTAGCCGAAACTTAGTTTTATATTAACGGATAAAACGATTATAGTTTTAGAGACTATTACTATAGTACTTATTAGGTTCCTTTGTACGGAATTTAGGTTTTTCTAACGTTATAGCGTAGTATGGCGTTACCCCTTTAAGTCTACTTTATATCTAGGGTGTCTATACTTCCCCTAATTGTCCTTATAATTGTTCTTAGTAGTTTTAATATACTTATCTTAATCGTATCTCCAACTCCTTTATTTTTTATAGGGTCTCGCGTAGCGACCGCTCCAATAACTCCCCAGCGGTAATTATTCTTAAGGGTCTTACAAGGTTAGATGGACCAGCCGTAGCTTCTTTATAGGAAGAGGGAATGCGCTCCTCTAAAGAGACTCTCTGAGCCTCTTGCGGTAGGGGCGTCGTTTTAGGGGGTAAGAAGGTATAGCCCGTTATTGTTAATTAATAGCCGTACGTTCCTTCCGTAAAGGATTAAGAGCGATTAGAATTATAAGAGGCCAGTCTAACCGGAACGTATGATTATCTAATTAATAGTGTAGAATAAGAGTTATAGGTAAGTAGAAGATAAGTTAAGGTAGAACGATCTTTATAAACGAAGGATAAATGCTTTCTAACCTCTTCTATTCAGAGACTAATCACTAGTTCTTCTCTAGAGGGGAACCAGCTTCCTATATATTTCTTCCAAGACGCTAGTAAAACCTTTCGCCCCTAACCTTATCTAACTATGTCTTCTAGAACATAGATGGGATATAGATAAAACCTCCTACCGTCATATCGGATATGTACCTCCTGGGGGATTCCGTTACAGCTATTAAGTTTTTAACTGTGTATACTGGCTATATTTTATAGGGCGTTATTAGTATAAGGGATAATAATATATACTATATGGTTTATTATCTTAGTTTTAAGGGAACTTTTATTTTATTAGCAATTACTAGTTAAAATTGGCTAAGTTCCTTGCCCGCCTATACACCATACTACTAGGTAATATTAGTTAAGTTTACGAAAACCAAAACGTTATGGGTCGCTATATAAAAATTAGTAGCATTTCTATAGCATAGATTAGCCTAAACCTCTCTATAGTTCGCCTACACTAATAGGGAGGGCGGCCAACCCGCTCCGGCTACATCCTTATTAAGGTGGCGTTTAAAAAGAGCTAAGATAATAATAGGACCGCTTATATCGGGAAGATCTAATACAGGCAAGTTTATAAGGAAGATTGACGTAGTACTTTACCTTAAAAAGGCTGCAGAATTATACTAGCAGCTAATTAGCTCCGAAGCTACTATCCTTATACAGCTACGGACCAGTAAGTCATTTCTAAAGGAATATCTTCGCAAAATTAATGCATTAGAGACGGCGTTATGCGACTACGGGCTTATAGAATTAATATAGCACTTCCTCTTCTTCTATAGGAGGTGGGCGTAGTAAAGAATTAAACTAAGAGAGTAATATAGAGACCGATTTGGGGATCTATTATATATATTAGGAGGCTACTTAAGTAAATAAAAAGGAGGTAGAAATATTAACGGCCCAATTAAACGCTGGAAGCTAGACATTAGTATAGTTAAAGCTATAATTAAATTTGCGAAGGAGACCGGACGTTTATACCTAAGTGTATAAAACATAAAAAGTATAGAAACTAACGCTAATAAGTAAAGACTTTTAAGAATTCCCCCTATAACCTCCTAACCGAATACACCGCAAGCCTCCTCTATATATGCCTCTACTGGTGCGTCGCCGATTAAGAAGCGCATAACGCTAGAACAGCCCTATGGATATAAGGCGTCGAAAATTACTTAGTTAGGCTCGCCTCTAAAATCGGACTTTCTCTTAATTGTATTACTTTCCTTTATTTCCTTAGTTAAGTACAGTGTTAGGTAATAGATATAGGGTATCCAACCTCTAGTGTCCCCCCCTCTATATATACGCGTAACATATATAGCAATTTCGGTAATTACTAGTTAAGTGCACTATCTAGCGTAGATACTATACGCTTACTAAAAGAGCTATACACCCATAAGAAAGGTAAAGCCTTTAATTTTTTAAGCTTAACTATAAGAGTTAAACTTAAAATTCTCTAGTGCGTATAAAGCGAAATTGGTGTATATTGCGCGCGTATATAAGGGGGGGGATACTAGAGGTCGGATACCCTATATATAGTTCCTATAGTTAGCTTCTAAACTAGAGCAAGTATATTAATAGTAGGAAGTATTTAGTTAGCGCTCTATAACTGCCTATACCCTAAATAGTATATAGCCATAATAGAATATATACTACCCTAGCGCATCCGGTTAAAAGCGTATATTAATCTTAGTAATTAAACGGCAGAGTTTATACCTTTTAAAGTAATACGCACGGCCACTTTAATATATTTTACCTTTTTTAGGTATAAATTTAGGCATTTTAATTAGCGTAATTATACGCGCTTTTAACCAGATACGCTAGGGTAGTATATATATATATATATACGTTTTTATAGCGTGCACTTTAAAAGTCTCTTAAAAAGGACACGTTGCCGATAAGTAAGGCCGGTTTAGGTGCCCATAATAGGGCACCCAACACTTAATTAAATTTAGTTTAGTGGATAATAAACCCTAGTCTAAAGTAAGCAGCTATAAAAAGCCAGTACTTAGTATACCTACAATATTAATAAGTACCTATAATTACGGGGAACACCTATAATAGAAGGGAGTATTTACAATAGGGAGTACTCTTAATAGTAAGGAGTACCTATAACAATAAAGAGTACCTGCGATAAAGGGGAGTGCCTACGGTAACGGGGAGCACCTATAATATTAGGGAGTACCTATAATAGTAGGTACCTATAATAGTTGGGAGTAACGGGGAGTGCCTACAGCGATATACCTTTGGCCGGTTTTTAGTGGCCGTCTCTAGATAGTTAGCGTATTTCGCTTACGGATTTCGCAAGAAAGCATACTATTTAATTAGTATTTATATCGCTTTATTTTTATAAATTAGAAAATAGATATATTAATTATAATATAGCTCTTAGCTAAGTTATAGTAATTACTAGAGATCTCTGTAAGAGTCTTTACTATAATTAATTTTAAGCTATTCTAAGAAGAAACATCCCTTAGGATGCCCTACCTAAACCTATATTATACTAGTTTAGTTTTAGCAAATTACCTTAGTTATATAATTACCTTAGTTATGTAATTTTCTAACTTGTAAGATTACCTAGCTTATAAGATTACTTAGCTTATAAGATCTTCTAGCTTATAAGATCTCCTAGCTTATAAGATCTCCTAGCTTATAAGATTTCCTAGCTCGTAAGATCTCCTAGCTTATAAAATTACCTAGCTCGTAAGATTACCTAGCTTGTAAGATTATCTAACTTATATAATTACCTAGCTTATAAGATTATCTAGCTCGCATAATTACCTAGCTCGTATAATAGTTCTCTACCTTTATATACTTAGTAGTATAAGTTAAGCCGGCCTATAGCTTGTTTAGTCCTTTATAAAGAAAAGACTTATTACTTTCTAATCTAGATATCTTAGAATTGGCCTTTATTAGCCTACCCTCTTTAACCTAGTTAAAATATACTAGCGTTTTCTTAACTGGTATAGAATAGAACTTTTCCTTTAAAGTAGTTAGTAGTCCATATAGTAATAGAGAGAAGAGGGCCTACTAGATCTTATGGGTTTGGAGGCTATAAAGGTTAATCTATAGACGTATAGGTATAAAATCGACCGTTATGCCGTATTAGGATATAGCAATCCACGTTATAGTCTCACTTTAATCTATTAGCCTTTTATAAAAAGGTCTCCTTTTACTTTTAAAAATTCTTACCCATGGTTCGCTATAACCTTAATAGTAACCTTTACTTTAAACACATTACTATAATACTAGATAATTAATAGCCTATTAGCGTTTTATAGGGTAACTAGGGTATAAGTTGGCTCTAAATTATATATTAATAAGGTAGGAATGTTAAAAATAAATATAGAATCTACCCCTTAATATTAGCCTAAGTTTTAACTAAAAATAAGATCTTGTTCTAAGAACTAGATCTAATTCTAAAAACTATATTCTAATTTTAAAGGCTATATCCTAATTCTAGGTCCTAGACGTACTAAACGTAACCAAAAAGATATAGTATTAAGCTAATCAAATTATTTTTAGTTCTAGCTTAAATTACAATCCTAAAAACTAGATTTAATTCTAAAGACTAGATCCTAATTCCGGTTTTAGGATATAGGCTAATTAACTAGTATAAAAAGGGCGTAATTTTAAAAACCGGATCTGGTTTTAGGAACGGGATCTAGTTTTCGGGAAATAGGTTAATTAACCGCTATAAAAAGAGGTTGCCTGTATCTATATTTAGCATATTAGGTTTAGCTTGTTTTAGGATTAGCTATATAATCGATTGTGGGCGCGTGCATAACCAACCTAATAATCAACCCGCTCTCGGCAGCTAGCGCCTTCAGCATCACTGCATTGGAGCCTCGCTCTATTTAAGCCCTATATATCGCGGAATAGACTAAAGCTAATAATTACGATTAGTTATAGACTAATAAATGCTGCCTATAGCTTTCCAATAATACTAAAATCCTATATACGCACTGCGTTTTAGCCTATATAACCAGAGACTGCAAATAGAATCCCCATACTTTAGGTTATCGTGGCTTAGTATTTAACTAAGCCCCGCGAAGCCTTAGTCTGAGCCACGTCGGATTAGCTTAACTTTTCCGCGCCTAATCTTTAATCCTTGCGTTCCGCTCGCACCTTACTTCCTTCCTTATACTTTTCTTCCTCGTTATATCCTTATTTTAAGACGCGCCTAATATGTCCTTAACCTCCCTGCACTTATTTACTTTTCCGCTATCTCCCCTCTACCTACCTACCCACCTGCCACGTTAGCCCTCTTAACGTAGCTCTTGGCGCGTTTACCCGTAATAGCGAATCTCTTTTAATTAAAGAAGGACTAAATGACTTATTAGGATCTAGATATCTCTAGCTCTTTAGACTTATTGCACCAAATAGGTAATAAAGGTAATTATTAATATACTTATTATAAGTTTCTATCTAATACTTATAGAACTAAAGGATATTTTGCTTAATCTAATACTAGCTCTATAGAGCCTTCCCGCTTCTTATTTATTACCATCTAATAGTAGCAATAAAATCCTACTTAGTAATCTATTAAGACTTAATTTAGTAGTTATCTTTAATAACTTTAATATTAAACGATTCTTACCTCTTCTAAATGCAATCTTTTGAATTTAACCTAACGAGGTTATCTGGAAAAAGGTCTATGCTATTATAACAAAGTCCATATCTCCTCCTCGCCCGCTACTATTCTATATTTAAACCCCACTGTTATAGTACATGCCGACTGTCAAGGTACGAGGTATAAGGTGACTGTATATTATTGATAAACGATGTTATGTAAGGATCTATATAGGAGGTGAGGCGGAGTATATACACGTCGCTCAGGGGTTAGGTCTGTGCTCGTGTTATGACAATACTAAGTCATAACAACGTGTTAGGTCAGTGCCGTGACACCCACATCGACGTAATATAAGTAGGTTTGCTAACTCGTCCAAATATAGGAAATACGTAGATGATATTCTAAAGGAGGAGCTAGGCCCTCTTTATGTAGGGATTCCTAGCTTATATAAAGCATTCTTTAGGGGAGTAGAAGGTCTTAAAGAGGCAAGTGCTACCATTTTTAAGAAATGCAAGGAAGGGGACAATCTACTATATATTAAGAAGAGCGGTTAGCGTAACTAGCCTAAAGGCGCAAAAGAACGCGGAGTCCTAAAGTAGTTTAATAAGCTAATTATATTATTTCTAGACTTCGTAAAGGAGCACGGGTTTGTTTTAAAGGCATAATAAAGACTAGTAGAGTATACTTAGCAGCCCTTATAAGGATCTATGGCCGACTAAAAGCTAGATATCGGCTTTATAGATAATCTAATAGCCGGCGAAAGCTCCTAATGCCATTGGTTATATATACTTATACTAGGAGAGCTAAAGAGTAATCTAAATACTAATATAGCCTTAAAAGTATGGTTTAATTTAGGGAAATATATAAAGGAAGTATTCGCCGCTTAGGATAGTCGTCGCTTTATTCTAGGCTTTACCCTTTATAGATCTATTATGCGGTTATAGAAGTATAACTAAGTAGAAGGCATCGCATTATTACTATTTAATATTAATAAAGACGGACTATAATTTACCTTAGCGATATTAGGATTTCTTTAAATAAATAAGGAGCAGCTTAGGTTTAACCCTATTATTCTAACATTAGACGGCAAATAATATATTAAAGTCGTGCGTAATAATCAGACCGAGCGTCTTATCCTTAACGAACTTATAAAGTAGGCACGCTGTGTTGCTGTCAGATAACTTATATAGAGCTATTTATTGATAAAATGGGTTAATTAATTAATAATTTTAATTATATCTTTATGGTGTCTTAACCTAGGGTCCCTAGGCTTAGACAAAGATATTTACAATACATGTGACCCGTACACGTAACTTGTGCACGTCCTACGCCATAGAGAATATAGATTATCTAATATACCCCCTTAGCTTCGACCTAGTCGAGGACAAAGCTAGCCACCTTCTTGTGTCCGTTAATGCGTTAATTAAACTATAATCTTATCTAAATCCTTCCGTCTCGTTTTAATATTCTCCCTTAGGTCCTCTAGTTGCTTCTCCTTATTTAGCTGCTCCTTAATATTTACTATTTCAATTATATTAACGAAGATCTTAAACCTCTACTTGGGCAGGGCCTTTATAAGTCTATTAGCAATTATCTCCTTCGTCACTATCCATTAAAATTATACTTATCTCTTTACGTATTCCTAACGTAGCCAGTATTAATAGATGTTAACGTATTGGAGCTTCGTAATTAGCTTTACCGTATCTTCTATAATTAGTCGGAGCGTCTAGGTATTGTCACAGTTAATAATTAAGGGCTCGTTTAGTTATAACGTTATTACTTTAAATAGCCTACTAATAAAGATAGCTTTCTTTGCTATCTATAATAGGGCTAATAACTTAGCTTCTGTGCTCAACGTTATAACTATACCCTACTTATTTGCTCTCTAGGCGATCGGTCCCCTAAATAGCTTTATAATATATCCTTACGAGCTCTTTCTATTAATAGAATTGTCCGCGAATAATGCATCACTGGTATAGATAAATAATTGCGCTTTACTTCTACCGTCTCCATCATCTCGTCCTTAGTCGCGTATTTCTTTATCTCTCCCTCTACCGTTCGTTCCTTCCTTATCTCCTCTATAGTAGATTGCTCTGCTCCTTATGCTATATAGGTACTAGATAACTTTATCTACCGCTTAATAGTGCTCTTAGCTTAGGTCCTAATTAAACCTTACTAGCCGTAATACTATAAAGGCAATATCCGGACGCGTTATAGTGGCTATATAGAGTACTAAACCTAGTTTTCTTTAATATAGCATTATAGAAGCTAGTAGGGATATAGGATGGACTAATAGGTCTGTATTAGGGGATGGACGCGTTAGACGGATTATATGGTAATTAGTAGAGAGGAGTTCTAATTCTACCATAGGAGTGTTTAGAAGACGCCCTCTAAGATCTATCTTATACTAGTTAGCTATCTTCTTAATATAGGCTTCTTAGGATAGCTATAGGAGCCTCTAGCTATAATTACGTAGTATATAGATTTCTAGGAACTATTTAAGCTCGATAAGGGTACTTATCTAGTATTCCCTGCTTAGCTCCTTAATTGCTTTTTAAGCTTTCTTTTTATCTATCTTTTGGTAGCAGAAGACAATATCGTCGACGTAGAAGAAGACGACCATTTTACCTTTTAGCATAATATATAGCTCCTAGGGTACTTCTTTAAAACCCAATTCGTTTAATAAGCTCGTGAGATTCTTCTGCCATAATAGTGGTGATCGTTATAGTCCGTATAGGGCTTTTCTTAAGCGCAGTACTTTGTCTATCTTTCCTTTATTAAACCCTAGCGGTAGCTTTATATAGACGACCTTATTAAGATTATAATAGACAAACGCATTAACTATATCTATCTGTGTCGTCTCTAGGTTAAATTTTATAGTAATCGCTATAAGGGTTTAGAAGGTCGTACTAGCTAATATAGTAGCTCTTATAGGTAGGTCTTCTGGGGCCTGTTAATTTCCGCAGACTACTAAGCGTGCCTTGCATTTCTAGAGAAATTTGTGCTTGTCCGTCTTATAGACGAACACCTATATTAAGCTAAGGACCTGCTATCCCTTTACGTACTTCTTATCTGTTTCTTAAAACGACCTCATTTAATAATAAGATTGGAGATAGGCTTATTAAGCCTCTTGGAACTGATCTTAAAGAGGATGCGTATTAAGGTTATGGATTAACTAAGGTAGCGGAGGTAAGTTCTTCCTATATAATTTGATATTATATATTCTGCCTAATTTTAGCTTACTATTGTTAAGTTAACTGTTGAGGTTAAACTTCCTTTCTGCTAAGAAGGCGCTGTAATAGGCTAAAGTGATCCTTTTAGTAATAAAGTCTTTAAACCTATAATCGCCGGCTTCCTTAAATAAGTCTTTAACTAAGTCATTAAACACCCCCTAAGTGTAAAACCTATCTCCTACTCGGTTGACGATGTCCTGATTAGTATCTTGTATCTCTAACTTTATAAGATACTTAACGTAAAAGGTATATAGAGATTCTTTATCTTCTTTCATTAGAGGTGGCGTATAATATGCGTCTTTAAGAGCTTTTATAAGCTTAAGATCTGCTAACTTATTAAAGGCTTAAACTGGCTTATTATTGACGTCGTCGTCTTCCTCTTAACTTAACGGTTTAAGTACTTCTTTATTATCTTTTAGAAGAACCTTATTCTTAGTTAGGGTATTAGGGAGTTAAATCTTCTTAATTAGCGTGTTTAACTCAGCGTGTAGGTCCTTTAAGATATCCGTTTACTTACCGTCGAAAAACGTCTTCTTGTTAAAAATAACGTCCCTAGTAGAGATAACAATACCTTTATATAGGATCTAGATTCTGTAGATATTAGTAGAGTTATAGCTAATAAGGTAGCCGATATAGGCTTACAGATCTAGCTTGCTTAGCCTTTTCTTCTTTAGCTAGGCGTCCGACATTATCGCGTACGCCCTACAGTTGTAGGCTTTTAGGTGCGCTAGTTGCGGCTTTCTTAACCTATTAGCTAGGAAGGTATAGAACTTCTTATATAGCGATTTCCAACTATTGCTTTTTAGTGGCGTTCGATCTTAAAGGTATACTACATAGTTAACTATCTCGTTCTATAGGTCGTGTAGTAGATTAGCAGCAATTTTTATTACTTATAATCTCTTAATAATTATACCCCCTAAGTGTTCGGCGGTACCGTTTTAAGCTTAGGTATATAGCGCTAAAGGCTTAAATATAATTCTTTAAGTTTATAGCT
>Ga0307515_10014755_pt1 | contig 14453 bp, 15 predicted proteins | sample 17_EM_MG_FD_194513 | JGI IMG/M metagenome (GOLD analysis project Ga0307515, IMG submission 194513) | Populus trichocarpa ectomycorrhiza microbial communities from riparian zone in the Pacific Northwest, United States - 17_EM | ecosystem: Host-associated > Plants > Roots > Unclassified | place...
GGACTCCATGAGTACGTGTTATGGCTCCTGTTGATCTACGGCTTGCTCACTGGGTACTTGGCAGTGATTTGCAGGAAGTGGTCCGAGAGTGCGAAGGGAAATACTTGAGGAAACGGGGCCTATTGAAAGAAGTCCAAAAGATGCTAAGCGATGGCGACGTGGACCGGCACCTAACGCGGATTCACCAAAAACTACAGAAGGCGTACTCCAAGTGGATGGTACGTGTGGTTACGTTCATGGCGGTCCAGTTGGCTGAAGCTTTGACGACAAGATTGAACTTGAATTGCGGACAAATGCGCAAGTTGGAGCACTGGGGGCTCGTTTTCAGGCGTTGGAAGATAAAATAGACGCCAAGCTCTTGCCAGTCCAGAGTGGAATTCGACGACTGTTGGATCGTGGCAAGAAATCCTCGAAGAAGACAAAACGTAGGTCTCAGGGGATGCGTGCCAAAAAAGTCGCATTGTCGGGCGCCTCAGCCACTCGAAAGCGTGGAGATGTTGCGGTATGAACGATTTTTCGAGGTTTCGTTAACCCGCTGACAAAGTCCATAGATGGAAGGCATAACAGCGCAATCATCTCATTTAGAAACCTATTTTCATAACTATTTGGATGTGCAGTATAGTTCGCCCCTTGCCCTTTTTTTTTTTAGCGTGTGAATTGTAAAAAAGTACTTAATGGTCCATTCGCGAACAGCACTTAGCGTCAGTAGCTCGCACCCCCCTCAGTACCACCCTCGGTAGCCACAGCCGCCGGCGCCCGTCGTCATCCGTTCGTCGTCCATGTGTCGTCCGTCTGTCGTCGCCGTCTCCGTCTTTCCCCTGGCATTCTCTCCTGGGAATATGTCTGATATTCCCAACGCTGCCGCCGTCCGCCCCACCAGCTGGTCGTCGTTGCCGTCACCGGCCGCCCCGGCTTCCGCTCCGGCAATATGCTGGATATTCCCAACGCTGCCCTCGCCCGCCCCGCTCATCCATTGCGTCTAAAATTCAGAGTAAAATACCTACAGGTCAGCCTAATCACACACATGGTCAGCGCGCATATCCGCAGCAAATCTTTATGCACGTGGTCAGTAGGGGCCTCCGTTTGTTTTCGACCGCACGTTCTCGGGATTTGTAGTGACCTGTAGATTATTCTACTTTCTTTGCTGATCCTTGTAGCTCAACCCATACCCAACGCGCCGCCACGTTTCTTTTTTTTGGTTTTGCATCTTGAACCGACCCATCGCCGCCTGCCCCGCTGCCACCAGCACCAGCACTAGGGCACGGGCATGACCGAAGAGCCGACACTGAAGACACGGTATGTATACGGGTACCCCCCAGCTTCCCGTCGTCGTTCTCCCCCGCTGTCTGCCATTGGCACCACCGCCTCACATGGCCCCCGCACTGGCACTACCAGCTACACCCCTTCAAACCCTTACACATCCCAGCCGTCCCCAGGTCCCGACGCGTGGTATGGTGACCAGTGATCGGAAGACTAATTGGGTACTTCCGTCCTCTTCGGTTGCCGTCCTTCAAAATCGGGGAACATAGAATCGACTCGATATAGTTAAAAGAACTGTCGTAGGTGTCAGCAATGGGAACGCTTTGGCACTGAGCGTTGCTATGGTACAATAAGGTTTGGTATGGCCACTGACGTGCCATTGGTACCGTATAATGGTATAATTGGCTACGCGTACTTTCATTGTCCCATTTCCTCTTCTCCCCGATTACTACTAATACGGCCGCGAGTACCCGTGTTTTACTATAAAGGTCCCACGCAGTTGGACCGACCAGACTCAATTTACTCTCACGAACTGAGTCTAACGTAACCTAGTTCTGTTAGTAGGGTCTTATTCCAATGTGTACATTCGATGGTTCTGAAGAGCTTGAGCAGGCAGCCGAAACGTCGAGCAAACGCATGCGATTGAACGAATATTTTCAAAATCAAGGTATTCGAGATATGACCAATGATAATTGTGCAAGCATTTGCCCGGGCGTGCGGGTGTGGTACAGTTTTGTGTTCACATGCCCCCAAAGATTCACGAATAGACACTCGGCTTATACCCCATGTTTGTACATGTATGATCAACTTCCTCATGGTGGCTGGTGTATCGTACTACTATTCCACTTGTTAGTGCGGTGTTGTCTTTGGCTGAATGTCCATTCGTAAGCACCTACGATTAGAATGATCGGTGCGGTCTCAATGCCATGAGTGGCTCCAATGCAGTGCCTCTTGACACTCTCATTGCTATCACGGGTTTAGCCGATCCAAGAGGTCCGTGTGGAGTCCAACACAATAAGGAAGTGCAATGGAATGCAGGGATTGGAACAGTCGATTCCAGTCCATCCGGGTATCAGCCCTCCGAGGGTGTCAAATGTATATTTTCCAATTGCAACAGTACTCCTTTCTCAGAATCAATATGAGAGCCTGAAATAGCGGACGCTTACGAATAACTCGACACACGGCCCCCATTTACGACGTCCTTTTATCTTGCCTTGGTCGCACTCGCATTCGCGCAACCCTTTCCAGTGTCCAAGACTACGGTCGAGTCCTGAACACGTGTTGGAGGGCCCACTTCCGGAATAGATTTGATGGGGCGTGCACTGGACCATCGGTGGACGGCCTCTCGGGTCTCTAGTCTGGGCACATTGGAGACGCCCCGTTATTATGCTAACGGGGAGGCGGGGTAGCAAGAGATGAGGTCCCGGAATGCCGAACACGCAACCCCCGTGGACTCGGCCTGGTTCACGTTCCTTCCAACTTGTCTCCTACTCACCTCAACCCCCAACGAACATGAGCGGATTCGAAGTAGCAGGGATTGTGCTAGCAATCCTAGGCACTATAGACCTCATCAATCGAACTGTCCTTGCAATAAATGATGTAAGTTGCTGTCTGGCTTCTATGCAGAGCTGATATTGAAGAGCGAATTCAGGCAAAGAACGTTCCTAAGGGTGTCCTCGAGCTTCTGGAAGCGATTCGGACGGACGTAGAGAGGTTGTCGGAGCTTTCCAAAGTGCATAGGGACATCTTTGCCGATCCGAGTTGGAGAGACCCCGTCCAAAAACTCTATGAGTAAGTGTTATGGCTCTCGTTGATCTACGACCTACTGACTGGTTATTTTGGCAGTGATTTGCAGGAAGTGGTTCGAGAGTGCGAAGGGAAATACTTGAGGAAACGGGGCCTATTGAAGAAAGTCAACAAATTGCTAAACGACGGCGACGTGGACCGGCACCTAACGCGGATTCACCAAAAACTACAGAAGGCGTACTCCAAATGGATGGTACGTGTTGCTACCTTCGTGGTGGTCCAGTTGGCTGAAGCTTTGACTACAAGATTGAAATTGAATTGCGGACAAATGCGCAAGTTGGAGCACTGGGGGCTCGTTTTCAGGCGTTGGAAGACAAAATAGACGCCAAGCTCTTGCCGGTGCAGAGCGGAATTCGACGACTGTTGGATCGTGGCAAGAAAGGCAAATCATCGAAGAAGACAACACGTAGGTCTCAGGGAATGCGTCCCAAAAAAGTCGCATTGTCGGGCGCCAAAGCTACTCGAAAGCGTGGAGACATTGCGGTATGAACGACTTTTCGAGATTTCGATAACCCGCTGACGAGGTTCATAGATGGAAGGCATAACAGCGCAATCGTCTCATTTAGAAAACTATCATTTGAATGTGCATTATGGTTCGACCCCCCGCCCACCTTTTTTTTTTTTAATTAGTCTGTGACGATTCTGGAAGATCTCTAATATCTGTTCCTTTGCTATCCACCGGTCTCTCTGACCGGTCTCCTTACTCTTAATCCCCTGTCCCGCCGAAATGAATATAACACGCTGTCGCCTGTCGCCTTTCGGCAGTCCCTCGCTACCGTCGCCAGAAGGATCCAGTCGGATTCGGCCGCCGCCTTTATCACGTGTGGCCGGGGTCAGAAGCTTTCGCGACAACCCGCGGCCGCGGTGGGAGCGCTATCCATTGGGCAACAAGGAAGCGAGACAGCCTAGTCGGCGCGGTGGGCGGGCGCGACGCAGCCAAACTAACAACTAAATAACCAAATAACCAAATACGGTTCGTCTTCATGCACCTTTCTTTGCACCAATGCTCCGATAATAGGTCTCATCGAATCCGCATCTCCCTTCCCCCCGCATGTGTACGCTAGGAAACCAAAAAGCCAACTCCACTTGGAGAAGGCTGTAGATGCTCTCCTTCGGTGCGTTCGAGTCGCCCTGGGAAACAAGTGACGGTTGGCTGATGGGTTGTGCATAGGTTATCCCAAGTACATGACTACTTGACGCCCAAAAGCCAAGCTGAGAGTGAGTATTGGCAGGTTCTTCGCGGAAACTCCAACCAGTGGCACTTGAATGCGAAGGGTTTATTGTTTTCAAATCATACATCTCCAGCATCCGAGCTACTTTTCATCTTCTGTCCCTTACCTATTCGCTCACATCTGACCCAATAGCCACATCTCCCGATACCTCAAACTCTACATCCCAGGCGGTTGCATAGACGTCGCACCAACGTCACAATATGCATCCAGAACTAGCAAATCCGAGCTGTGTGTAATTACCACGCGTGGCCTCGACTTTGGGACTACTATCCTGAAGCTCAAGGGCTCATGGCTGCCTAACGGACGAGCAGGATGAAGCACTCAAGAGTACTGGACGTGCCAAAGGCGGAATGGGAAAGGACTTTAGTGTAGTCTACTTAGCATATCGCCACAGGAAAGGAAATCTCGGCGGAGACTACCGTCTGTTTTTTCTTCTTCTACTTTTTCGACTTGTTTTCTCTGACCAGAGGTTGAATAGTTAGCCGTAACAACGACAAGAAACCTGAGACGGAGGGAATGACGTCTGCTGCTTCCGAAGGCGAGCGACCTTATCCCAGTGCCACACCCACGCGGAGTGGAAAGGGAAGTGAAGTACCAGAGGATGCAACGCCTACACTGACGGAGGGACGACACGCCCGGTCTACTTCGCTGGTAAACACCAGCTCGAGCCTTTCTCCTCAGAATCCGTGAAAGAAAAGACCGAGGAGCTAGTGCAAAAAGTAAAACAGCTCTCCACCCCATCGACCTCTGCTGCGCCCTCAGCAGCAGACAACCACATACCTCGAATGTTGGTCCACGATTCCGAGCCGGGCCCATCCTCAGCCCGCCATTACGATGCATGACGTGAGGGACGACTCAGTCAGCGACCTCATGGAGTTGAGCTCACTGCAGGGTGACGTAAAGGCTCAGAGAAGGCCCGGTCGACCAAGGGCAGAGGACGCGCGCGAAGGAGGACGCACGCGAGTAGGCAGGCGTGTGCGATTACCACCACACATGAGCGGGATCTTTAGGGTAATGAGTGCGTCGCCGCCGCCCACGATAGCGACCATAACGATGAAAGCGGCGAAGAGGGGCGGGTTTTTCCTTTCCGGAAGCGACCTGGTGCGGGACGGGGGAAAGGAAGAGCATGCTTGTTGTGACCTTAAGCAAGGCGTTCGATTGTGCAAGACCTGCAATCGGATTGAAGTTTCGGGACGAGCTAGGAATCTGAGTTACGCGCGGTATGCCTCTTTTCACCCCTGTAATAGTCTGAGGACTTAGCATTGAGCCGTGTGGATGAACATATGTAAACACCATCTCAGTACCTATGGCGCACCATGCGAGTTGTGTTGGACCGCAACACTATATTATCGATTCGCCACACTTTGTTCAAAGTGAGTGCCATACGAAGAATACTTTTAGCAACACATTTGTTCATTCATTCATTAACTGATGCTATGGACCGGTGTGAATCCTGCTCCGTCACCGAACCTTTGACGCGGTACGCCCCAATCTCTGTGTTTGGTGTTTGGTGACCGGGTCTGGGATTCGGTAGTTCTTTCCACGAGGGATCGGCTAGGTCATCCTTTAATACTATAAGGAGCTGGATACGACCACATTGACTCGTGTCAGATGATGCTCTGGCCTCCACTGTGCATCTAATTTTGGAATAATACAGAGAACCGGGTAGAATACCCGGGAATGGATGAATAATATGGCATATATTACCTCAGTTATAACTGACCTGCTTGTTCCTTCATCTTCGTTGTTGATGAGCCTGCGAGCCTAGTACTGCCAGGTCGATTATTTCTGCGTGCTCCATATTCCCATCATTCGGATTGGTTCCGCTGCTGTAAACGGTTTTGTCCATTCCCAAGCGGACGGATTTGTTTGTCAAAAACCGACCAAATCGCTTGTGGAGGGGGCGTGTGTGAACAGGAGGGGGTTCAAAGGGTGGAGCACGGTTTTCGAAATCGGACTCTCGCTGGTAGTAGGCAATAGCCCGCAAGTTGATAAAGAAACGGGCTGTGAGCCTATGGAGACATTCACTTGGGATTCGCGGCTCCGCCAATAAAAGCACGCTTACAACGAATCCATACCCCATTCTGCATATAACAACATGCCTGCCCACACAGGCGGAAGGAAGAGCCAGATGACCACATTGGCGATGCGAAGCGTCGACTGTGGGCAACGTTTGGAATTGCAAAATTTAATGATCTTGTAATCCACTTACGATAACAGAAAAGAACCTGTGACGCGATTATGTAAGATACGACGCATGACGCTCGGTGATCCACATACAAGACTTCGTCCCGAACCAAAATATGTAGCTACGAGGTTTCACCTTAGGGTTCCACATGGACTCAACCGGGATTTTATACATACAATGGAATTTGCTTTCAGCGACGCAGGAACCGTCATCGCTTTGAAAACAGTGAGGACGAGAAGGAGAATGTCGTGTAGTGGGGGTACTGCAATGATAGCGCTGGGTCGGTAGCCCGTACGGACATCAGCTATACACACGTCGGATATTGGAGAGTACGTAATGCTCTCTGCATACACCAAGTCAGTCTGTTAGTACAGGTGACTAATTATCAACTCACGAGTGACAGAAATATTAGAATAGAGAGAGTAGCCCGCGCGCAACCCCTGGAGAAGCGTGAATGAAACCCATAGGAGCCGTACCACCCATCGCGAATCGCGGTAAAGCACTGTTACGCGTAAAGTGAGCAAGGCTGTAAACCTTTAGTCATTTTTGACTGTAAGAGCCGATTGAAAGGGATCACCTGTCGATGCTCCTGTAGTTATTACCACGGGTATTGCCATAAGGTAAATCCATGCTTCGCAACTGAGACCTGGTGAGCACGCGGAATCTCGGTCAATGAAACAAACGGACAACTGAAACAAGTTAGTCTCTATGCGTTGCAAGAGGCCGAATGAGAGAAGCTCACTTGTCTGGATAGTGCAGGCCGAAACCCTGTGATCTCTAGAAATAATCCTTCGATACTCTGACCTTCCAACAAAACGTACTACTCACGGTAGGTGCAAAATAGAAGAGCAGCTACAGTTAGGTATCGATTGATGTAGTACAAGCCTTTTGTCAAATTCAGGCCGCCTGGCCAAACAAGGCGTATCTGCAAAAGAAAGTAAACCGAGACAGCCTCGAGGCGCAGAAGGATGAGACATACCTCGTCCTGTATAGTGAGCAGACAATCGTAGAGCAAAAGCACAATGCCCATCGCAGAGACGTATTGAGTAAGCATGTGGGCCCATGCAATCAGCACAACGTATGCTTGATCGGTGGCGGTAGCGTTAGTAGCGTCCATTGCTCCCTTCGACACAAGTGACGACACGTTGAAGGGCGAAAGTCAACGCGAAACTCGTGTATCACGATAATGCGGGGAACAGATGGGGTGGTATGAACGTACGTGTATGGTGGAGGAATATGTATGCTTTGAATGTGAGCCTCGGACAACGAAGTCGCAAAGGGTCGGGTTGTTCGTCGCGCGGTCCACCCGCTTGCACATGCCTAACACGCTCAACAAGGCGTTCGCACCGTGTCTCTGGCAGATGACTCCCACAACACCCTGGATCGCGACCCCACGGTCGCCGATCACCTGTCGATCTTCGATGCATTCCCTTTGACCTCGCCTTGAGACTCATCTAATCACGCGACTTCTTGAAGCTCTGCATGAGTCTCGCACATATCCGTCCTCGCTACACGGCGCGTGAACCCCTTAGCCGGAGAAGTTCTACCGAGTGGAACAATCGTGTTTGCGTGTTTTCTGCGGCCCGCAACAAACACAAGCCGAGTTCTGAGGCTATTATATTGCCGTCCATCCGGTATCCGGGCCACGGAGATTGATCCCGAATACAACTGGAACTCCCAATATCCGACAACACCAGGCGTCCATGAAGATCCCATTGACGGAAATTAAACGCCTCTGTGTATTCTCCTCTACGATGAGAATTCTTATAGAGCAAACGATAAGTAAGCCACACACCAAATAGAGAGCAAGTTGCAAAAATAGGGGAGACTTGGTCTGCAGACCTGCATATACTTTACCTTGAACCGGTCATTTCTTACTTGACTGGAGCTCTCGTGAGAGGTAAACCTCTCTCAAAAGATGGCGTAAGCAAAAGGCGACGATTGCTGAATTATTTGCCCCGGATTGGGGTGTCCGATAGACCCCGAGGCTCCCTTGATGCGCTTTGCAGTGCATTCTCCCATGGACATCTTCCGTTCATTGATCCTACATGTTGTGTCTAAGCGCGCGTTCTTGCTGGTCAGCGATTCCATTGGAAACACACGCTGAGCGTATGAGCTGGGCAACTCGGCAGCACAGTGACCTTGAACATGGATCACCAGAATCCTTGCTTGATGGCTTGATGTTAAGGCTGGTGCAAATGTTGACCCATACTTTTTTTCCTTTTTTTTTTGGGTGGGAAAGGGAGGGAATGCGTCATGCACCATAGCGCCTGAGCGAGCTCGACGCAGCCAAACCAAACAACCAAACAACCAAACAACCAAATACGGTTCGTCATCGTTCACGACCCAACGCGTCTTCTCACCGAATCCGCATCTCCCTTCCCCCCGCATACGTACGCTAGGAAACCAAAAAACCAAGTCCACTTTGAGAATGCTGTAGATGCTCTCCTTCGGCTCTGGGAAAGAAGTGACGGTTGGCTGATGGTTTGTGCATAGGTTACCCCAAGTACACGACTACTTGACGCCTAAAAGTCAAGCTCAGAGTGAGTATTGGCAGGTTTCTCGCGGAAACTCCAACCAGTGGCACTTGAATGCGAAGAGTTTATTGTTTTCAAATCATACCTCTCCAGCATCCGAACTATTTTTCATTTTCTGTCCCTCACCTATTCGCTCACATCTGACCCTATGGCCACATCTCCCGATACCTCAAACTCTACACCCCAGGTGGTTGCATAGACGTGGCACCAACGTCACAATATGCATCCAGAACTAGCACATCCGAGCTGTGTGTAATTACCATGCGTGACCTCGACTTCGGGACTACTATCGTGAACCTCAAGGGCTCATGGCTGACCTAACGGACGAGCTGGATGAAGCACTCAAGAATACTGGACGTGCCAAAGGCGGAATAGGGAAGGACTTTAGTGTACTCTACTCAGCATATCGCCACAGGAGAGGAATTCTCGGCGAAGACTACTGTACTGTCTGTTTTTCTTCTTCTACTTTTTTCGACTCGTTTTCTCTGACCAGAGTTTGAATAGTTGGCCGTAACAACGACAATAAACCTGAGACGGAGGGAATGACGTCTGCTCTTTCCGAAGACGAGCGACCTTATCCCAGTGCCACACCCCGCGGAGTGGAAAGGGAAGTGAAGTACCAGAGGATGCAACGCCTACACCGACGGAGGGACAACACACCCTGTCTACTTCGCTGGTAAACACCAGCTCGAGCCTTTCTTCTCAGAATCCGTGAAAGAAAAGACCGAGGAGCTACTGCAAGAAGTAAACAGCTCCCCACCCCATCGACCTCTGCTGCGCCCTCAGCAGCGCACAACCACATGCCTCGAATATTGGACCACGATTCCGAGCCGGGGCCCCTCCTCAGCCTGCCATTACGATGCATGATGTGATGGACGACTCAGTTAGCGACCTCATGGAGTTGGGCTCACTGCAGGGTGACGTGAAGGCCCAGAGATGGCCTGGTCGACCAAGGGGCAGAGGATGTGCGCGAAGGAGGGCGCTCGCCAGTAGGCAGGCATGTGTGCGATTACCACCGCACATGAGCGGGGTCGTTAGGGTAATGAGTGCGTTGCCGCCGCTCACGATAGCGACCGAGGAGGCGCGAGTTTATTCTTTCCGGAAGCGACATGGCGCGGGACGGGGGAAGGGAAGAGCGTTATTGTTGTGGTCTTTAAGAAAGGCGTTCGATTGTGCAAGACCTGCAATCGGATTGAAGTTTCGGGACGAGCGAAGAGCGCGGTACGCCTATTTTCACCCCTTTAATAGTACGAGGACCTAGCATTGAGCCGTGTGGATCAACAGGTGTAAACGCCATCTCAGTACCTATGGCGTACCATGGTCAAGTTGTGTTGGACCGCACGTCGACAAGAATGCCCCAAATCGTAGCTCCGAAGCGGGATCATAGCGCTCGCTGAAGAAGTGTCGGATGAGGAGCACAGTGAGGAGTTGGGACCAAAGGCAGCGGTACCTCTTCTCGTTCGGATTTGGATTCGGACTCGGATACCGACACCAGTGAGGCGCATATTCCTGTGCAACCCCTCATTCACCGCTGGTTTGGTTTGTGGAAACTTGGTAACCACGGTCATTCGCCAGTCAACGGCGGCTGTTGGATCGTCAAGTAAACCTCCGTCCCGACCCTTTCATTAGCCTTAGTTCTTTCAGGCGTTCCAAAAGGGCACTTTCACCGTCCATTAACATACGAGACGCATACGAGGAAGGGAGGAGAGCTTCTCCGCGCCGAGCGACAAGCAAGTCTGCGGCTTCAACCAGTATAACGCCTACAAAACTGTTGGGGCCGGCTCGGGACCCTGCTTCGGAGCCTGTTCCACTCATTAAGACTCGCAAAGCTGGTGCGACGTATACCAACTCCCCCGGGGTCTTGTCCATCTGCTGATCATAAGCGGAACCTCCGCAACCATCGAACCCTGAGCTTCCCAGAGGCGGCCGATGAAGATTTATATAAGCTCCGATTTGCTACAATACGGCCTTTGAGGTTTCCCGAGCCGGTGGCGGCTATCTAGCGGACATATGGAAGAACCTTGATCGAAATCAACACAGACAGACGGTTATCTCGACCAATTAGGACCGAGGAGTTGTCAATGTCAGATGGTGGGATAGAAGAACGATGGAAGGTGGAGGGGAGCCAACAGAGCCCAGTTTCCTCTCCCGCCTCGCGGGGTCTCCGACGACTTTGAGGCTGCAGAACCGACCTGAAGGAAGACCATTGGAGGTACCGATATTTGGTGTGCGTTATCCTCCTGGGAGCACCAGACTAGCCATTTCTACCTCCACCGAGGTACTGCAGCCGGTGGCTCCCCTGTCGCGCACAAGGCGACCGCCAGAATGAAAGGGAGAGAGGTACGTGCATAAGCTTCATCTTATACCCCTACCTGTGTGTGTGCTCAAGTGTGTACATTATTATCCTACGCTCGCGGATGATATCCAAAAGTAACTTTATGCCCCCTCCCCGTTTTCCTCTTTCTTTTGGTTAGGGAAATCTCGTACACACTTCGCCGTACATTGAGCAGCCTGTGTTTTTTGCCAGAGCTCGAGGGCCTACTCCTCCCTTTGAGCTGAAAGCCTTAGATTTGAGTTCGCCACCGCTCGGCTTCGTGGGTAGCATTCTATATACTCTGTTTGTCACTACCATTGATTGGCTCCCACAGGTGCCAAGGGCCCTCCGACGACCACGTTCTTTCTCCCGAGTCGAAGACGAACTTAGGAAACCGTCGAGCTCGCCCTACAAGAACAACCAAGCGTTCCCTCCCTTCTCTCCCTTCCGTGCCATCATCCATCCTCGGGTCCGTTCAATACCTCCACTGGGTCACTACGTTGACCATTGCTGGATCGCCTCACGCACAACCATGTTCAAGGCAGTAAACGCTGGATCTCCTCCTCGCTCACCATTCATACTATCATTGGACACTGCTGCCCAATCTTACTCTCGGACTCCGAGATTCTGGAAACCTGAGGGACTTTTACGAGCTTCTTCATATACCTCACAAGATGACACCTCCCTCTATACTTCTTGCTTGCACTGTTTTGCCTCACTTTCACTCAATTTCGGGCAAGGCATTGTTACCGTAGCTCAAGTTCATACATTTATGTATATTCAACCGACGATATATTAGTCAGTACATTTACATTCTACCTTTCCGGTACGGAGGCAGTCCGTCATACCTCCAGACCGTAGACAGGTGCGCAAACGGCTACTTTCTGACCACACCATGGTGAGTGGTGATTGGTATGGTGACGAAGATATTGAGCTATGAGGATCGTAATTATCGCAGAAGTGGCGGCGGCGTGCGTCTCTGTATAGTCATTGAAGACAATGAGGCCCTCCAGGGTGCGCCGCCGCCGTCGTAATTCCCCTGGCTATAGCGAGGTAGAGGCACCCTACTAGTTACATTGCCCATTCCTGGAAATAGGTTTATCTGGAAATAGGTTTACTGGAAGACAACGACCTCGAGCTCAGCAGAGAATGTGGGAAGGTTGATGGGAGAATGTTGAAGCGCTGAATACAATGAATGACATCTGCGAGTACAAGCGCTGGTAACAAGACAGAACAGATCACAACAAAGAGGGAACAAAGGAAATAAAGAACACGGCACACGGCAAGTGATCACATCCCACGGTAGGCACGTGGCTGGACGATGAGGGGAGCAGCAAGGGAAGAGGGAAGCAGGAGTGAGCCAAAGAATGCGACGTGACAATCGACATTCTGCGAGGAGACGCAGACCGGAGATGTTTGCTGCATGATGGTCGCGTCTCGAAGAGAGTCAGCGAGTATGAGCGTGCCTCCCTCTGCTTGAGCATGTCCGTCGTGACGCATTACTTATTGCCTTAATAACCTTTCTGTTGTTCCTCTGACGCCATGCGCCAGGCATGCCACAATACTGATGGGTGGACGATACGGGCCGCGGCCGAGGTCTGCGGACTGTGTGCTATGTATACTGATGCAGGGTTAATGAAGGTCACCTGAGATACACGGGGGGTACAATACAGTTGCGGTAACTTCGCAACGATGGAGAGCCAGTTCCCCGACCATCCAACACGCGCGTCCCAGCCGACCCGTTCAGCAACTTTCAGTATCTCCTGGTAAACGGTACATCCACAGAGCGTTATCTGCGATTTTGGGTCTTTACAATGCCTTGTGCCGGAAATTGCCACTGTCCCTGACAAAAGGTCTCAGACGCGGGCGGGACTGCCCTGATTAATGCACGCTGATTTGCTGCAAAATTATTGCCGTACAATGGAAGTCCTGAGCGGCCGGTGCTACCGGCGATTATCCGTATGGCTTTTTCAAACTCCGCCCATCAAGAAGCCTGCCACACCCCTCTCGGCTAGCAGCCACAACTCGATGCCACGGTCCCTCAAACCTTAAACATCACGTGCAGAAGAGCGCAGGAGCGCGGCTGGCCTATATAACACGACTTGGTCGGACTGCCCTCCCTCAACAAGTTGGCCCATTTAATTTCTCGCTGGCTCCCGGCCTCTTCTCCCTTCCCAACGGCCTGCTGTAATATATGGGACAACCTGGTAGATTCTGGTTAATGATCATGGTTCTATGCCTCGCTCTGGTTTTCTAGGCCAGGTTGATGCGCTCGGACGCAAGTAGGTGACCTTGACTATGGACACACATCGGACACCGCTTTCATCGCTTGGCCGCTCTTGCTCGGTGCTGTTTTGGACCAAACCTTCGTGGCTGCTCAATGGCTGTCAGTCTCCTATTTCGCAACCCTTCGTGGGATAGCCTGCACACGTATCCCTGGGTTGTATCTTCTCCTTTTTATGACTCCCCGTGTTCTCTCAAGCTCCACCAGGTCTTTTGCCACCCTATTCACTACTGCCCTTGGAGTCCCATGACCCAGTTAAGGACCCGTATCGTTTCATTTCATTTCGTTTCGTTTCGTTTCGTTTCATTTCGTCAGGATAAGGTGATCCTTCGTGAGGCGCTCGTCTCGGCCCCCCAACTTCTTCGTCGTCTGCGATAGTGTTCCCCTTTCGTCGGATCACGGATTGGCTTCGCTACGTTTACTCTCCCACGGCACGGATATATGGTATTTAGGTTGTCTGCTAGTTTCTATGGTTTGAGGACCCTCGGCCTATTTGCGACTTGACCCTTATTTGGACGCCTTTCTCCTTTGCTCCTGTTCGCACTCCGTTTCACATCCGGTGAGGACTGGGAGATCTATAAGAGTCTATACATCGGTACTCTGAGGTCGGCCCGGGTGACTGATCCTGATATGTTGCTCTGAATCCTCGGTCATTGGCTGCTGCTGTCTCTCTCGCTCTCCGGGCCTTAGCGACTCTGGATATCATTCTCCTTCTCTTCTGTGCCACGGGGTTCCACGCGCTCACGCTTTTTCGTCTTCCCTTTACTCCCGGCTTCCCGGCCGCAACTCATCTCAAAACTCAAACCCTGTTTTCGTATACGCACCTTGTTAC
>Ga0307515_10014757_pt1 | contig 14453 bp, 1 predicted proteins | sample 17_EM_MG_FD_194513 | JGI IMG/M metagenome (GOLD analysis project Ga0307515, IMG submission 194513) | Populus trichocarpa ectomycorrhiza microbial communities from riparian zone in the Pacific Northwest, United States - 17_EM | ecosystem: Host-associated > Plants > Roots > Unclassified | place...
GCCCATCTAACCTATCTTTAGTTAAGTTCCTTTATTATTAGGAATCCTATTAGGTTCTTATAATCCGTCTTAACTATAAATAGTTTTTCTATGCCTTATAAGAATACTCTCTATTTCTTTAATGCTGTAACTATACCTAATAACTCCTTATTATAGATGTTATAGTTTAACTCTAGTAGTGTTATCTTCCAACTATAGTATGCTACTAGGTACTATCTATCTAGATGCTTTTATATAAAATATACTCCTAGTATAAAGTCTAATATATCTATTTCTATAACTGTCTTTAGTCCTAGTTAATAGATCTTAAGAACTAGCTCTTAAGTAAATAACCATTTAACTTCTTTAAATAGTTCTTATTACTCCTTTCCCTATATCTATAGTTCTTCTTTCTTTATTAGTTATATAAATAGTTTAATATCTTTTAACTATTGCGCTATAAACCTTCTGTAGTAATTATAAAACCTTAGAAATAATCTTAATTATATAACGTTCTCTAGTTTCTACTAATTTACTATAGCCTTAATCTTTTTTAGATCTATGCTAAGTTAGCCTAGTTTAATAATAAATCTAACAAAATTAGTCTTTCTAGTAAAGAACTTATATTTTTTAATTGCTACTAGTATCTATTCTTCTTATAATCTCTTTAAGACCCATTTAATGTATTCTCCGTATTCTTCCTTAGTTATTAAGTAGATAATAATATTGTTAAGATATACTATAATAAATTCATCTAAGTGTTCTTCTAATATATTATTAATGCGTTTCTAAAATGTTACTAGTGTATTTATAAGCCTAAATTGTATAACTAATGGCTTATATAGTCCTTCCTTTAATCTAAAGGCTGCCTTTTATTTATTGCCTTCCTTAATTCTAATCTAATGGTATACCTATCTCAGATCTATCTTTATAAAGATTTGCGCGTTACCTATCCTATCTTAGATTTCGCTAATTAAGGGTAAAGGATACCTATCCTTTCTAGTAATGCTGTTTAACTATCTATAGTTAATATATAGCCTTAATTTGCCATTCTTCTTTAGTATAAATAGTACTAGATAACCTACTAATGACTGCAATGGTCTAATATATCCCTTTTATAAATTTTCTTAGATAAACTCTTTTAGTGCTCTACCTTTTTCTTTAATAAGTTTATAAGTTAAAAAGAACCTTAGGTTTGTTCCTAGTTCCAACTTTATTTTATAATCCCACGCTATATACTTTAATAGCTTTTTACTTTTTAGTAACTATAGTTTTTTACTATACTTATGGTATCTCTTTAGTATATAGCTTATCCCTTTCTCCGTTTCTTTATAGGTCGCCCCTACTTAGTACTATACTATCTTAGCTTATTATTACATCCTATAGCGTTAAGTATTTTTAATATTAACCTAACCTATAATCTAATTAATCTTTAAATTATATTCCTGTAACTAAGGCATTCCTAACACTACCTTATTATTCCCTAATAGTAATATATTAAAAGATATCTCGATTTATCTTCCCTTAATAGTTAATTAAATAGGTCCTATTTTAAGGTTAATAATACCTCCTCTATAGGCTATCGGATCCCCTAAAATTATCACTAATAGGTAAAAACATTTCTTTTTTCTATATGGTAACCCTATTCTTTTAACTACTGCTAGCGAGATATAGTTCCTTATTACTCTACTATCTATTAATGCCTTAAACTGTTAATCTTGCTATTTAACTTATAAATTTAGGTATTATCTTTAGATTCCTTTAAGGGTCTAAGGCTTTACTACTAGTTCCCTCTAGTCCTATAGGCCTTTACTTTTCTTAACTATTAGCTATTTAATCCCGTTTATACTTAGTCCGCTTTTAGCTAATACTTAGTTTGCTTTTTATCTTTAATATACTATAGATAGGTATTCTCTAGACATTCCCACTATTATTATTTATTTAGGCATTCTTCCGTAAGGAATCTTCCTGGCTAAAGTATTAAGTCCCTTTACTCTTAAACTTCTACTAGGTGCTAACCATATATATACTTAACATTTTAATATTTCGCCTTATCCGTTAACTAATATATCCTTACTAGATATTTCCGGTTTTTATCTTTAGGTACTCTATATATATTACACGTATTATCTATATATGCGATCTATACCAACATATAATATACCTAGTGTCTTAGGTTAACTCTTAGCTCATCTTTATCCTTAAGTTTAAACCTCTCTTATATTAATCTAAGCGTTGTAACTTTATTTATAGGTATTAAGATTTATCTTTTACTTCTCTAGTCCTTTAATTACTCCTTTAGATCCTTTAACGTTATAATTAAGGCTCCTTTAATATAAGTTATAGCCTTTTCCGTAATTAGGTGGTTTTAAATAACTTTTTTATCTAACCATATATAAAAATCTTCCCACTTATCGTTATGTCGTTGTCTATACTACTTTTAGTATAACTTTTAAAGTATATACGGTTTGTCTATAAGGAAGTATCTTCTTATTACTACGTTATAATAGCCTTTTATATATTATTCTTCGAACCTAGTTAAAATCCCTAGATCCTCTTCTTATTCTAGTTTAGTAAGCCACTTAGCTCTTAGTGTGCCTGCTCTAGGCCTATTAGTGGTTTTTTATACAGGTGCTCTATCCCTTATACGTCCTACTATACTAGTTCTCTTATCTAGTTTCTATTCTTACTATAAGGTAATTCTCGCTCTAAATTCCTCTATAGTTTCTTTCTTATCGCGTCTCGTAAGTAGATCCTTAAAGTTATCTTACTTTTTGATCTCGTTAATGGTCCTTATTTATATATTAAAGTCTTAATCCTATAGGATTCTTAATCCTAAGCTTACTTCTAACTTAAGCTTTACTCCTGCCTTAGTCTAACTAGGCTTAGGTGTTCTTATCTTATTTTAAAAGTCTTAAATCTTACTCGTCTTATCTTAAGAATCTTATATCCCTAGGAATCTCTATCCTAAGCTTATTCGTATATTCTTAAACTAAGCTACTACCCTACTCTATCGGTTTTTGTCTATTATAGGTCCTTAGGTCTACCTTATCTTATCTTAAGAGTCTTAGTCGTCTCTTATCTTATTTTAAGAATCTTAAGCCTTTGGCCTTTTGCCTTTATTAAGTAATAAAGTAGCACTAGCAGTCGTCTACTTGCTTAATCTCTTTAAGATACTCTTCCTTTCATCTTATAAAGCGATAGATGCCGTATCTAATGGTGTTATAATACCCGTTACTAAACCTTACTCTATAGCGGTCTTAGTTTCTACTTCTAATATAACTTCTTTAAAATTTACACGCTCCTAGTAAACTGCCTTTATTATTTCGTTGTCTATAAATATTTCGCCTACATTAAACTTATTATCTTTAATATCCGATTTACACAATAGTTTGTTAGTTCCTTTATACTCTATAAGTTTTAGTTCCTATAGCCAATAGCTTACGCCATACTTAGCGTCTTTATAAATTTGGTATGCGTTATTATAATAAAACGCGAAACTCCTAATTAAACATTCTTTTATTTCTTATAGTATACTATTATCCCTCTATATATATATGTCTTTTACTAGTCTAGTTCCCTTTATTATATAGTAACTCTAACTATCTTTATAATCCCTTATAAAATAACCTTATTTCCTATAATTTATATAAGCTCTATCTCTAAACCACTAATTTTACTATAGAGTCCGCCTAAACATCTTCTACTATTAAGATCCCTAGTTTAGCCTTTGCTTCTTAGTCTTATAATTACTAGATCCTTAACCTCTAGGTTTTTATAGTTTCTTATTCCCTCTCTTATAGGCTTCTTTAGTACTACTTAGGTCTATTAGCTTTGCGCTATACCATAGTTTCTAACTTAGCTTTAGTCGTTGTGTACTCTGCGTCTTATATAACTATAGAACTCTATCCTAGCCCTTTTTAGCCTGTTTCCTTTAGTAGATCTAATTATTAATCTTAATTACTTAATCTATTAACTCTCTTAGGGTGTTTACATCTTCTATTAGGATAATCGCGTCCTAAACTTTAGCCTTAAGTCCCTATTTATACTATACTATAAGCGCCTTATTATTCCACTTAACTTATATAGCTAGCGTCTAGAATTATATTATGTACTTAATTACTAAGGTTTATTATATAATGTCTTAGAGTTTTCTTTCCGCTATAGTCACTACCTCTAGGTCTCCGAATATTTGTATAAGTCGCTCTATAAACCCTTTCTAACTTAAGAACATAAACCATACCTCCTAATTAGTAGTCGTTATTCTATTTACCTGTATTTCTGTAAGGTAAGGCTTAAACCACTTAAGTGCCCTTCCTAATAGGAATAGTCCTACGTAAGCTATTCGATCTATAGGTATTAGCAGTTTTGCTCCTTCTTACGTAACCTTAAAGTACATTTATATAAGGAATCCTTTAAGCTTCGACCTCTCTCCTAAGAATCTCTTAATTAATAGTAACTTAATCTTTGCTGCCCTTATCCCGTTAATCCTTTATTTAAGCGTTATATTATTTTCTATTAACTAGTTAACTATCTCTTATAGCTGCCTAACCGTTATAGGTTGTTATAAGTTAGTATCTACCATACTGGTATCACCTCCTAACCTTAAAGTAGTTGCCGCCGTCGATAGCGTCGTAGTGGCTGCTTTTGATGGCATGTTATTCGACTTTCTATATTTAATATTGTAATTAGGTAGTAATTGTATAACGGAACCTTGTAGCAGGTACTACGATAGGCTTATTATTAGGCTAGGTGTGTAGATAATATAAATTAAAGCTAACAACGTAATAATAACTGGTGGAGTAGTTGCCTAATAGATTAACTCCAATTATATTCTAAAAATTACTATAAGGAAGGAACTATCTAGGTAGGGACTATAGTCCTTTAAATATATGACCGTACTCCTAAGAAACCCTTCTTATACGTAATATACGTATGCTCTATCTGCTCCATTACAGATCCCTTAAATTACATAGATTATACAGATTATATCACGTGACTCGGTTACTATTCCTCGTTATATAGTTTTACCGGCTCTATGCTGGACCGTGCTTGTATTAACCAGTTAGCCTCTTCTAACTCCTCTCTAAGTAGTTATAGTATTGTACTTAAGGCGTCCGTAACAACTATAGTACTAATAAGCTAAGGTATTCTATTATAATAACTTTATAAGTAGTATCTATATTATATATTAACCTACTAGTATAGACTTTATATAGAGTTGTATACTATAGTAAGAAGTAATAGTAATAGCTTTTACTAAAAATAACTTTTAAGGAAGAACCTTCTAAACTATATTTAAATAGTATAGGATAAGGTTACTAATTCTTATACTATTTATAAGAAGTTATAAAGGGGAAAATGCCTATTAGTATAAAAGATTATATTTCTTAACTAAAACAATCTTATATAATAAAAGAGTAAAGTATTAATACTAAAAAATATTTTGCTTTATTAAAAGATCTTTTAAAGGAATTATAATAATCCTATAATAGGCTGCAATGAAGCCTTATAGCAGGAACTACGGTAGACTTGTTAATAGGCTAGGTGTGTAAATAAACAAGAAGTCAACAATATAATAATAACTAGTAGAGTGGTTACCTAACAGATTAACTCTAATTGTATTCTAAGATTCACTATAAAGAAGAGAACTATCTAGGTAGGAACTGTAGTCCTTTAAATACATAATACTGCGCCTAAGAAATGTACTAAGTACGTCGGTACGTTAGTACGTCGGTACGTTGCGTTCCTACATTCTTACGTTCCCACGTTCCGAACTTATAACGTAACTAGCCACGTGACTCGGCTACCCCTCGTCCCATAGCTCGATCGGTTCCAGCGCCTCCTATACTGTCTTAACCAACCCGTTTATGTCTCTCCTTAGTAGTCGTACTACTGCCAATATAAGGTCTATAATAATATAGTAGAAGACCTATAGCTTTCTAGGCGTTACAAATCGTCTTATAAGTAAACACCTGTTACGGTGCTGGTGGAAACTAGTAGATATTAGTAGATTATAAAGCGGACAATCGCAGATAGTTTTATATAGTTTTAGACAATTGCCGTTACGTAACTAAAGGATTGTATATAACGTCAAGCGGCGCTACCTTCCGTCTCCTTTCCTTTCTCTAGCTTTAGATTCTTGTTTATAAACTACTAATTATATAGGCTTGCGTATCCCTCTTACCATACTTATACCTTAATTAATTAAATTGCTAACATTATCTAAAGCTTAACTACTCTTTTTTTTTAAGAAGAAACTTAAATATATTTACAAACTATAAACTAAAATAGAATATAGAATTAGACCTAAAGAATATTACTAAAACTTAAAGAATAGAAAAGAATAATAAGACCTATAGAATATATATAGACTAGAACCCCATAAAATCCTACTAGAAGTTACCCTAATAACTATACCACTATACTAAGAAATATAGCGGCTGGTAAAGCAGCTATAGGACCTTTAAATACCTCTAGCGGCAAAATAGCAATTAACTTAAACTCTTAGGTAGAGCTTATAGTAGCTAATATTAAAATTAAATAACTTTAAGAGCTACTTAAAGCTAGAGAAACCCCTATACCTAGTAAAGAGTTATTAAACACCTAGAGACTTACTATGGTCCTTAAGGCCCTAGCCTAATATATATTATTAGTATTATTATAGTCCGCAAAGGTTATAGACCTCTTATTACTTACAAACGGAACTAACTCTATATTTAATAATTAGAAGCTTTAATTATAGGATAAGCTTAAAGTTAATATAAACCACTTCTTTACCACTTAGGCTATAATGGCCTATATCTTTAGCTGTACTAGTAGGGACGTATAGACGCACCTACGTCTATAATACGCATAGGATTTAGCAGATCCCTTTCTCTCTAAAGAAGAGATGATTATTTACCTATCTTTTATTTATAAGAACCCCTTTAAAGTATAAAACGCCTAACTTAATTAGAAAAGCCTAAATATAAAAATAATAGAGACCTTCTTAGCCTTTTAGACCCGCTTTCTGCACCTAGCTAGCTAGGCTTAAATTTCCTAGAAAGATCTAATATTAGACCTATTTAATAAGCTTACCCTAAACCTATAGCAAGCCGTACTACTAGTTTTTACTATTATATAGACGTTAAAGAAACTTACGGACTAGTGCTTAGCTATTAACTAAGGCCTCTACTAAATTAAGGTATGTGCTAAATGGTATAAAGCTAAAAACCCTTTAAATTAGACTATAAGTAATATAAGAATGGCCCATAATGCCCTAGTATAATTAATAACCCCTATAATACTACCCGTATAGCCTACTGCTAATTTAGCAGCTAGCCGTACTACTAGTCCTACTATAGGTCTAGCGAATGCTCGGCCTATATATAGTAACCCCTATATATAGGCCCTTAGTAATTAAGGAGCTTACTTCTCTTATGGTTAGAAAGGCTACTATATAAAGGATTACCTAATAAATATAAAAGCAGATAAAGTTTTATTAATTTATGAGGATAGTATAAAGTTAGAAAAAGAGAAACCTTAGAGGAAGACTACTCTCTAGGGTTAAAAGGGATTAATATATTAGATATTAATCTAGGTTGGCTAGTTAGTAGAAAAAGCTACACTATCCCTTATACTTTATTCCGTAATAGATACTAAGTTTTAACCTCTACTTTAGCTAACTTTAGAGTAAATGCCTTTACTTTAATAGATACCTAGTATACTATAAAGCTGGCTAACTTTCTAAATATATTTATTAAAGAACTGCCTAAACTAATTCTTATTTATAGGTATAATGGGTAAATAGTGCTACCTATTATAACTACCTTATAAATTTACCTCCGTATTAACAGACGAAGGTAATATAATATCCCCTTCCTTATTACAGACCTAGGTAGCTATAATATAATCTTAAGGCGAAAATAGCTAGCCTATTTAGGCTTATAGCTTAATATATAGAGTAGACGGCTTATCTAGCCCAAAACTCTACCCCTAACCCCTTCCTTTATAAAAGAAATTCGTATTATAATAGAAAACCTTATACGGCCCTAGATTAATACTATTTACTAGGCTAATACTATGCGTAGGGACTAGGCCTTTAAGAAAAATATATAGCTTAATTTATAATAGATTTATATACTACATCACCCCTAAACTACTTATATTACGCTACCCGCACTAAAGACCTAAGAAGTTAGTAGTGACCTAAAAAAGCCCCCTATAGAAAGCTTAGGCCCTATATAGCTACGAAGAATAGTAAAGGATATTAAACGTTATGCTAAACTAATAGATTAGAGGGATAACCTATAGAAGATAGAATAGGAGCTAAGAAAGATTATAAATCCTAAACTATAAAATATGGTTTAGAAAATAGCTATAAGGAAACTAGCAAACCTCCCACCAGTTAATATCTACTGCATTAGTGCTGTAGGATTCTACTAGAACTTAGTTTAGCCTAATACTATTGCCTTTATAACAAGCTTATATAAAATTAATTAAATAATTAAGGAAAAGGAAAGTAAGCTTAGCGGATATAAAAGTAAGCTTATAAATAAGGAACTAGTAAAATAAAAGCTGCCCTATTAATACCAGAAATTTAAGAATATATTTTCTAAAGCAGCGTCTAATATACTTTTACCTTACTAATTATATAACTATAAGATCGAGATTAAGCAGGGTAAGGAAAATACCCTTAACTTTAGCCCCATCTATAAGTAGTCTATTACCGAATTATAGGCTATAAAGTAGTATTTTATTAATAACCTAAATAAGGGCTTTATTAAGCCTAGCTAAGCCCCTTTTACCTTATCTATTCTTTTTATTAAAAAGCTAAATAGAGGACTCTACTTCTATATTAACTATTATAGGCTAAATAATATAACCCGTAAGGACCGCTATTTACTTCCCCTACTTAATAAGACTTTAGCCTAAATAAGTAGAGCTAAGGTCTTTATAAAGCTTAATACCCACTAGGCCTTTTACTAAATTAGGATAAACCCTAGGTCTAAAAATCTTACTATATTTTAGACCTATTATAGAATGTATAAATATAAGGTACTCCCTTTTAGACTAACTAACGGACTAGCTATATACTAGCGGTATATAAACGATGTACTCTTTAACTACCTTAACAACTTCTATACGGCCTATTTAAATAATATTATAATCTACTTTAAGAATAAGCTAGAATATAAGAAGCACGTTTAAAAAGTCCTATAATAGCTCTATAAGGCTAGCCTTTAGGTTAATATTAAAAGGTTAGAGTTTAGTGTTAAGCGTATAAAGTACCTAGGTTTTATTATTAGTATAAACGGAATTAAAGCTAACCTAGAGAAAACGGCTGTAATTAACTAATGGGCACCCCTACGGACTGTAAAGGGGGTATAATTATTTTTAGGGTTTTATAACTTCTACTAACGCTTTATTAAGAACTATAGTAGGATTGCCTAGCCTCTTAACCATCTTACTAGAAAAGACTAACCCTTTTACTTTAACGCTATATATAGGTAGGCCTTTAATAAGCTTAAAAAACGGCCCTTAATACTAGAAACTAATACCTTAGACGGCGCAATAGCTAGTATTTTTCCCTAGAAGTAACTGGATGGAGAATAGTACCCTATTATATACTATTTAAAGACTATAATAGATGCTAAGCTAAACTACTACATCCATAACAAAGATATGCTGGCTATTATCTCTAGCTTTTAGCACTAGTATATACAGCTAGAGGGGACCCCTAAGCTAATTAAGGTAGTTTTAGATTATAAGGTCCTTATAGCCTAGTAGGCACGCTAGGCGGATATTCTATGTTAGTTTAAATTCTTAATTATATATAGACCGGGCGCTATAAACTGTGTGGACTCTCTTATAAGGTATAAATAAGACCTAGATAACTAGATAGCTATAAAGATCTTATTATAGACCTAGACACTACTGTAACTAGAATACTTTAACCCTTAGATATAGGCAGAACTAAGTATAGAATCTTTAAAAGCCAAGATATGCCCTATTAACTCCCTAAAACTTAACCTTATTAATAAACTACTATAGGTAAACCGTATGGCCCCTTCTCTATAGGAGTACCGTAAAAAGGCAAAGGACGTTATTAGCCTATAGTCCCTTAAAAATAGACTGCTTAAGCACTAGGTACGGCTAGTAGTAGCAGAGGAATAGAACTTATGGACTCGGCTTATTACTAAAGTATATACCTAGGTCTCTACGGCCTACCCTAAAAAAATAAGACCCGTAGAATTATTAGCGACCGCTACTACTGGCCCGGAATAGTTATAAACGTCGATCGTTATATACGGAACTGCGACAGCTGCCGTAGATCTATAATCCTATAAGATAAGACCCTAGGACTATTAAAACTACTCCTAATACTAGAACGCCCCTAGCAGTATATCTCTATAGACTTTATAAGCTGCCTATAGACTATAACGGATACGATATGGTTATAATCCTAGTTAACCGCTTTGGCAAGTGCTTATTTTTAATTACCTATTATAAGAATATTAATACTAAAGAGGCGGCCTAACTGTATATCTATTACGTCTACCGAATCTACGGACTACTAGATATTATTATATCCGATTATAGGCCGTAATTTATATTAGCTTTCTGGAATAAGTTTACCTAAATTTTAGGCATTAAGCTAAAGCTTTCTATAGTATACTACTCCTAAATAGATGGTTAGACGGAAATTATATTTTAATACTTAGACCAAAGACTTTAGCCCTTTATTAACTACTTCTAAGATAACTAGGCTAAACTATTACCTCTAATAAACTACGCCCAAGCGACCCTACCCTATAACTCTATGGGATTTGCCCCTATCCAACTAGAAATAAGCTACTTACCCCATATAAGCTTTGACTAGGAAAGACTAAAGGGACCCTAAACTATACGCGAAAAACCATTTTATAATGTCACGAAACCCTACCGTAGGGGCCTCTATAGGTGAGCCCCGTGCTCTTGCGTAAACCTTATATATAGCTTATATCAGCTACGCGTAGGTATATTACCTCCTTACGCCCTCGACCCTTACGATCGATTATGCAACGTCTTATAGACTCCTTAAATATATACATTCTATAGCCACTACCTCCGTCCCATAATATTACGTTGCGCCTTTTATTACTAACGCTTAGCCCACGACTAATTCTACGTCTTTATAATACTGCAGGCGCTGCTAAAAGCAGCGTGTTTATAAGTTACCTTACTTTATACTTCTAAGGAACCTATAATAGTAAGACGATATTTCTTACTAGCTACTATATTAAACCTAAAGAATAATCTAATACCTATACTTAACCTACGCCGCCAATTAATCCTAGGAGAATTCGATTTATTAGCCTTAGCCTTAACCCTTAAGGGGCCTAGTGGCTTAAGAGATTACGATAACCTTAATAAAGTAGACATTAATAATGTTTTATCCTTTACTAACTATATAACTACGGACAAGTAAGTAAAAGGGCTACTACCTATTAAGATCAAAATATAAGACACTAAGACGTTTATAAAAATGGTAGCACGAGAACTTAATAAATACTACCGCCTTTTATAGAACTACCACCTAAAGCTTATACAAGCTAAGATGCGTACTACCTAAGATTACGATATTATCTAAGACCTATAAGCTTATAAGGCGCTTGCTAATAATACGCGCTAAGAGACTAAAGATAATCTCTGCGTGTCTAAACGCGACGTCCAACGGTTAAAGAAGGCTAAGATTTTACTTATTACTATAGTTACTAAAAAAGAGGGCATAATTAAATACCTATAATCTTAGCTTAATAAGCATATTTATAATAACGCTAGATACCTCTTTACTATATATAACGCTACCTAAGTCTTTATACCCCCAGTAACCTTACCTACTTAACGCTTAATAGAGGATTAGTATTAAGCAGCTTTACCTAACAGGAACCCCTACTAGAGCGGCAATAATAAAAGCTATAACGATTAAACCTAAACTACTACTATAGGGTCTAATATATATTACCCTAGCCCCCTAGTCTTCTAGGGAGACTGTAAGGAATATAGCTATTAGAAGATATAAATCTATAAGAAACTAACCTAGAGCGCGTACCTTTTTCCTATAGAAGACACTAAGATTGGCTATATTATTAGGCGAATAAAGGGTATACTATTTAATAGACTCTTTGCCTAATAGGAGACTAATAGCCCCTAAAAGTAGCAGTTCTACTAGAAAGTTATTAATAATCTTAACCTAATATACCGCGACTATAACCTATTAGCCACTAGCCGAGCTAAACTACGTACCCTAAAGATAAGCCTTACTAAATTATTTAATAAGTTTTATATTAAATTCTAGGAATACTATAACGAAGCCTTATAGCAAGAACTACGGTGGACTTGTTAATAGGCTGGGTATATAGGTAAATAAGAAGTTAATAACGTAATAATAACTAGTAGAGTAGTTGCCTAATAGATTAACTCTAATTATATTCTAAGATTTACTATAAAGAAGAGAAACTATTTATAGAGACCGTACGTCCTTAAATATATAACTCCTCCCTATAGTAATGGTTAAGTATATTAGTATATTAGTATATTAGTACGTTATATTCCCACGTTCCCACGTTTTTATATTCCGAACTTATAATATAACTAGCTATATAACTTAGCTACCCTTTATTTTATAGCTTAATTAGTTCTAGTACCTTCTATACTATTTTAACCAACCCGTTTATATCTCTTTTTAGTAGTTATACTACTGCCGATATAGGGTCCGTAATACTATTTCCCTCCTCTTTATCTTTATCTTTAAAGATATTTCCTATCTCTAAGTTGTCTATTAAAGGTATAGCATTCCCATCTTTAATTTAATAACCTTTATTATTTCTAATGCCTTCTATTAGATCCTCTATATCTAATTATCGTAATTAGCTAGTAATATTTATTCTATTACTTAGTGAAGTTATACCGTCCTATTTTTAGTATATAGAGAAGAAGTTAGTATATATTATAATTGCGGCTCTATTTAGTTACTAACCTTTTTTCTATACTAAGTATACGCGAGCGAATATATAGTTATTCTATAATATTTAATCTATCTTTAACGCTAAGTATATATATTTTATTATTCTTTATAACCGTCTAGTTCCTTATTTAATCTATTTTAGGGTCTTATATATTAGTAGCGGCTAAAAAACTAAAGAGTAAGCTAGCCGAGGCCCTTATTAAGGGTTAGTATTATTTTAATAAGACGTTTTAGGCTTTAAAAGCTTAATTAGATACTTATACTTGCCTAAGCCGTCTAATAAAGGTCTATAAAAAGGTGCGCTTAAAAAAGCTTCGCTTAGTAGAGTAAGGTCTATCTAAACTTAAGGCTAAAAAGGCTAAAAAGGATTCTAATTAAGTTAAGGTAGAAATAACTTATATATTAGTAGTGGATCCCTTAAATAACCCAGCTCGTCTATTACCTTTAATTAATCCCTTTATTTTTAGCTCCTTTTTAATATTACCTAACCCGTTTTCTTTTAGTACTCCTATACCTTTCCTATAGCATTCTTTAAATTTTATAGTAGTTCTTAGGTAGTCTTATTATAGCCTATCTACTTAACTTTATACTATATTTTATTATTAATATCCTTATAACTAATAATTTTTAAAACTTACTATTTATCTTCTTCTTATCCTCTATACGTATCTACTTCGTAAATTAGTAGCTTAATATTCCTATATACTAGCTCTAGCATTATAATATACTATATAGGGTAAATCTTTATCTTAGCTAGTAGGTTTGACTTAAATATAACTAGTAAAATCCTTTATATAATTTTAAAAGGTCCTAGTCTAATATAGTCTAACTTCTTACTTAGTTGTTAACTCTTAAAAATTTTATATAGTAGCTATACTTTATCCCCCTCCTTAAGATCTAGTCTCTTAGATCTTTTAGCGTTATAATACTTCTTTATTCTTTATTATACCTTTTTTACTAATTCTATAAGGTCTATATAAAGATTTATTAGTATTAATAATATTCTTAGCTTATATCTGTAATTTGCCTTAAATAGTACTATACCTATTCCTTCTTATAGTGTTATATTATATATAAACTATATAATTAGTAATAATAATATCTAATTATTCTATATATAATTAATATAATGCCTTAGATACTGTTCTAGCGTCTAATTTAATCTTTCCGTTTATTTATCCGTCTGCGGATAATATACGGTAAAAGTTACTACTTTAACTCCTTATTCTACTAAGAATATCTTTTAAAATGCTGCTATAAATCTTAGATCTCTATCTAATATAATCTTACTTAGTGCTCTATATCTTATAAACACTTCTTTAATATAGATTCTAGTGATATCTTCTGCTAATATTTCTTCTATATATACTATAAAATAGCCCTATTTAGTTAACTTGTCTACTATTACTAAAATTATATTATACTTCTATCCTGTAATAGGATCTCTTAACTTTAGTAACTTAATAATAAAGTTCTATAATAT
>Ga0307515_10014758_pt1 | contig 14452 bp, 15 predicted proteins | sample 17_EM_MG_FD_194513 | JGI IMG/M metagenome (GOLD analysis project Ga0307515, IMG submission 194513) | Populus trichocarpa ectomycorrhiza microbial communities from riparian zone in the Pacific Northwest, United States - 17_EM | ecosystem: Host-associated > Plants > Roots > Unclassified | place...
TCTGCACTAGGTATACCAGAGGTGTACGCGGTACCTCTCACGTGTTTAGCGGCCGAATCCGATCTCGTCATCGTGCTGGCTCCAGGAGGAAATGAAACTTTCCATATAGTGGACGAAGGGTTCCTACGAGGGATGAAAAAAACTGCCATTTTGATCAACGCGGCGCGAGGCAGCCTGGTAGACACAGACGCGTTGATCAAGGTGCTCAAGGAGGGTGTAATTCACGGGGCAGGTCTCGATGTTATAGAAGGGGAACCCAACGTCAACTCGGATCATCCCCTGCTTCATGAGCCCCGGTGAGCAACACGGAATAGTGGCTTCTTTTCAGGTTTCGCTTACAAAAACCTGATTAGTTGCGTACTTCTTCCACACATCGGCTCCGCAACTCAGGAGACAAGGACTGCGATGGCAATGATGGCAGTGCGGAACCTTCTGAAAGGGCTTACTGGCCAGCTGCTGGAAAGTGAGGTCAATCTGTGACTCTGTTGTATTTCTGCTAAGCCGGCAGAGAATCCGGAATATGATTGGTATTGATTCCCGAGTCATTGGGGTTGTTGTTGGTCTGGCCGCTAGTTCCGCCCTTGGAATCTGCCAATCCGGTCCTGGCGCCTTTTGCTGGACTAATTCATCGACCTGGCCGGGATTTGTGTACACTACAACTCGAACTGATAAACAGTTGCCTAAACACTTGTCGCCGTCGCGGTATTTCGACTTGTTTCGATATCACTGCCCATTACATTACAGGGCGGAGGATCGGCTATATCGAGTCGGCCACTGTTTACCCCATCCAACTGTTCTGACTAACGATGATTTCAGAAACTGTTCGGCGTTGTCTCATTAGGCGCCGGGTCTGCCAGCCCACCTATCTCTTGATAACGGCGGTCGAAGGTCACATTTCCGCTTTCCTGCCTGAAGGATTTCCCCCCAGTATCCTTTGGCAACGTCGGTGGAATATCCGAAGGCCGAGAGCTTTCTACCTCGCAGGCAGCAAGCTACGTAAAGGACCCACGGTGACCACCGCCCCCGCCTTACTCTCCATCTCGATACGCACTTGTTCTGTACTTTTCTCTTACCCAATCAGGCGATGGCACAGCATAACGAAGACGAATGGGACGACTTTGACGAAGACAGGGAGCTGGCATTGAGCGTCATAGCGCTCTCAATCCTCCCAGACCCCGGACGACTTACACACGACTCCAAAGCACTGACTTGGAGGATCGAAAACTGGGACACTATCGGAACCAGTACACGCAGCCCCGGCTTTCGGTGTGGAGGCACGGACTGGTTGGTTCAGCCGCTCACATCATGGCTTATGATCAACCGTATTTCTGATGGCTGTGATTCATAGGCGCTTATTGCTCTACCCTAGTGGAAATCCAGCAGTTAACCCCGGCACGACCCGCGATTTTGTGTCACTTTACGTCGACCGCTCGAATTGGGGCACGACAACTCCTACCACCAGTGTTTGCGTGCAGTTCTCATTGGTGGTATCGAACCCATACGACAGCACCAACCATATCTGCTATCGTTGAGTGCGTTCTTCGGGTGGCTGGCACCTGGCTGATGCGAATTACCTTTTGAAGACACTTCCAAGAGGATGGGCCCAGGGGAAGTCGAATGGGGGTTCCCCCGTTTCTGCCAAGTCAACGTGCTTCGCACACCTCGGTTTGACTTTCGTGCCTCAATCTTGCAAGGAGGCCAGCTGGATGTAACGGTGATGCTGAGAGTGATGGATGACCCTGCTGGTAATCTGTGGAGAAGGTATATAAAAGGAATCCTTGCTATGCATCCAATGAGGAGCTAACCCTTTGCCCAGCGGAGCACCAGCGCCTTCGATGACCTCTCCCCAGGCCAGGTTATCAGCCCCACACCGCTCAGTGCTTCGCATGGCGACACCTACAAATGCAACTGCCTCGGGCTCATCCTCTCGGGTTGGCCCGTCAAAGCCCAAAATTGAGACACGACCAGCAAAGCTTAACGAAGCGTGTACAGTCTGCTATGACGAACCCACAGAATTCCCACTCAAGGCACCTACTGCTTCGTGTTCGCACCCAAGTCAACTCTGCATCGACTGCATGAGGGAAACCATGAAGAGCGAGATAATGGGGAAAGGTGCAGTGCAGGGCATCCGATGCCCTACAAGCGGCTGCGAAGCGTTGCTGGACTATCACGATATCCAATTGTGGTCGGATACGGCGACGTTCTCCAAGTACGATGATTTTCTCGTCAAGAAGGCAATGGGCGTCGAGGGAAATTATGTGAACTGCAAGAATGCCGCGTGTGGTGCGGGTCAGATACACGACGAAGGCGGTGGGTCGGACCCTTGGCGATTGGGAAACTCTTACCTGATGGCCGTATAGCGGAAGCCCCTATTGTGACTTGCTATGCCTGTCGATTCAGGAGTTGCTTCAACCATCAGGTCCCGTGGCATGAAGGGTATACATGCGCTGAATGGGACACATACAAGAAAGGGAGAAATGAAGATTCGGTCAAGAGCACCAAAGAGTACCTCTCCAAGTTCACAAAGACCTGTCCCAATTGCAAACGACCAACAGAGAAGGCCAGTGGGTGTGATCACATGAAATGTAGCCAGTGCTTGCAGCAATAGTGAGCATGCCAATTTATTTTGGACTTCTGGACCTGAACCAACACTGACCTGACTTTTAGCTGCTGGGAATGTCTTGCCCCCTATGAGGCAATCCTCAGGGATGGGAACCACCATCATAAGCCGACATGCAAGCACTATGCCGCGTTTGGGCCTGCACCTCCTCCTATGCAGCGAAAGCGGCTGTGGTACGCACCCTGGAGGCACCGTTATGATTGAACACTCTCATGACAAGGACGATCTGTCTGCATCCCCGAATCTTTTCTGTGCCACCACCATTTTCCTATCAAACTGTTTGCTGGGCTTCATCTCCATCTCCCCTTTCTTGCTACAGAGCTTTCCCACCCTCTATGGAACATCCTATTTGTACAGTTGGACTACGTAGTTCACGCTCGTCCTTTTCCCATTGCTGAATTTCATCGACAAGGTTTAGACCCTACCAGACCAGTTTGGATGTCGATCCTGCCACCAGGATGGACGCCGTTTATGGTGACGGCGCTGATATTGGTTGTGCCGACTGTGATAGCGCAAGTACGCTCAGCAGCACGCGCAAAGGCGGACAACGAAGATGCGTCGCCGACTCGTTCACGGCTGCGGCTCTTCCTGTCGTGGCTCATCGTGCTGAACACGCTCTATACCGCATACAACTTCTTTGTGCACCCTCCAAAGAATATATTCGACGTCCTACGTGTCCCATTTACGATCCCTGCGCCCAAACTGCGCGCCATTTTAGTGCAACATATGCTGCCGCCGCGCGAGACACTGCCGCTCCCTCTGGAAAACCTTCTTACACGAATGGCCTCATTTGAAGTACGGACGTTTTATGTCAGGTAGGTAAAAGAGAGGGTGGGGGCCTGTGGTAATGCAGTTTGTATACTGACAGTTGCTACATTGTGTACGACTTTCTCTCATAGATTTGGACACGATACTATACAGGGCTGTGAATACTGCCAGGGGTTCTGGGACTTTGCACTGTTCGCCCTGCCGGCCATGCTTCTCGACTATGGATGGCACATGTCCATATACGGACTCATAACGATGCGAGGGACTGGTAGAGAACGCCTGAGGACATTAGGTACCGGAATACTTGTTTCTGCAGCCGTGTTGGAGGCGTACTACTTGTGCACGGCTGACGTCAAGGTACCTAGGGATGGGTTCAGAGTGAATATGGTACGTTAGTATTTCGTAGGGATCGACTGAAGGTAGAGGCTGATCTAATCTACTCTCCGACCTTGTAAAGCTATACGATACTACCTTCGGTCTACGCAAACTACTGTTCTTGGTTATTCTACCGATCGTGCACAATCTCCCAACGTCATCAGCGCCGAACACGTCATCGATCTACGCTCTTCAACCTGCAGCCACAGTTCTTGACAAGGCCGTGACGAAGATGCGTGTGTTGGACTATGTTCATGGTGCGGTGCTTCGAGAGCCGAGTCTCCGAAGAAATACAGAGGAATGGTGGGCACGACAGGGGCAAGAATCGCAATGGGTTCGTGAAGATGCGAAGATGCTTGCTGAAAGCGACAGGCTTGGTAGAGGGATATCGAGAGCGGAAGACGTGGGCGGGGCGCCGGACGATGGCGGTGGCGATGGCTCTCTGATGAGCGACGTGAAGAAACTGGTTCAGAACTTGCTACGGGTAGCATGGGGAGCACGAATGGGGAGCGGTGGGAGAGATGCGAGCACTGTGATAGATCCGACTGGGACTGCGCAAACTCGGACTTGAAAGTGGTGGTGTATAACATATATAGAATATAATAGAAATTATGAGGCACAAGAGGCGCTTCTTGGTGGGTTTGGTGGGTTTACTGGGTTTGTTTGTTATTTGTGGGGTTAGAAGTGGTTGACGGTTGACAGCGCCCGCGGCTGGTTCGCGTCCAGCAGCAGCAGTTGAGCGCTGACCTTGTCCATCACCGAGCCTCGCTCCAAGAGCAGGCATTAGAACGGGATTTGGTTTCTGGGAGGCGTTTATCAGCCCGGTTCAGCTCGTACGAAGACCCATTGGCACTCGAAACCCCCCGCCATTGACCGCCGCCATCGCTATCAACGTCCCCGCCACCGTTACATCCGCACACCGCCCACCGCCCACCGCACCGCATGCTTTTCCGTTCCAAGAACAAATGGGTGCTACCTGTAAGCTAGCTTGGATACCTGATATCTGATACCTGATACCTGATGCTGATACCTGATGCCTGATACCTGATACCTCACATATCACCTACGCTTTCCTCGCCTTGCCTCGCCCTATCCTCACATCTCACATCTCACATCACGTCCGAGCAGCCCATAAACCCAAGGCTCTTTCTCACCCTCGCCATCCGTCAACTCGAGGAGGCCAAGAGGCTTGAGGCAACGCCAGATTATCAGGACACAGTGAAAGGTTACAAGATACTCCTCTCGCTCGTAAAGTATGCTACCCCACTGTTATCGTACCTGCCACGCTCACTCCTCATTCCTCAAATCTACCTTCCAGAGTCTTCCTTCAGACCTTCGGCCTCCCAGGTCCCAACGGCCAAGACCGTCTCACACCACTCGACGACAAGCTCGTTCTTCTCCAACTCGCTGAAGTACGTTTGCACTTGACACTTCCCGTTGCCCGTTGCCTGTTCCTGGGGTCCGAGACGTTCTCGTTCCTGACCGAGCTCACAGGTCGCTCAAGAAGCTGCAAAAGCGTTCGACTCGATAGCACGTACGTCGTATTCGATACGTTTGCTCTATTCTTAACAAGTATTGACCCAGCTTTGGTCTTTAGTAAAAGTCGCAGCGCACGATGTCGCCAATATTCGCTCGATGGACTATTATGCCCATCCAAACCATCCAGTAAACGTTTCAATCGCTACAACCTTCTTCAAAACAAAAGCAGAGGAACTGGCTAACGCTCAATCGCCATTAAGTCCCGCCGCAGCCGACGACGAGGAGATTCCCAAACCGTCCACGAGTCTCGCACCTGCACCCGCCGCCACCGAGCCCGAGTCCGAGTCAGCACCAGCGACCGAATGCCACGTCTGCTGCCTACCTTTTGACGCTGACCTCCCGCTCCCCGACCGGCCTCCAACGACAACCTGCACCCATCCCGCAACAATATGCAAGCCCTGCCTCGATAGATCGATAGCAAGCTCCTTCCAAATCCGTGATGCATCCCGGATGCCTTGCCCACACGAGGCCTGCCCCGAGATGTTGACCCAGGACGACGTCAGGCACTGGGCCACGGATGAGCTCTATGCCCGCTACCACATGCTGCTTCTGCGCTCGCTCCTGCGCTCCGAGGAGGGCAGGGGCGGTCTCTTTGTCTGGTGCCAGAATCCTGGGTGCTTTTCTGGCCAGATTCACCCCGAGCAGAGTGAACAGCCCAAGGTCGTCTGTGTCCAATGCGGACACGCCACGTGCTTCAATCACAGTGTCCCATGGCACGAGGGCAAGACCTGCAAGCAGTACGATAGGACATTGCCTGTGAAGGATACCATCAACCGGTCCGGCTTTTCTTTACTCCTGAGTTGCGCCGGGGATGGATACTAACTCCCATGATCAGGGTCGTCTCTAGACTGGAAATCTGGTGGAGTACTAGGAGGTGCCCTGGATGTGGCCAGCGCATCCGTAAGAATGGCGGATGTAGACATATGAGCTGGTAGGTGGTATCCCCCGACCGAAATCGATATTTGACTAACGGTCCCATTCTTCATTCATTAGCCGCTGCGGATTCAACTTGTAAGCAGCCCAAGCCCTCTCGTCTTCCTTTTTTCTTTTCCGCTCACATATCTCCCAGTACTTGGTATTACGCTCCGTTCCACTGGCGAAACTGGGTGCCCTTTATGTCCCGTCGCGACCCTCGCTTCTAAACACACAACTTGGTGGGTACAACACCAAAATAACGACCCACTCACGACCCGATCTATGTATCTCGCTTGCTCATCTTGGGTTCCATCCCTTTCTCTCCTACACCCGTCGTTTGGGTTTGGACACTGTCAGAAGGTACCATCTTAGATACTGTCTTCCCCTTGTAGATTCTGTGGTGCATCTTGTCGCTCATTTGCTCATTTCCTACTCGATAATCGTCTTTCCTTGCTTTTTTTTTACTGAACACACACGGACCATCATAGTTTTAGTCACTCCTTTTCGTTGTAACAACACATACTATCATTAATTGGCATATGTGTGCCACAACTACGGGTACACAAACAATGGTAAAAAAAAAGTAGCAAACATAGGACGTACCTTCACATTTGGTTGCCATGCATTTGGATGCGAGGTCTACAGGGTTGATATTGCATTTGCATTTGCTGGTGGTGGTGGGAGGATTTCCAGACGCGGTTTGATTTTCGGTCGGTCGAAACTGGCTTGCCCGTGTCCATCACGATTCTGATGTGTTGCTTGCCCGTCGGATCCACTGGCGACAGCTGCGACCTGTTCCGAACCTAAGTGCATACCGCTCCAATTTTCAGACTTCAGTGATGGGCCAGATTGAAAGATACCCTTTGAAACCGACATGGGGCAATTTCGGATAAGTCTAAGCGTCCCCTGTCGCCGCATCATGCAAGGCTTGACCCATTGGGATTCCACGAATTCGCAAGGGTAAGCTCTTCGGGCCGTAGTTCGAGTTAGAGGGACAATCGAAGCTTATTTCTTTGTTCGCTGACGCACTTCTGCTTTGAGGAGTCTGACAATGAATCCAAACGAGATCCTCGACTGACAACCGCGCCGAAATTTGCCTCATCGGACCAACGAGAGATACCTGGGAGCTCCCCGAAGCCACAAGATAACGCTTAACATGATCGCAAACTACGCCGTATGGGCGAGCATGAACAACACTAGAGTCTTCCGCGAGTAATCCAGATGGAGGATCTGCTTCACGGACTCCGCATTGAAAGTGATGAGTGTGTGTATGAGAGGGGGATGAATGGATGAGAGACGAAGTGGCGTCGGATCGTCTGGACGAATATAAACATTTCATTGATTTGGCGACGGACAAGAAGTGGAGAGGACAAGTGAGCAAATAACGGAGGTAATGCGATAGAGGAAGGCCGTGTCTGTTCTTGCGAGAGGAAGGAAACGAGAACAGTGATTATCTGAGGCCTTGTCCACGGCGACGCCTTCCACCGCGCCGTCCTGCATTCCCGCGGACATCAACCGGCGTCTCACTTGCGGTTTGTTCTCGAATGGGACTTTGGGAACGACCAAGTGGCGGACTTTTGGGGTGGGTTTCATTCGCATCGTTCGCTCCACCTCCCATTCGCTCCAATAATGTTGCTCGCGGCGGACTCTCTTCGATTGGCAAGGGATTGCTGTAGACTGGTGGAGGTGCTGGATTTACGGCACCTGGGAACGAGGGGTCGCGTAGATTGGTTCGTCGGAGACGGACAGGCGCAGAATGGATGTTCAGATCTGAGCTGCCTTCTAATCTGGCTGTCAGAGTGGGGTCTAGAGGTTGGAATGACTTGTGATTTTGCTGGACGTTCATCTGGACTTCATTAGCGTCCGAAGGGTAGGTCGTATCGCTATACTGAATGTATGGGGACGTGTACAGCGGACCTTCGACCTAGAACCACGCTCAGCCTATTGATCTAGGCGCACTCGTCGTCTACCCACCCGTTCTTGTACACGATCCCGTGACCTGCTATGATCCACGCTTCCTGCATACCCACGATTGTCATAGCCCTCACGGTGTACCACCTCCACTGACATGGTGGGCGGTTTCGGGGGATAGAAGACTTGAGGTTCGGCAGTGCGAGGCTGTTGACGGGGTGGCATGTCACGCTCGTGGCGGAGAGGCAGGTCCTCTCGACGTCCTGACGGGTCATCCATAAAAAGGGCTTCGTGGTAGGGGGCGTCAGGGCGCCGAGCAGGAGGCTCTTGATAAGTCCGCTGGTGTCCTCTATTACCATGATCCATGTTGACTGGGGGTCCAAAACGAGTCTGGAACGGTGTCAATAAATGGTGGTCCAAAATACATGCCTACAGTTTACCATTCTGGTTCTGTCATGACCCTCTTCTCTGTTTTGTGGGGCTCGATTGTCATGGAACTCCTAGAGATGTCAGGCTGTTATGGAATATATGGACTAATGAAGAACGATCAGACTGACATGGGTCGATGCACCATCCATAGGGGAATCTCTTTTACGTGGGGCCACGGGGATGTTGTTGCTGCCTGACGTAGGAATAGTTGGCGCTCCTCGGGCACCTTTTCGACGTTTGGGGTCCTCCCGAGGACCTTGGGGTGGCTCTATCAAGTATTGGTCAAGTGGCCATAAATTGTAAACGAGTGTCCTCAACATACCGCGACCACGACTACTCGAAGGACCAGACGGGGTGGGGTGGTAGGTATTCGGCAATACGGGATCGGAATTAGCGTTATCGGCCAGCATATCGCGACCATGAGACACTCCGACACGACGAGAATCATGTTCTTGCATATCAGAAGGTCTCGTTGGCATCCTGTCCGTTCGGCTTGCATACATATTCCGTCCTTGGTTCCCTAGAGCCCTGGATTCATGGATAGGCGAAGTGAGGTCTTCAACTCGGGCGCGAGGAGACCGCCTTTGCTGCTCCCGCTCTCGTGCACGCTCTCGATCTGCACGAGGGGCTATGGGAGCATCGCGACGATCTTCACGGTGGCTAGGTGGGTCCATGTCCATCATAGAAGGCTGTTGAGTGAGGCGGGGAGGTTGACGGGTTTGCTGCATAATAAGAGCTACCGATTGAGGTGGCAAAGGCGCCCTTGGTCGTGTTTCAGTTTGTAGCGGAACAGGGCGCCGCGGACGCGAAGGTCCTCGGGGAGCAATCCTGGGTTCTTGGCCATCATAAAACCGTGTATCTAGGCGCAATGTCGATTTCATGATCAAGGAGAATGTATTCCGCTTACTGGAGCGATCGTCTCCTTCCCAAACTGGGTTCGATGGTAAATAAGTCGCGTCTTGTCGGTAGCTGCTCGTCCCTTTGTTCGAGGGTTGCACTCGCCGATCCGGGCGCGTACTTGTCAGAGGAGGAGTGGGCGGGGGAACATACCGATCGATCATGCCTACCAAAATGATTCGATTAGGAAGACTTGTGTATCAGTTTGGGCACGGACCTGGATTCCTAATTGGTTCTATGCCTCGTTCACCGAGACGGCGGTCATCTACATCCATGCGATCATGACGAGAGCGTTCGCCGCTATAGTCAGGGATGTAACTATCCTTCTCGGGACGGGTCCTGGAGTGCTGCAAAGCGTAGGTATCCTCTGGAATATATGTATCCACAAGAGAACGAGGTCGCTCTCTGGATGCGTCGTCGAGTCTACGTCGCTTTGGTTCCTTTTCTGCGCGTTCATCGTCCGAGCCAACTTCACGACGTCGTCTAGCAGGGGTGTTAGTGGAAGAGTCCAGCACAATAGTCAAGGGCATACCTGGTAGTGCCTGACTGAATAGAAGGTAGCGTTTGTTGATCACGCGTCGAGCCAGTCGGGGGTGAAGTCCGAGTCCCATTCTTCTGGTGTGGAGGCGAGAGGCGAGCTGATGGAGGGACTTGTTGGTATAGAGATATATGGAAAGAACAGCCAGAGGAGAAGGGAGGACATGAATGAGCGTCCCGTCCATGGAGCAAAAGCGAGGAACCGGCGTTCGCGAGCACGATCGCAGATAAACGAGACGATGTGGAAGCGACAGCTGATTGTAAAGAGGGAAACGAAGTGGTTCAACGTACTCGAAGGTGCAACATTGAATTCATAGTGATGCGGTGAAGGCGAAGGCGAGCGGCCAGTTCGACGGACTTGTTCGAGGGTTGAAGGTCTGGTCGGCAAAATTTGAGGGTGCGAAATGGGTTATCGTTTGTCGGGGCATACCTGGACGGGCCACGCAGCGGCGAACGCATTCGCCCCCCTCCTACAGGCGGCGTTGGATTCCGACGCGGATCGCGATTCTCTGGAGACCAGCTACGTCGGCGCTTTGTGGACGTATGCAGGTGATCAGATTCGCCATCCATCCGTTGCTCCCTCCTATCAGGGGATGGCGCACGTCGCCTAGTACTTGGGGACAAAGATCTCCTCCTTTCATTGTTAGACGTGACAGTATCAACACGCCCTCGAGTCTGGAGCGGACTAATGGGTCTGCCCCTGGAAATTGGGTCGTGGCCTGTGCGATTCGCGGAATCCTTGGGTCGGTCCCAGGTGGAAAGTCCAGTAATTTCATTCACGTAATAAAAATCTCCTGGGGTCTTGGTCGACTCTACCCGTTTCCAAGGATATTGAAGTGAGTCTGGGCGATCGTTCGTGGGGCGGGAATAGTGCCCGTTCGAAAGACGCTTCTCTTTGGTAGGAGCCGCCATTGCAGTCGCGGCCATTGTAACGATGGTGGGATTGCCGCCACGAGAATAAGATGGAGAAAGAGAGACTGGAGGTTTGGGTGGCAAGCCGTGCTGGCCTGGAGCAGGAGTTAGTGTGAGCACGGATTGGTCGCTATCATGTCCCCTGCGACCGCGAGGGTGATCATTTTCCTTGATTGGGCTGCGCTCAGACGAATGTGGTGTGCAAGGCGCAACACTGGCGCTCGGCTCTGAAGGGGCCTCCACAGGCAATTCCTGAGACAGTGTGGTGGTGTTCATATCGCTGAGAGTTTTCTGTGTGTTCTGAGGCTCTTCGTGTGACGTGTTTTGGTTGTCGTCGTCGCCCAAAAGAGAAATCTCGTCGTCGGCATCGGCGGGGACAATCTGGGGCTGAGAAGGAGGTGACCGCTCCTCCTGGACGTCGTCGTCATCGTCCCAGTCGACATGAGGATTAACGTCGTCTGAATCGTGCATGACGCTGGTTGGTGGAGGGGTCGAAGCTCTGAGGACAAAGAAAGCAAAGTCCGACTCCAACAAAACAGGAAACTGACACCCAATTAGTTGGACTGATAATCGCGGCAATTGCACATGCCATTGCTCCCTAGTCCGGGTGCTGCACACACAGAATTTGATCCACCTCCCTTGGGCAATGCTCTGGCATGGCGGAGGTTGCTCAAATTCTCCCAGATGGTTGGTACAGTCCTTGACGCAAACCCATGAGACAATGACACCCTGCGTAGGACTGGGAAGTTGCTATGTGGCATCTTTGGTCGTTGTGTATCAACCCAAGAAGGGTGTACGTACTGTTACGCGTTACTGACACGGTTAACACGCTCGTACTGAGTGACCGTTACAGATACAGGAACGTCTACTTCCATAAACGTATGTGTTGTATTCTCCCGGTCATGCCTGTGGCCGCTGACCTACCGCCAGAGACGAAGAATAGTTGGGCGAGGGACGACCCAGCAGTTTTCATCTTAATATCTATATCCATGAGTAAGTCGGATTACCGTCTCCCCTTCCAGCGCTCTCTAACCCCCCACAGTTTGTAAGTCCTCAGCGGCTAGCCTCGATAAGCATTAACACCTACATGCAGTGGCCGGTTGCGCTTGGTCTGTAGTTCGGTCCATGACGGTCTTAGATGCACTCAAGCTCTGTTTCTTGATGCTTTTTCGCGACTTCTTCCTGACCTCTGTCGTCATTGCTACCTTGCTTTGGTGAATCACTTCCTCTATAAGTAGGGGACAACGGACTGACCTGCCGCCTCAGGCTCACATCTAACTGTATTTTACTTCAAAGATCCTCCACTCCGTCCTCTGCCGATGCGCGCGTGGAATGGGCATATGCGTTTGACGTGCATACGAACGCATTCTTCCCCCTCTACCTTGAACTTTATGTCCTCCAATTATTCCTGTCTCCCCTTATCTTTAGCTATAACTTTGTAGGCGGTATCCTCCTCGGAAATACCTTGTACCTTATTGCGTGAGTGCTTGTCATCCACCAGGAGGTTGCACTCACTCTTCTACGACTACAGATTGTGCCAGTATGTTTACATTGTCTACCTCGGCCTAAATGGTCCGTAGCTGGTCGCTTTGCACAGACCTATGGCTCACCTCTCTTACAGCCTTGCCGTTCTTGCGTCGTACGAAGGCCCTGTTATTACCCATACCCTTTATATTCGCAGGGTACATAGCGTCCCTCCTTGGTTTCAATGTTGCATACCATGTCCTTCTGTACTATTTCGCTCTGGAGTAGAAGGCATTGTTCGCTGGACGAAGATTTTCGGCCAAATAATCTAACTGAAGTTATCCCTCTGCCGGTCTTAACTTTTCAAAATTAAAGCCTTCTTGTTCCAGACTGGAGTGGCAGGTGGAGTCCACTCGAACTTTTGGGCTCTTCCTCGTCGCCTGCTTGGCGTCATTCTCGCGCTGTGGACTGCCAACCACTCTAAGGGCGTGTTACCCGTGGATACATTACGACTCCCTGCCTATTAAAGCCTCCAACACGAAGATTCGTCCACTTGCGTCAAGGCTGATCGAAATGTCTAACGAACGAGTACCCGCGGCGGGGATAGTACCTCGTAAGCCCCACTCTTTCCGTCTCCTAAACGCTTTCAGAGGATGATATTGCTTACACGCTTGTGTCTAAGAAATGCCCGCCGCGGCCAGCGCTTGGCAGAACATGAATAAAGCGACACAACCTAAACCCAGATTACAAACTTCGTCTGGAAATTTCTCACAGCGCGGGGCTCCTAGCGGTCCCTTTACACCTGCGTTCCTTCAAGCAATGGCTCGATCGCCGATTCCTACCATGCCTCAAGCACACTACTCGTCGTATGCCTCACGTATTAGAACGGGAGCGACACTTCTGGTACAGCCCATCCTCAACGCCGCCGCTCCCCCGATTATCGACGACGGTGTGCCGCCGTCTCGATCAACTGCCCATGCTCCGTCGGCCAACATAGGCCGTAGCACCCGCCGCGGAGGTCACAAGAACTATGTTGAGACCGGATCTGGCGATGAACTCGAGGAGGAAAAGCACGGACCGGAAGGTTCCGACGACTCTGACTTCCAGGCCAGTGGTGGCACCCGAACCATGATAAGAAAAATGGGAAAGGGGACAACGGCTGGCTCTAGCGCCCCTGGAAAGGTTCTCCATCATCCAGAACCCAAACCTCAAGTAGAGATCGACAAGAGTTACCTGGGAACCATACCACCGCCGAATCTTATTTACTCCCGACCTATTCATCATGTTCGCTTAGAACCTCAGTCAGTGTGTTCTTCCTCATCGCCTTCCGTGATCAAACCATTTTTTGGTTAGGTGTCTTTTTCCGGAGAAGCTCAATGCCCAAGCCGAACTACCTACTGTGCTTATACCAATTCGAATCGAGCTGGAGACGGATAACGCTCGCATACGAGACTGCTTTACATGGAATCTGCACGGTTTGTGCGCTCTCGATTCTCTTGGTGGAAGATTGATGTCATCCGCAGAGAGCCTCATAACGCCCGTTCAATTCGCGAATATATTTTGTGCAGATCTGGAGCTGGACATGGGATACGCCGAGCAGGTCGCTAATCAAATTCTCGCGCAAATAGAGGAGCACGCGATAATGGCGTCTCTCGACCTTCCGGTCAATACAGAACGAGAGGAACTAATCCTTCACGAGGATGATGCTGGCCCTGGTGACTGTCGAGTTGTACTTCAAATTGACGTCCAAATCTCCACCAAACACCTACTGGACCACGTTGAATGGGATTTGCGGTCAAATCTGACACCTGAAGAATTCACTGCAGTCCTATGTGCGGATGTCGGGCTAAGCTCAGAGGCAAAACCCATGATCGCGCATGCGATCCATGAAGAGTTGCTGAAGCACAAGAAGGATGTAATTGAATGGGGTGTCCTGGAAGGAGGGGGTGAATGGAAGAGTCACGCTGCAGGATTGGGTAATGCCTGGGGACGGAAGGGTAAGGGCCCGAAGAGGATGAGGGGCATATGGAGAGATTGGGCAGAAATCCTTTCGGGTGAGTATTCCCCAAGGATTGAAGAACTATC
>Ga0307515_10014759_pt1 | contig 14451 bp, 2 predicted proteins | sample 17_EM_MG_FD_194513 | JGI IMG/M metagenome (GOLD analysis project Ga0307515, IMG submission 194513) | Populus trichocarpa ectomycorrhiza microbial communities from riparian zone in the Pacific Northwest, United States - 17_EM | ecosystem: Host-associated > Plants > Roots > Unclassified | place...
TAGTCAGGTATCCTTAGTAAAGAGTAGTTAGGATAATAGACAGAATATAAATATTAACTTTAAGAATATATCGCAACGCCTAGGATATACTAAAGAATATAAGGCTTGCTAGAACCTCTAGGCTTCGGCGAAATCTATTTAAAAAGGTAATATTATCTACCTTCTATAAGGAGCTTTAAAGCCTATAATTATCCAACCATATAAGAATTATTTTGCCGTTATTATAATAGTAGCTACTTTTTTAGAGGCTATAGGAACGGAGAGTGACAGTAATAGATAGCTAGACTTTTTGCGTAACTTTCTACTTATTTAGAACTGGGAAAAGGCCTTAAATAGGTTATAAGACTAAAAAGAATATAAAAGCTTAATAGAAGTGAATAGATAAGTCCCGGAGCGCTCTTAAAAAGAGTTAGAAGATTATATAAGAAAAGCAATAAGACTATATAATATCGCGCTAATATTAGAGGACTTAGAAGAGTATAAAGAGGCTAAAAAGAGGCTTTAAGAAGCAATAGAGGGCTATAAAAGGGCGCTTAGAAAAGAGCATCTACGTATACTAGGACTTATAGATAAACTCGCGATAATATATAAGAAAAGCCAGCAATGGAAGGAGGTAGAGGAATTACTTTTATAAGTAATACAGACAAGAAAGCGTATATAAGGGGAGGAACACTTAGATATATTTTATACACTTACTAACCTAGTGTCAACTTATAGGGATTAAGGGCACTTAAAGGGGATAGAGGAGGTAGAGGTGATGGCAGATCTACTTAAGCCTGGAGGTAAGTGTATGGAACTATATTAGATAATTAAGGGTATTAACACTAGGCCACTAGCTATAGACCGCCGAAATTCTAAGTAAAGTACTTCAGCTATTTCACTATTAAGTTATACGTCGTCTAGGGCGAATATAACTACACTATAATTAACCTAAGTTAAATCAATAGTCCTAATATCGGTCTTAAGTGCTATAAAGTCTAACCGGAGTCTTAGAGGGGATTAGGACAAGTAACCGCCAATATCTTAAGATATAGTTAGTGAGATAGGATCGGTGGTATCTGCTTTCTTAATAGCAGTTTCTTATAAGCAAAGGATTAAAATTATAAAGTCATTTACAGGTGCCCTATTTAATACGTTTAGCAGCCGACACCTTAAACTATCTACGTTATCCATCTCGCAAGAGCGTGCTAAAGAGGTCTTTATATATAAGCTAAAACGATACTCTAAGGCAGTAACGGACGACACTCTAGAGACTCTTAAATTTAGACTAAAAAGGAATGCTGCTAAAGCGGTATACTAGTATAGAGCCGAGATTGCTAATAAATTTGCGAGGATGGCATTCCTAGCAGACTAGCAAGAAGGGAAGAATGAAAAAGAAAGTATAGCCTAGGCAAACGAAGCCGCTTAAGAATTGTAGGCAGCTAGGGTTAGCGCTTAGGACATTGATTTAAGCATAAGCGTTCTGCCTCCTATAGAAGATGCGGACTTCTATAGGGAGATTTCTTCTAGGAATTATAAAGATAACCTAAACGAGCTATATCCTGACATGGAATTTGAACCCTAGAGCGACGATAAAACTACTAAGACCGGCCTGGACCATTAGGATATTCGCGAGCATTTGACCTCTTATAGTGAATTCAGTGTCCTTGACTTTTAACTTCATGAGGTAGTTAGACACTACTATGGCAATATAATGAAACTTATTAAAAGGAGTGTCCTGTAAAGTCTTAGATTATTGACAACTCCTTTCTAAGTAAATCTCTAGGTAGATTGGGATATGTATAGGTTCCTTAAAGACCAGTATAGATCTGGTATATAATAAGACTTAAGATACCTTCTTACTATTACCGGAAACTATTACGATGCTTAGATAACAACTATTAATTCTTACTTGCGTTAGACGTGGCCTACGCATACCTATATCCTACTTAATACACTTTAAGGCTTAATTCTAAGATCTAGCCTAAACCAGTAAAAGCGGAAAGGTATTCTTCTTATCCGGCAGCTTTTCTCATAATATTTCACTATACTAATTGTAGATAGAAATATCTTATCCTAATAAGGATACCATTACTGAGATCTCTTTTCTACCCGGTTAAGTCTTAGTTACCGCAGTGGGGTTAGCCGAGTTCCTTATTGCTGTCGCCTAATAATTAGCCTGGCTGGGCTCTACCTATAGGTTACCCTTATTATATTAGGGTCTTTCTTACTATAATATTGTCTGGACTAAAGAGCAATCTAAGCTAGGCTTTAATGGATCGTCATTTTCGATCAAGTATATAGTTATTAATTTTAATGAGGACGAACCGATGTGTTGCTAGACCTAGTAGTTGCTATGGGATATCCAATTTAAGAATGTTCCTTCGAAGACATTAGTCTCTAAATTCCCTTTGAAATCATGGCTGCACTTAGAGGAGCCTCAATGGCTATAGATAACGGACGTGGCTTTATTGTTAAAGGGCAAAAAGTTGGATTTATCCTAGTAAATAGAATGAATGACCATATAAAATGGTATGTGGTGTATAATAATGGAAAGCTAGTTTGGTATAAGGATCTCTAAAGTCGGTAACGTTTGTTATAGACTAAGCTAGATAATGAGGCTCTTAGCTTAACAATTGCCTTCCTTAGATGGACGCCGATAGTCATTAACTGCGCTAGTAAGTAAGAAGTCTACCCTAATATATATATCTTAGTTTAAGTTTTATGGTTATATCTTACACCTTTCTTTAGCTACTAGCGAGATTAACTATACCCAAATTAAACAGTTAAACGCCATTAAGAAGTCTCCAACTGCATTGTACTTTAGTGGGTTGTCTTTAAGTTTTAGCAAAATTAGGTCTATAAGTATAGCTGCGACGATATTAATAAAGAAGGTTGCGCTAAAATTTATACCTTATAAAGACTATGAGGAGATCCTCGACGATTTATCTAAGCGGAATGTTATTCTTTATAATACGCAAAAAAAGCGTGGTTGGCTTACTAACGCAAAGCGAACGACACTCCAGATTATTCTATATAGTGTTTATATCGGATCAAATAGGTATACTAGCCCAAACGTCCATATATAGAGCGCAGCAACTTATAGCTAGTCCCCTATACGTTAGGCTATAAAGGGCAATTAAGATATTAAACTCTACGCTAGCTTTAATAGCATAAAGAACAAAGAGTAAGTACTTATTTTTTATAACCGTATATAACGTATCTTAGAGAAATTTAAGGCATTTGCTAAAGTATCCGAGGATCTAATAAACCAGAGCAAGACCGAATTATTAAGTATTCTTTAGTAAGCAATATTTGATCTACTAAAAATCATAGAATGGGAGTATATGGATATTGTGGACTGGGTTCTAAAATCGCGCCTAAAAGAAGTTAAGCTAAAAGATACCTATGGGGATTGGCCTGGACTTATAGATAGCCTTAAAGCTATCTTTCTCTTTACTAGCAATTTTTAGAATGTTTTGCTACCTAGCTAGTCTACTTCCCTTTGTTCTTCTTTCCGCACAGTACCTTATAGCATAAGCTTTCTTGCTGTAGAAGTATTAACTCTTCGTAGGTTTATTAGATAGGATATAACTTAAGATAGCTAGAGGCGACCTTTTAAATTTATTAGAACGGGCATTATATAGAGTCCCTCTATATACTTATTCGCATCCTATCCCGATATAAGAGGAGATTAGTGTTTATATAGTTGGGTGCAGTAGCTTAGCAAAATAGACAGAGGGCTTGCTAATTATCTTATATATTTAAAAGACAAGGGAGCCATTATTTTTGGTAAAAAACCGAATAAAATAAGAAATAGAGTGAACTTACTTTGTATAAATCGGCAAAGTAGAAACCTAGAAGGGAACTATTACTTAGAAATACTGGGAACGACTTTAGGAAACAAGAGTTAAGAAAATTCCCAGGCTATAAGTGTTGTCCGTAAGAGCGAACAGCTAGGTATAGCGTTGGGGTTATATTATTTAAATTCCAAGTCTGAGAGCGAATCTGATAACGAATCTTTTATCTCTGCGCCCAAAATATAGTGAAGCGCATTGACTGCGCTTACTCCGATAGTGGCCTGACGTAAAGTAATGTAGTTAATAGCACTTAGATAAGAGCTAAATTAATTTATAGTTAGATAGGCGAAGCGCTAGTAGTCCGTCGCTGACTAACGCCGCTGATAACTCCTTGTCGTTAAAGCTAAGAAGTGCGAATATGTTTAACGCCTTGGCTATCTCCGCGCATTGCTGGCTAATAGCTTGAAACGACGTTTCCTATATTATAAGGACGCTTGAGCCATACTGATAGACCGCTTTTACTAGTTGTTAATCATTTTATCTTGCTCTTTGGGTTAGGCTTAGGGGTCGTTTGGTTACTAAAGTGTTAGATTAAATCTAAACTAAAAGTCCGGTAGAAAGAACGTGTTTCTTCCTAATTTGATACGCGTTTATAGCTCTACGGGTTTTACGGATATATACAATCTAAAGCCTTTAGATTTAAATAAGGAGCTTTAAGCTCCTAATTTGAACTAACGCTAAGACCTTAGTTTAGATTCTATATATAGTAAAGTTGCCAACTTTTTAGTAATTTTAGTGTGTTTTCTAGGCGTTTAGAGAAACATTAAAAATTTATGGCTAAAGTTAAGTTGAACTGGAATTTAACCTAACGGTCGCCTTGTAATTAGATTGGAGCTCTAAATTAACTCTATTTTAAAGCCTTTATTCTAGTCTAAACTTATAACTAAATAGATATGTTTAAGCTTAATATCTGTGCTTTTACTAAACAAATAGATCGGAGTGTATTACCTTAAGGAATACTTTGACGTTTTATATAAGTATTCGCTTATATAGCAGAAGAGCGATTAGAATAGTAATTAGGATAGTAGCGTAGTTCTAATAAGTATTACTCTTTTACCGTGCTAATCTGAGGGTAAAGTACTAAGCTAGATGCGTAGATTTAGTGCCTAATGCCTAAAAGGCAGAGTACAGCCACCTGGTTAAGTTATATGCGGGTCGTTTATATAGGCATAACACGCACTTAATTATACTTCTTCTAGTATAATATGCACCTCGCCCCCGCTAGCAGAGTAAATAGCTAACCTATACTGGCCATGCCCTTACGCGGAGATAGTGGGAATAAAGTATAGGATGGAAGGTTTTTATAGGTGCTAACTAATCTAAGCGGCGATTATGTCCTAGCTACGCGTAGCGGATTTAAACGGGGATACGGAACCTTGCTACTAAATTAGATATTACAATAGATTAGGAATGGAATTTTAGGCTAAAGAGTCTATTTTAACTCTAAGATATCTAACATAATGATTACGAACTCCAATTTTCTTTCACGAAAAGTGTACTATTATAGTTTAGTTTAAAGTACAGACCGTCTTTAGAAAACGCTAAGGTAGAAGCGGAGCTATTCTTAAAAGCATATATAGTGGCGCCTATTGCTACGTCCTAGAGCCGTACTATATTGTCGTCTAAGGCTAACGCAACCAGCTTACCGTCTGGCGAGAAGGCGACAGCCTTAACAGACGTCGCCCCCTCTTTGATCGAGTAGAAGTGTCATTATTCCTTTACCACTCCCCCCATTCCCTGCCGCTGCCTTAACCACCCCTTTAGTAATTGGGACGTTAGCCCCTCTTTAATCAAGTAGAAGTGTTATTATTCCTTAGCCGCTCTCCCAATTCCCTGCCGCTGCCTTAACCACCCCTTTGGTAATTAGGACGTCGCCCCCTCTTTAATTAAGTAGAAGTGTCATTATTCCTTAGCTATAACCCCTATTCCCTACTACTGCCTTAATCACCCCTTTAATAATCGGGACGTCGTCCTCTCTTTAATTGAGTAAAAGCGTTATTACTTCCTTAGATAATCGTGCAATCCTAACTACCTCTTTTTCTGTAATCTAAGCGGCGTGCTCTTTTAACTTAAGTAGATCTGTTATTATCTCTAGCTCCTCTATCCCCTTTAAGTGCCCTTAATCCCTATAAGTTGACACTAGGTTAATAAGTATATAAAATATGTCTAAGTATTCCTCCCTTTATATACGCTTTCTTGTCTATATTACTTATAAAAGTAATTCCTCTACCTCCTTCTATTGCTAGCTTTTCTTATATATTATTATGAGTTTATCTATAAGTCCTAGTGTGCGTAGATGCTCTTTTTTAAGCGCCCTTTTATAGCCCTCTATTGCTTCTTAAAGCCTCTTTTTAGCCTCTTTATACTCTTCTAAGTCCTCTAATATTAGCGCGATATTATATAATCTTATTACTTTTCTTATATAATCTTCTAACTCTTTTTAAGAGCGCTCCGGGACTTGTCTATTCGCTTCTATTAAGCTTTTATATTCTTCTTAGTCTTATAACCTATCTAAGGCCTTTTCCTAGTTCTAAATAAGTAAAAAGTTATATAAGAAGTCTGGCCATCTATTACTGTTACTCTCCATTCCTATAGCCTCCGAAAAAGTAGCTGCTATTATAATAACAGCAAAATAATCCTTATATGGTTGGATAATTATAGGCTTTAAAGCTCCTTATAGAAGGTAAATAATATTACCTTTCTAAACGGATTTTGCCAAAGCCTGGAGGTTCCAGCAAGCCTTATATTCTTTAGTATATCCTAGGCGTTGCGATATATTCTTAAAGTTAATATTTACGTTCTATCTGTTATCCTAACTACTCTTTACTAAAGATACCTAACTAAGAATATACCCTCTGCTATCGATTATTACTATCTCCCTATTGCCCTAAGTCTAGATAGATACCTATTTACTAAAAAGGAACTTAATAAGTCGCTATAAGAGTTCCTCCTATAGAACTTAATAGTTAGGAGATAAGCCGGCCGCGCTAAGATTATTTAAGCTTATGCTGAGTAATGTATATATCTTGTCGTGGCGGATAATAGCCTTATAGGTATAGTATATATCTATTAGCTTACCTAGAGGGTATAGGTTTAAGGAAACCCTCCCTAGCCTACTTAATACGTATTTAGGCCGGAATATTACTCCCCTTATAAGGTAGGTTACTAAATAAATTAGGCCCTATAAGTCTAAGTAAGTTCTATAGAAACCTTTTAATAACTTTAAACCTAAGCAGAATGCGTATCTATTAATTTCTGTAGGACTATATAAGATTAGAATATTCTAAGCTGCGGCCACGTCTTATAGTACCTAGATAGACCTTTAGTAATTTCTACGGATGTTATTAAACGTTTACTACCTTACCTAGATACGCCAAAACCACAGTTGTTAAAGCAGTAGGAGAATTGCTTACTAGATTATTTCTTTATTTAAGGTATTTATAGGCTTGCCTATAGCGCGTATTACTTTAAGCGCTATATTACTATTATCTACCCTCTCTCTAAGCCAAATAATTATATAGCGTGCTTTATTATAGATCTTCGCTATAGACAGAATCTAGTATTCTTTTTCTTATTTATTTTCTTAGTTAATACAAACAGTATCTACCTAGATAATTTATGGAATATTGCGATCTTAAAGACGTAATAGTGCGGCGTAAAGGTTTAGCATAATAGCTAAGTATTAATTGTTAATAAAAATAGACTAATATTTATCTGAACCGCCCTATATATAAGATAATACCTTGTATAGATAAGTTGCTTTATCCAATTCTTATAGAGTATACTTAAAGAGTTCGCATCGTATATTTGCCATATTATTTTTATTTAGCATTAGGCGAAGTAAGTAAATGCTATTAGGTATCTGCGAAAGCGGAGGATAATAGTACTAAGATATGGTATAAGATATTATACCTAGAAACTTAAACTTATACAGATTTAATAGCCCTAATAGGTAGTGTAATAAGCCTAGTTATTATCTGTGATTAAATGCACGGCTTCTAGCACTACTACCCCTACTAAGTCACGTGTAAATTAAACCTATGGCGCAGCATATCCTTACAGCCTTATACTATAAGTAAGATTCTTATACCTCGCCTACGCTAGCAGGGAGGGCGGCCGACCCGCACCGGCCATACCCTTATAAGGTGGCGAATCTATAAGAGTGAGTTAGTTAATAGGAGGCTTGCAGTAGCCAAGGTTAAATTAGATCGCAAGGCTATAGGGCTAAAATTGGCCCTCTTGCCAAGTCTTTACACAGCTATATGCCCGATAGCCTAGCTTACTAGATAACATAAGTAAATTACACAGGCGATGATTATATTAGACGTATGGGGTTGTTTTACACTAGCTAGGATTAGAAACTGCTTTAATTAGAAGTACCAACTAAGGTAATAATTGTACATAAATTTGCGCGCCATAGTAGACATAAAGTTGATAATAAATTTCTAGCATTGTAGTAAGTCTCTAAGACTTAGATAAGACTGTTTATAAGTATTATAGAGTACTAAGAGCTTAACAGCAGTACTTTAGAGAAGGAACATTGTTATACTCTAATTTAAGGCTCTCTATACATTAGGCGCGAAGGCAATAATATAAACGTAATTTTTTATTAGGAGAGGTTCTAAACGTATAAAAGTGGCTGCAACACACGACTTATATAAAATTATAGTAAATATTAGCGTGTGCGCAGAGTTATAGTTGCTTAAAGTCAAAGTACCCCTTATATTTTACGGCATAGGGGGTTTTGCGCCACGTAGGGGGAGACGTTACGTATATACGTACTAAAAAAGAGCTAGGGGCTAGAAGCGGCCCCCTCCTAAAATAGAATGCCTGGGTTAGTATATCCATAGCAGCTAACTACTTAACCGACTCGCGTTGTCATTAGGCCCAAAAACGGCCTCTATAAGATATTAGGTCTAAGTTAAATAGATAAGATAACTAATAGGGGATAGGTAATATAGTTGCTATACAATATCTAATAGACGCTATTACTACGACTAAAGAATTCTAGACCAAATTTAGGGACGTTTTAATATATTTTAGGTAGAGCTCTAGTTATTTAAGGGGTGGGCTATATATTAGTTAAGTTCCTAAGTAATATATTAGGTAGCTAATTGATCTTATATTTACTGGGGCTTGTATAGATCGACTAGGTATAGACAAGATATATATTTAAATTTCTTAGATTAACCCAAACAAAGAAAGGAAGAGAAGTATTATATAACGACTTCCTGCCTAAGCTGATTTCCTAACATCTTTACTTATACTTATACTGGTACTTTAAGCAACGAAGTATATAATTAGGATTAGGGTTGAATAGACGACTGCTGTCCTTGATGTAATATGTAAACTTGGCGTTGTAATTGCGATAGGTCCTGGTCTTGCGGAGGATATTAAGACTGTTATTAATGTTTTCGCTTTTGCGCTCAGCTGCGGCGCACCTCGCCTCGGCGGATTAAAGTAGTGATTTTGTTTGTTATAGCTGAGATTGGACAGCTTAAAGTTTCTATATAGATTTTTCCTTCATATCCTTAGATACGGTAATCGCTGTCTATATAATGCCGATGGCGAAATCGCTTATAATGTCTAGCTCTATAAAGTCCTTAAGTTTGGCAAGCTCTTTAATGTGCTCGGCCGCTGTTAAGGTAATTATATTATATAATGCTAAGTCGCCTATTAGGCTAAAGACTTCCTTAATAATATTAGGAAACCCGTCTGCGGACCAGCTGGTTCCTAAAATGTATTAGATTTTTATATTCATAAGCTCTTTCAGCTATAGTATATCGTAATAATTGGCAATTGCATTAATATAGACGTGGTAAAGTGTAATATTAGCTATTGTCGGCCGTGTTGTTATGTCTTTATTATTGCCACCGCTATTATCTAGTTTAGATGGCGATAAGGCATCGGCGTTGTCAAGTTACGCTACCTCTAATTTTATAGATTGAAGTTTAAGTATAGATAAACTAGGTTAGCGCGTAAATATATCCCTTACCTTAGCCGAGCGTTTCTATACTTACAATATTGGATCCTTACTCCTCCCCGCTATTGTCATAGTTAGTAATCTTATTAGACTGGAGTGGAGTAGATTTAACCCCTAAATCCACTCTATATGCTGAGGAGGTGGTAGAGCTCTAGGACTCCAATATAAATCTAGATTAAATATATACTATAAATAGTAAGTCTTAGCAAAAGGTGAGGAAAAAAGTAAGGAAGGAAGAATATACTAAATCAACCCTAAATTACAAAGCCTCTATATTAGAAGCTTTATAATCTTCTACCTTAATCGCCTCCTTAAAGGCAGTATATGCACCCTTATTATGGCTCTCACTCTTGTCATTATCTAGCTCTATAACTACTGGCTTACCCAGCCTACCTAGCTCCCCTAGAAGTGCCTCTGCTACTACATTTACTACTGCCTCTACTGCTACCTCTACTGCTGCCTCTACTACTACCTTTACGGCTTCCTCTATAGCTTCCTTATACGCGGCAACTCGAGCCTTTAAGGCCTCCTTTAGTAATACTATTTATAGTGTAGGCTTTCCCTCTGTAACTCCAATATCTATATTATTAAACGTGCCCTTACGCGGAGGCCTATACTAGTGGCAGAGGCACTTGTTGGCCTTAATAATATCCATTTATAAACAAGAGCGATGGTCCTCTAAGAGAATCTTATAGCTACTAAAGAGCCGCTTGTACTTATCTAATATAGGCGGTATTGTAAGTATATTAAGAGTAAACTGAGCAAGATTGGGCTGGCTCTTATAGTAATCTAGCCAGTATTATATAATGTTAAAATTGTTAGAGTTGCCTATGCAGAGGCAGTTCGTTTCCAAATATTCCTAGAGGTGATCAGCTATGGTAATAGGCGTAGTAGCAACATCGTTAGAGTGTACCATTTTGAGGCACTTATAATTACAAGCAGAAGTATAAGTCTTTAGCTTTAGTAGTGGCTGTATAGAATCTTATATATTTACTAAGGGCGTGTCTTATAGCTTATCTTTATATTTAAGCTAGAGCTCTCTTATAAGAGCTTTAACTTTTAGAATCTAAACCTTCTTATCTTTATGTTCCCCCTAGTTATCCTAAAACCACTGCATCTTAAGTATTAGGTTAAGAATAATTGCTATATAATAGGTACTAGTATTATCTGTCTTATAGTAGTACTTCTTATACTTCTACTAAGCAGCCTCTGAGCAACCAGCTAATTGCTTATAGTTTTGTAACTTTATGGTTTAATGTCTTTAGGCGGTAAGCTTAGTAAACTTTTGCTGCATTTTTTTAAGCTCTAGTAAAAGCCAATTAAGAGTTTAGAAGTGATCTATAAGGCCTATATACTTGCCTTCTATTATAATAGTAGCCTTATAAAAAGCTTTAAGGTAATTATATAGATGCTTAAGCTCCTACCAATAGTATATAGAGAGTAGGTTATCTTTACTAAGTGCTTTCACGCCTAAGCCTAGTGTGTACTTCTAGCAGAACTTTATAATACGTTCTTTATAATTAAGGAAGCGAGAGATAGCTAAGAATAAGAAATTCCAATGCGTTTAATTGTTTTAAATAAGCTGGCAGGTATTAGTATTAATTTTATAAAGCTATTCAAATATTTAGATAAGGGTAAGATTATTTTGATTTTCCTCTAGCAAATTAATAATCTAAGACCAAGCCAATTAAACCCTTATCTTTTGACATTATATACAAAATCTAAACTTAGACCTTAACACTAAAGCTTTATATAAGATCTTAGTATATACCTCTAAGCTGTTAAACTTAGCTAAAGCACCTCTGATTTTAATCCTTTTAAATACTGTATAATGCTAGGGGGTTATTTAAATATATTATATAAGGTTATAAAGTAATCTAACAGCTTTACGCTTCTTCTAAAGTAGCTCTATCCTCTTAAAATCCTGGTTATAATATACAGCAGCTAAATCCTTATATATATTCTCTGCATTAACTCCTATAATAAAGGCCTGGGTGTAAAGGTTTATAATATAACTAAAATAATAGAGCCTATAGGCCTTTCTTTTTTTTACTGACATTCCTGGGTAGAGTGCTTGAAGTATTGCATTAATATATATATTATTTAACTCTGCATTATTGGCTATAAAATACCCAATGTTACTACAGATATTATAGTCTTTAAAGATATTAAGGAGGATAGCTGCTATATTCTTACTGCTATGTTTACTAATAACTTTGTAAAGGCTTAATATAACATAGTGACGCTTGCCAGCTTAATTAATAAAATGCGCAACTATACTAAGGACCTTAAGTGCATTTAGCAACATCTAAAGATTAAAGGATATTAAGATTATGCTATAGGCGTTCTTAAGCTCCTTCCTTAATTTACCCTTCTATGTTTTAAACGCCTTAATTACCTAGCCGCAAATTGTTTTAGAGGCCTTTAGTAAGTACTTCTTAAGCCCTAGGTATATAAAGAATAGCAGCTAATAGAAATAGATATTTTTAAATTAGAAGAAGGTAATATGATAATATATAATCTATTATATAAACAGCTGCTTAAAAGTATTAAAATTGTGACTCTAAATAAGTAACCTCTTAGCAGGGTAATCTTCAATCATTAATTGAGCTAGAGCTATCTTGCTATGTTTCTTTAATAAGCCTATAGCTTTATCTATATTGTGATCCTTAATAAGGTAAGTTAATATAGTAGATCTTCTGCTTAACACAATAGAGAGCTTCTGTATTTTCTTTAACCTCTTATAAATATAATAGTAGTAATATATAATTAAGCCGTCGCCTTCCTTTAGCTGTAGATCCTTACCCTAAAGCTATATAGGTAATATGCGTTACTTTATATGCTTTAGTTTCTTTATTAAGGTATTATATTAAATATAGTTCTTGCCCTATAGCTTAAACTTAACCACCTCCTTTATATTATCGGCTTTTGAATTAATTGACTTTAGGGCAAGGATAATATTGTTAGATAGTGGAGGTGGGCGTACTAAGAGAAATCATTCCATTGCAGAGGTAGGAAAGTTAAATATAATACTATAATAGTAAGTGTAGATATAGAGCCGTAATAGCAGAAGTGATAGTAGCAGTAGTAGGATAACTAGGTGTCCTAAATTCTATAGCTAATATACTACTTATTAGATACTAAATTAGTAGTAAAGTTAAGAGAGTTGCTAATTAGCTTCTTCTTATGCACTGTCCCCTAAGTGCTCTATTCCTCCTTAGCTGTAGTTTAAATTAGGTATAGATCTGGAGCTCTAAAAGTTAAATTAGCCTCAGATCTACTCTAATTTACTAGTTAGAAGGTCTAATCTAAATCTATATTAAAGCCGAATCTATATTAGAGCTCTAAATAGACCCCGCTCTAAGTAGATCACTAGTTATAGTCCTTCTTATATATGAATTGGATTATTCTCTTAACGGTGCCGGAATCGAACTTGTTGATATTTATAATGTTAGTCGCCGCCTCCTACCCGTCAGTTAGTTCCTAGTTAGGGTTAATTCTACTAGACGTTTAGTTAGCTTTTACCTAAAAGCCTCTATTATAGGCAGCTGTAAGTATAGGAGATTGGGTGCATATAATTGCTTTATAGACTTTAAACTCTAGCCCCTAGCATATAAGTTTTAAGTTGCTATATTTCTCGCTATTTATAAGCTGCGCTAAGCCAAGCGGAACACTTTTAGATAATATATTTTGTTAGTTTTCTTTCCTAGTCCTAGTTTTGACTACGTCTTAAGCAATATTCGAGGGAGTGATTTAGGTCTATCCCTTCTCTTAAATATAGGTGACTAAATTAAAGAGGGAAGCTCGGAGAGGGATTGTAGATTAAGTAATTACTCCAATTATATATAGCTGGAAGGGTGTTAACCTGTCTTTATTTAGGTGGCTCTGATAGAAGAAATGTAGATATAGAGTGATTTCTATTACGTTCGGATATCTACACAGCCTCTTAGGGTCCACGGTGCTTTTGCTACCCTCCGTTGCCCTCTAATGTTATAAGGAATGGGCTTGGAGAATACGTGACTGCCTAAGGAACTAGGTAAAAATAACTAAAGTAAAACCCTTAAAATAACGCGGCCTAAATTAAAGAGCGCAGTCTAGTAGCATATATCTAGAAATGAGTTATATGCGCTAGAAACAATCCTAAGCGGGGGCCTAAACTAGACCTACGTAATCCTTTACAGCCTAAGCATTGGCTTCCTATAAGGAGACGTGAGTGTCCTTAACACATCTAGAATTCGCTATTACTGCGAATGTAGAATTTCAGCGTGATTTTATGGGAGGAGGCCAGTTTGATAATTTGTAGTCCTACACTTAGCTATATAGAACGCACGCCCTTTTAGCACATGGGCAGATATACGTTTAGAATTCAGCTATCCTTTCTCTTTCTTTATATTTATTCTTGTTAATAGTAACTGCACTGTCCATTGGCTAGTAATACTATGTTAAAGCGCCTAATAATCGCCCTCGCGTAACGATCGCTCGCATAGAAATCATTAAAATTTCTATAATTTCTATACGAGCGATCGTTACGTGAGGGCGATTGTTAGGCACTTTGACCTAGTATATATACATCCTAATAAATTTACGTTACGTAACTTTGATATAATATAAATAAACAGCCTTAGACTC
>Ga0307515_10014760_pt1 | contig 14451 bp, 1 predicted proteins | sample 17_EM_MG_FD_194513 | JGI IMG/M metagenome (GOLD analysis project Ga0307515, IMG submission 194513) | Populus trichocarpa ectomycorrhiza microbial communities from riparian zone in the Pacific Northwest, United States - 17_EM | ecosystem: Host-associated > Plants > Roots > Unclassified | place...
TAGGAGCTCTACTAGCGGTAGTTCTATATAATCCTCTTCTTTATTTTACTCTATAGAGTCTATAAAATAAAAGGTGCTTAGGGAGCCGTAAAGCCGTATAAAGATAGCCTTATTAATCTTAGCCATAGTATTATTATAAATGGTTAGGATAGCGTAATTATGGAAGGTATTAAGAGTAGTATATACCTATAAAAGGGTTTCTAGGACTAGAACTAGCCTATACTAAGTAGAAGAGTAATACTACCGGCTAGGGCTATATTATAAGATAAGTCTTATACCTAAGCTATAAACTACTAATTTGTCTCGCCCTAGTAGATATATATATTTAACCGCAGGGATAGTATATAGAAGGTAGGCTAGAGGAATAACCATTATAGGTAGGCACCTATAATGGCTACGCGGTTCCCCCGTGGGATAATAGGCAGTATTTAAGTAAAGTTACCGCCTAAGATAGTAGGGAGCTTACTAAAGGTAGAGTTATTAGAACGGACGTCTATAAGTATACAGTATACGGCTTTAAAGTAATAGTAGTACTATATTAGCACCTTATCCCAAATAAGCAGAGAGGTATAGCATAAAAGCTTAGCCAGATTTAAGTTTTTAAAGATATTATAAGTAGACTCTTTATATAGATTAATAGGTATCTAAAAACGGGAGTAGGCTGTACGGCTACTGGGTAGTAGGAGGGCCGTAATACTAGAAGAAGCTACGCAAAGAATAATCTTACCGCGTAAGTGGTAGTAATAATAAAGGTAGTAATAAAGAAACGTTTTACTAGTACCTATAGGGCCCTAAAGAAAGAAGCGGGCCGTCTATAGATTAGTATTTATAGCGGTAACGACAGTATTAAAGCACGCTGCTTAGTCCGTATTTAGCTGCTAATATAGCTTAGTAAACTAGCGTTCTTCCTCTATAGGGTTATATTGCTATAGCTTTATTATAAAAAGCGGGTTACTTCCCTCCGTAGTAATACCCTATTAGTACTAGAACTAGGGTAGGCTATAGTTTATAAGCGTTTTCTAGTAATTAGTAAGTATCTAATAGATAAGGTATAGGCTGTAATTAAAATAGGCGCTATTGTCCTCGCTAACTATAGGAGGAGCATTAGGCTAATAGGCTAGAAAGTAAAGTAAATTATTATAAATAGACTGTTTAAAGCAGTCCTATAAAGTAACTAGCTCCGCAACTAGGCTATAAAGTAAAGCGGTTATAAATAAGGAGTATAGCTAGGCGCTAATAGCAAAAACGGCAGCCTCTATTAAGCAATTAATTTACTTATAATTATCCTCTAGTAGCCCTAGGGCCACGCAGGCGGTCTAAAAGGTTAGATAAACTATACTAATAATAATACGGAGGTCCTTAAAGAAGGTAGGGCCGGGAATAGACGTTAGTAGTAGCTATAAGTAGAACCTCTTACCTATAATAGGACTATAGTAATATATACGGCCTATTACGGAGCCTTGCTAGCGTAGACGCCACTCCCGTTACTTTAAAATAAAGGTATACTACTTAGAGAAGTCTTAATATAGGCGGTTATAGCCATCCTTATACTCCGCATTATACTTAAAGAAGGCCGTTAGTATAGAGCGAGAGAGCTTAAGGCGCTATTAAATCTCCTTAGTAGACTAATTAGGCTAAAAGTATACGGGCTACTTACCTAGAAGGTGCACCGCAAGCTAGATTTAGGGGGGTACTCCTTATAAATAGAAAACTTAAATAGCCGCTAAATAGCCTTAGATAGGCCAATATAACGGCCCTATAAATACTAGCTTACCTTATTACCGTCTATAAGCCGTAAAGTAGTATAGTCGCTCCCCTTATATATATACTTATAGATATACTTAATAGACTTTATAAAGGCGTAGATCTTAATATTTATATACGTATAATACTTTACGCTTAGATATAGGGAGTACAGAATAATCTAGCGGTTATCTATTTTAAATATAGCTCCCCTTAGTAAGCAGATAGACTATAACCATAAATTATTACAACAGCGGTATTTTAGATAGCCGTCCTTATATATAACGGTAGTAGGGTTAAAACGCTTAGGGTACCGCTTTAAGTAGGTTAGTAGAAGGCCTAGCCCTAGGGCAACTATATAGGGGGCTCGCGGATTTTAGGAGCCGTAAGGGCCGTAAACTATAATTAACTTTATAATCTTAGTAAGACAACTAGTAGGATCGTCCTCCGGCTATAAAAGCTTAGTAGATATAAAATAGTTAATAACGGCTAGGTCTAGCAGCCTATCGCGGTTATACGGATATAGAAAGAGTAGTAGGTACTAATAGGGCAGGCCCTATTTCTAGTACTTAATAGTTTAGACGGAGCCGCGGTACTAGCTAAAGATTTACTTCCGTTTTAGGTCGTATAAAAGGTAGGTAACTTTTATATAGAAGACGCGTATAACTAGATTAGGCCTATTTATAGCAGTCTAGCTAGGTAATAGCTTATAGGTAATCTCTTCCTATCTAGGGTTAGCAGTAAACGTAATAAATATACTTAGACGGCTGTATTTATAGATAATAGCTATAAAATTCTAATAGCACTAGCTAATAAAGCGAGCTCCGCTAAGGAAACTTAATAAAAGAACTATACGGCGGCCTAATAATTAAGGGTCTAGATTATAGCGAGTAAGAGTATTTATAACGCTATTATACAGCTCCGCATAGAGGTTTAATTAGTAGGAGTAAATTTAGTTAAGCTTATTCTAATTATATAGCGCCTATATATCTATAATATACTACTAAAATAGCCGGCAGTAGGTAAAAGGGACTAACCTAGAGTTAATACGGATATATAGGTAGAACTAAAAGTACGCCTACTATATTAAACGGTCTTACTAGCAGGCTTACTAGCGGGCTTAATTGGAGTCGCGTAGCTAAAGACCCTAGTGCCAGCCAGTATTACTATAAGGGAAGAGTAGTACGTAGTGGAGCAGTATATATATGGCGTGTGCTAAGCTAATACGGCAGTATTATAGGGGTTTATTAGGCATACTACGCTCTATAAGTATAATATTGCGGAAGCTAGTATTACCGTACTTATTTAGTATAATAATAGCCACCTTATTACTTATTAGAAGGTTCTTATAACGCTAATTAGCACTAGCCTTTAAGATAAGCTGTATTTATAGGTTTAAGATAATCTATAATAGGGTTAATACGGGCTAAGCCTAAAGCCGTTCCCTTATAGTTTAATAAAGGGTAATAAAAGGGTTCTGTACCTTAGATAGTATAGTAGTAAGGCACTATAGAATAGTTATATTTAGCTAGGTATTAGGATAGGCCTATAGCTAGACATCTATAGCATAACTAAGGTTATAAAAGTATAGCTAGGTATACTGCAGAGTAACGTTAGTAAGAGGCTCTAGCGGGCCCTATAGATAGTAAAGCTCACTATATATCTAGAAGTAATTTAGGCTACTGCAGGCTATACTATAATTAGTAATGGTACAGTTTATAGATATAAAAGCCAATACTATATTATATGCGCGAAGCCGCTCCCTAAACTACCTAGTAAAAGTATTACGGGACTCTAAAAGGCCGCGTAGATATTTTAGCGGAGGCTAGAATAGAGAGAGGTTTACATTACCGTACTTATAGTAGGCTTTAAACTATAGGTTACTAGGCTTTAATATACTAATACGTTTATTAATTTAATATAAAGCGGCGTAGAAGTTGCAGATAATATTTATAGGGCCGAGATCTAGCTGCTCCGTAATAGGGCGGACGGTAAAACTATAATCTAGATAATCTAGCTACTCCGCAATAGGGTAGAAGGTAGTAGGTTACAGCTAAATTAATACGGATAGTCGCGGCTAGATTAGTATAGGTAGTTGCGGCTAGATTAATACGGGTAGTATAAGGGGAGAAGCAGCGGCGGAAGTAGTAGCGGAAGTAGTAGCGGAAGTAGTAGCGGAAGTAGTAGTGGCTATAGTTTAGTTTATAGGCTGCGGGAGGTCCGCTAAACATCATTATAACCGTCTATTTTGTTTCTCCTATATATATAGAGTTAGAAAGGCAGTAGGTTAAAAAAGTAAATAAAGGATTAACCTTATAAAATTTATAGGTCTTATATAAAGCTCCAAGACGGTTTATTATAAAGTTAGTAGGAGAGTAATACTACTTATAAGTAGTACAAAATAAACAATTAGAAGGCATTTAGGTGGTAAGTAGGGAGTAGTAACTAGGGTAGTAATATAGAAGAAGAAAAAAGGGTAAAGGTAAGAAAGAGGTCGCAAGGTCGCAAATTTAATAGGCTCTATATACGGCTCCCCCTTATTCCGTAAAGCTCTACGTCTACTTATACTTAGGATATTTAGATAAAAGTAACAGCATTTTAAAGCGCTTCGCAAGCTTTATAAATATATACCAATTAAAATCTTATTTAAGTAATATTAGGGGGTATATTATAGGTGCAGAAGGGTTAAGTTATAAGGTTGCGATTTATAATATAGTAGCACGGACCTTACTATATAACCTAAATATTTCTAAACTAATCCAAAATCCAGCTTTTATTTAATTCAGTATATATAAGATAAATTTTCTAAGGAAAATTTCCAAATTACTGACTTATAGCTAGTAATTTGGTTCCTTAGGGAAATTTAACGGATTTCTCGCGCCTATAGCGGGCTTTTGTCCTTCTAAACTTAGTCTGCCCTACTACTACCCCACTACTACCCTCTACTGCCTATTACTACCCTCTACTGCCTACTACTGCCCTATTACTGCCCTACTACTACCCTACTACTACCTACTACTACCTACTACTACCTACTACTGCCTACTACTGCCTACTACTGCCTACTACTACCGTAATACTATTCTACTATTCTACTATTTTTATTACTACCCTTACTACCTTTACTACTCCCCTTATAACTAATAAAATAACTTCTTTTTATTAATTAATATACCTTTATTTTTAAATTTATAGCTATTTTTATTACTACTTATATACTATTTTTTACTATTACTTTATCTACTAATTTACGACTGCTACTTTAGTTACTTAATAATAATTATTATTATTTATATATTTTTAGTACTATTACTTTTTTTTTTTTAATATACTATATTAATTCTTTTTTAATATACTACTTTTACTATTATAAAAAGGACATTATATTATAGAATATATTTAATATTTAAAATTAAATTCTCTTTTTAAAAATATTATATAAAATAAATATATATATTAAAGACCCTATTATAAGGACTATTATAAAGGGTATTAATGTTTATATATATATATATATATATATAGAGCATTAAAGCTTTAACTGCCCTTTACTGCCTATTACTGCCCTCTACTGCCTATTACTGCCCTCTACTGCCTACTATTGCCCTACTACTACCCTACTACTACCCTACTACTACTTTACTACTGCCGCACTACTACTATACTATTATAGAATCTATATAGCTACCTTATAGTAACATAAAGCTACCTTTATATAATAATCGCGTAATATAGATTTATATAGTTAATCACGTAACGTATATTAATAATAGCTATTTACGTTATCGTCATCGTTATCTTCTTCCTTAAGCAATAGCACTACTATTACCACCACCATTAGTACTGCTGCTGCTGCTACTACATTATCTGCTCCTGCTCCTACTACCGCTGCCGTTCTTACTATTACTACTACTCCTACTCCTGCTCCTACTCTACTACCACTACCACTACTACTATCGCCGCCGCCGCCACTACTACTAAGTCCGCGCCCGGCCGCCGCTTTTTATCTATACCGCTACTACCTTAGGCCGAGCAGCCTACGCGTAGGACTTCGGTCTTAGTAGATAAGCGTACTAGTAAGTATTAGTACTATAAAAGAATTTAAGAATTTAAGAAGATACTAACATATAAATAGCTACTGCGGCTACTGCTACTGCTAGGCCCCTCCCCGCTACCGCCGCTGCTCCTACTGCCGCCGCCGCTACTCCTACTGCTGCCGCCGCTACCACCGCCACTCCTGCCCCGGCCGGGTTTACGGCTATTAATTAGCCCGCCGCCGCCCTCCCCCCTTAAAATCCCTCGCCTGCCGCGCTCGCCGCTACCGCCGCCGCCGCCGCCGCTAATACGGCCATAATGCGGGCGCTACGTCCCCTGCCGCGCGTCTAGGGCGTGTCTCTATAGTAGACTCTTAGCCTAGGTAGAGCTCTTAGGGTCTACTAAAGGGTTTACTTAGAGGCTAGGGCCCTAAATACGGAGGCTGCCCTAGCGTAAAGCTGGGGTATAATAGCCCTATAGGCTTGTACATCGTATATATAGGGCGGTGGCCCATTTATAGAGTATATGCTAATTACCAGCTAGCTGCGCGGCAGCTATACTAACTGCTATTATAGTAGTAAAGGGGCGCGCTGCTCCTTCTAGGCCTATAAGTTAGTAATATAAGCTATAAAAAGCATAACTAATAGAGACGATAGCGTCTACTACCTCCCCTACTATAGCCCGCTCCCGCTCCCGCTCCTATACCCCTATACCTTCTACTACTACCGCCGCCGCTAATAATAACAACAATAATAATAATAACGACGATAATAATAATAAGGAGAAAAAGAAGGCCCCGCCTACCCGCGTCCGCCCCCGTTTTAGGTAGCATAGGTAGGTTATAGGGCTACTCTGCCGTTTAGCAGCTATACTTAAGGAGGAGTTATTAAAGGATAAGGATAAAGAGTAGGGGAGGGAGAATAAAAGGGGGGTTTACTAGGCCCTATAGGGTATTTATAAAAGTTTTGCTAGCCCTATAGGGTAGTTATAGAAGTAGTTATATAATAAAATAATATATCTTATTACGAAAGTAAAACCTTTAGATAGATACTGTAGTAGGCTTTTAGCTTTCTAAACTTAATCTGCCCTACTACTACCCTACTACTACCCTACTACTACCCTACTACTACCACTACTACTATACTATCCCCCTACGTCTTAGCCCGTAATAGGTAGTAACACCTTTAGATATATAATATTAGTAGTAGTAGCGGTATTGCCTCCCTATAGCAGTAATAGCGTAATATATAGCTGCCTATAGGTAAAGACTAGTATACGCAAATTAATACCAACAAAGTTAAAAAACTGCCCCTATAATTTGTTTACTATTATAATAAAGTATAATTAGATTAGAAACCGCCTTCTACTAATAATAAACGGCAGTTCTCTATCCGTAGAGGTAAGCTTAATATAAGGAATTAGCCGTAGCTGCCTGTAAAAGCTGCCGCTAAGCATTTAAGTTTTAATATAGCGCCGGCTTAAGCGCGTAATAATTATATAGGTGCCGTTACAGAGCCCTTCCTTAGGGTAGAGGTTCTGTAAAAGGATTATGGGCGCGCCTACCTTTAGGGAAAGCTTTAATAGAGGTAGGCTAGTAGGGTTAAATATCTGCAGGAGCTCTACTAGCGGTAGTTCTATATAATCCTCTTCTTTATTTTACTCTATAGAGTCTATAAAATAAAAGGTGCTTAGGGAGCCGTAAAGCCGTATAAAGATAGCCTTATTAATCTTAGCTATAGTATTATTATAAATGATTAGAATAGCGTAATCGCGGAAGGTATTAAGAGTAGTATATACCTATAAAAGGGTTTCTAGGACTAGAACTAGCCTATACTAAGTAGAAAAGTAATACTATTGGCTAGGGCTATATTATAAGATAAGTCTTATACCTAAGCTATAAACTACTAATTTATCTCGCCCTAGTAGATATATATATTTAACCGCAGGGATAGTATATAGAAGGTAGGCTAGAGGAATAACCACTATAGGTAGGCACCTATAATGGTTACGCGGTTCCCCCATGGGATAATAGGTAGTATTTAAGTAAAGTTACCACCTAAGATAGTAGGGAGCTTACTAAAGGTAGAGTTATTAGAACGGATGTCTATAAGTATACAGTATACGGCTTTAAAGTAATAGTAGTACTATATTAGCACCTTATCCTAAATAAGTAGAGAGGTATAGCATAAAAGCTTAGCCAGATTTAAGTTTTTAAAGATATTATAAGTAGACTCTTTATATAGATTAATAGGTATCTAAAAACGGGAGTAGGCTGTACGGCTATTAGGTAGTAGGAGGGCTGTAATACTAAAAGAAGCTATATAAAGAATAATCTTACCGCGTAAGTGGTAGTAGTAATAAAGGTAGTAATAAAGAAACGTTTTACTAGTACCTATAGGGCCCTAAAGGAAGAAGCGGGCCGTCTATAGATTAGTATTTATAGCGGTAACAACAGTATTAAAGTACGCTGCTTAGTCCGTATTTAGCTGCTAATATAGCTTAGTAAACTAGCGTTCTTCCTCTATAGGGTTATATTGCTATAGCTTTGTTATAAAAAGCGGGTTACTTCCCTCCGTAGTAATACCCTATTAGTACTAGAACTAGGGTAGGCTATAGTTTATAAGCGTTTTTTAGTAATTAGCAAGTATCTAATAGATAAGGTATAGGCCGTAATTAAAATAGGCGTTATTATCCTCGCTAACTATAGGAGGAGCATTAAGCTAATGGGCTAGAAAGTAAGGTAAATTATTATAAATAGACTGTTTAAAGCAGTCCTATAAAGTAACTAGCTCCGTAACTAGGCTATAAAGTAAAGCGGTTATAAATAAGGAGCATAGCTAGGCGCTAATAGCAAAAACGGCAGCCTCTATTAAGTAATTAATTTACTTATAATTATCCTTTAGTAGCCCTAGGGCCACGCAGGCGGTCTAAAAGGTTAGATAAACTATACTAATAATAGTACGGAGGTCCTTAAAGAAGGTAGGGCCGGGAATAGACGTTAGTAGTAGCTATAAGTAGAACCTCTTACCTATAATAGGACTATAGTAATATATACGGCCTATTACAGAGCCTCGCTAGCGTAGACGCCACTCCCATTACTTTAAAATAAAGGTATACTACTTAGAGAAGTCTTAATATAGGCGGTTATAGCCATCCTTATACTCCGCATTATATTTAAAGAAGGCCGTTAGTATAGAGCGAGAGAGCTTAAGGCGCTATTAAATCTCCTTAGTAGACTAATTGGGCTAAAAGTATACGGGCTACTTACTTAGAAGGTGCACCGCAAGCTAGATTTAGGGGGGTACTCCTTATAAATAGGAAACTTAAATAGCCGCTAGATAGCCTTAGATGGGCCAATATAACGGCCCTATAAATACTAGCTTACCTTATTACCGTCCATAAGCCGTAAAGTAGTATAGTCGCTCCCCTTATATATATACTTATAGATATACTTAATAGACTTTATAAAGGCGCAGATCTTAATATTTATATACGTATAATACTTTACGCTTAGATATAGGAGTACAGAATAATCTAGCGGTTATCTATTTTAAATATAGCTCCCCCTAGTAAGTAGATAGACTATAACCATAAATTATTATAATAGCGGTATTTTAGATAGCCGTCCTTATATATAACGGTAATAGGGTTAAAAGGCTTAGGGTATTGCTTTAAGTAGGTTAGCGGAAGGCCTAGCCCTAGCGTAACTATATAGGGAGCTCGCGGATTCTAGGAGCCGTAAGGGCCGTGAACTATTATTAACTTTACAATCTTAGTAAGACGGCTAGTAGGATCGTCCTCCGGCTATAGAAGCTTGGCGGATATAAAACGATTAATAACGGCTAGATCTAGCAGCCTGTCGCGGTTATGCGGATATAGGAAGAGTAGTAGGTGCTAATAGGGCAGGCCCCGTTTCTAGTACTTAATAGTTTAGACGGAGCCGCGGTACCGGCTAAAGATCTACTTCCGTTTTAGGTTGTATAGGAGGTAGGTAACTTTTATACGGAAGACGTGCATAACTAGATCGGGCTTATCTATAGCGGTTTGGCTAAGTAGTAGCTCGCGAGGAATCTCGTCCTACTTAGGGTTGGCAGTAAACGTAATAAATATACTAGGACGGCCGTATTTATAGACAATAGCTATTAAATCCTAATAGCACTGGCTGATAAAGTAAGCTCCGCCAAGGAAGCTTAATAGAAGGACTATACGGCGGCCTAATAATTTAGGGTCTAGATTGGCGCGGGTAAGAGCGTCTATAACGCCATTATATAGCTCTACGCGAAGGGTGGTTTAGTTAGAGCGGACCCAATTAAGCTTATTCTAATTGGATAGCGCCTATACATCCATAATATACTACTAAAATAGCTAGTAGTAGGTAAAAGGGACCAACCTAGAGTTAATACGGACGTGTAGGTAGAACTAAAAGTAGGCCTACTAGGTTAAACGGTCTCGTTAGCGGGCTTAATTAGAGTTGCGTAGCTAGAGACCCTAGTGCTAGCTAGTATTACCACAAGGAAAGAGCAGTATATAGTAGAGTGGTATATATGCGGCATGCGTTAAGTTAATACGGTAGTATCACGGCTACTAATTAGGCGTATAACGCTCCGCAAGTATAATATTACAAAAGGTAGCATTATTATACTTGTCTAGTATAATAACGGCCACCTCGTTGCTTATTAGGAGGTTTTCGCAGCAGTAATTAGCACTAGCCTCTAAGATAAGCCGCATCTATAGGTTTAAAATAATCTATAATGGGGTCATTATAGGCTAAGCCTAAAGCCGTTCCCTTATAGTTTAATAGAGGGTAATAAAAGGGTTCCGTACCTTAGATAGTATAGTAGTAAGGCACCATAGAATAGCTGTATCTAGCTAGGTATTAGGACGGGCCCGTAGCTAGATATCTATAGTATAACTAGGGTTATAAAAGTACAGCTATATATACCGCGGAGTAATATCAGTAGGAGGCTCTAGCGGGCCCTATAGATAGTAAAGCTCACTATATATCTGGAAGTAATTTGGGCCGCCGTAGGCTACGCCACGGTTAGTAACGGTATAGTTTACGGACATAAAAGCCAATGCTGCATTATATATGCGAAGCCGCTCCCTAAACTGCCTAGCAGAAGTAATACGGGACTCTAAAAGATCGCGTAGATATTTTAGCGGAGGCTAAAATAGAGGGAGAGTTATATCGCCGTGCTTATAGCAGGCTTTAAAGCGTAGATTACTGGGCTATAATATACTAACACGTTTATTAATTCAATGTAGGGTGGTGTAGAAGTTATAAATAACGTCTATAGGACTAATATCTAGCTGCTCCGTAATATAGCGGACGGTAGTAGTAGGGCCACGATCTAGCTGCTCCGCGATAGGGCGGACTATAGTAGGTCGCGGCTGGATTAATATAGGGGGTCGCGGCTAAATTGATACGGGCGGTATAAGAGGAGGGGCCGTGGCGGAAGTAGCAGCGGAAGTAGTAGCGGCTGTAGTTTAGGCTATAGGCTGCGGAAGGTCCGCTAAAGGTCGTCGGGACCGCCTACTTCTTTTCTCCTATATATATAGAGTTAGAAAGGTAGTAAGTTAAAAAAGAGTAAATAAAGAACTAACTCTATAAGAGTTACACGTCTTATACGGAGCTCTACGACGGTTTATTGCAAACTTAGTAAAAGAGTAATACTGGTTGTAAGTAGTACAAAATATATAATTGGAAGGCATTTAGGCGGTAAGTAGGGAGTAGTAACTAGGGCGGTAGTAGTATAAAAGATATTTAAGCAGTAAGGGGTAGGAAAGAGGCTATAAGAGCTTTTATAGAGCTTATAGAGCTTATAGAGCCTATAGAGCCTATAGAGCCTCCAGAGCTCCGTGTAGAGCTCCGTATACTCCCCACGAAATTCTTTCTATAGAGCTCTAAGCTTTATATCAGTATAGTATTACTTAGGTTTAAGGTATATAGACAAAAGCAGTGCCATTTTAAAGCGTTTTATAAGCTCTATAAATCCATATAAATAGCAGGTCTATTTATATAGTATTAGGGGGTGCATCGCAAGTATAAGTATCGGTTAAATTGATGGGGTAGCACGTGAGGGCACGTCCCTATATTAGGTGACCAGACAAATTTTCAACCAATTGGACACTTAGGTTTAACCCAAACTTAGTATAACGTAGAAGTTAGAGCGATATATAAAGAGACTAAGTAAGGCTTAAGTTATATACTAAAGAGATACTATAAGTATGGTAAGAAACTATAGAGCCTAAAAAGTAAAAAGATAGTAGATTATATAATATAGGACTATAAAATAGAGTTAGAACTAGAAATAAGTCTAAGGTTCTTTTTAACCTATAAGCTTACTTAAGAGGAGTTAAGAGTACTTAAAGAGTTTATTTAAAAGAACTTATAAAAGGGATATATTAGACTATTATAGTTATTAATAGGATATCCAGTACTATTTATACTAAAGAAAAACGGAAAACTTAGGCTATATATTAACTATAAGCAGTTAAATAGCATTAATTAAAAAGATAGATATCCTTTACCTTTAATTATTGAAATTTAAGCTAGGATAAGTAATATGTAAATCTTTATAAAGATAGACCTAAGATAGGCGTCCCATTAGATTAGAATTAAGGAAGGCAATAAATAAAAGGCAGCCTTTAGGTTAAAGAGAGGGCTATATAAACTATTAGTTATATAATCTGGATTAATGAATATACTAGTAACATTTTAAAAGAGAATTAATAGTGTATTAAGAGAATACCTTAATAAGTTTATTATAGTATACCTTAACGATATTATTATCTACTTAATAATTAAGGAAGAATACGGAGAATACGTTAAATACGTTTTAAGGAGACTATAAGAAGAATAGATACTAGTAGCAATTAAGAAATATAAGTTCTTTACTAGGAAGACTAATTTTGTTAGATTTATTATTAATTTAGGTTATATTAGTATGGACCTAAAAAAGATTAAAGCTATAGTAAGTTAGTAAGAACTAGAAAACGTAATATAGTTAAAGTTGTTTTTAGGGGTTTGCAATTACTATAGAAGGTTTATAGTATAATAGTTAAAGAATATTAAACTATTTACTAAGCTTATAAAGAAGAAGAAACTATAAATATAGGAAGACGAGTAGAGGAAGCTATTTAAGAAACTTAAGGAGTTTTTTACTTAGGAGCCGATTTTTAAGATCTATTAACTAGGATTAGATATAGTTATAGAAATAAACGTATTAGACTTTGTGCTAGAAGTATATTTACTATAGAAGTATGGGAATATATTGTTACGGACGCTTTAAGTACGATGTTACAACTACTAGGGGAGGAGTTAAAAGAAGCTAGTTAGTTAATTTAGGCATGGTCTAGGATAGAGCTAGTAGAACTATGTGATAAGGAATAGTAACTAAGGTTATATAATATAATCTATATAATTTATAGGATCTATATAATCTATAACAGAGTAAATAGAGTATACGTATATTATGTATAAGAAGGATTTTATAGGAGTACGGTTATATATTTAAGGACCCTTAGTCCCTACCTAGATAGTTCCTTCCTTATAGTAATTTATAGAATATAATTAGAGTTAATCTATTAGGCAACCACTCCACCAGTTATTATTACATTGTTAACTTTAATTTGCATTACCTATATACCTAGCCTAATAATAAGCCTATTGTAGTACCTGCTACAAGGTTCCGTTATATAATTATTACCTAGTTACGGTATTAAATATAGAAAGTTAAATAATATACTACTAAAAGCAGTTACTATAACGCTATTAACAGCGGTAATTACTTTAAGGTTAGGGGGTAACACTAGTATAATAGATACTAACTTATAGTAACCTATAATGGTCGGATAACTATAAGAGATAGTTAACTAGTTAATAACAAATAATGCGGCGCTAGAAGAAAGGGTTAATAGGATAGGAGTAGTAAAAATTAAGCTACTATCAATTAAGAGATATTTAGGAGAAAGATTAAAGCTTAAAGGATTTCTTATATAAATGCACTTTAAAGTTATATAAGAAGGGGCTAAGCTATTAATACCTATGGATTAAATAGCATATATAGGACTATTCCTATTAGGAAGAGCACTTAAGTAGTTTAAGCTTTACTTTATAGAAATATAGGCAAACGGAATAACAACTACTAATTAGGAGGTGCGATTTATATTCTTAAGCTAGGAAGGGTTTATGGAGCGACTTATATAAATATTTGGAGACCTAGAGGTAGTAACTATAGCGGGAAAAAAACTCTAAGATATTACGCAGCAAACCTTAGTAATTAAGTATATAATATAGTTCTAGACATTAGCTATATAAGTTAAGTAGAATAATAAGGCGCTTATAGTATAGTATAAATAGGGACTTAAGGCTAAAGTCTAGGACGTAATTATTCTAATGGAAGATGTAGATACCCTATAGGAGTTAATAGATTAGGCAATTAAGATTAATAATTAGATCTACTAAAGGGAATAGGCTAAGAGAGGTTAGGATAGAGTTCTATAGTTATATAAGGCGTAGAGTATATAATAACTAAAGCTAAGTTAAAAACTATGGTATGGCGCAAAGCTAATAGACTTAAGTGGTACTAAAGAAGCCTATAAGAGATAGAGTAAGAAACTATAGAAACCTAAAGGTTAAGGATTTAGTAATTATAGGACTAAGGAGTGAAG
>Ga0307515_10014761_pt1 | contig 14451 bp, 10 predicted proteins | sample 17_EM_MG_FD_194513 | JGI IMG/M metagenome (GOLD analysis project Ga0307515, IMG submission 194513) | Populus trichocarpa ectomycorrhiza microbial communities from riparian zone in the Pacific Northwest, United States - 17_EM | ecosystem: Host-associated > Plants > Roots > Unclassified | place...
ACCCGCGGAAATCCCGACGCCTTGCGGCAAGAGGCGCAGCGCCGCATGGGCCGTCATCGACTTGCCGGAACCGGACTCGCCAACCAGGCACACGATCTCGCGCCGGCGCACTGTCAGCGAGACATCTTCGACGGCGAAGGCGCGGTCGGCGCCGCGCGGGAGCGCGACCGACAGATTTTCGATGGAAAGCAAAGTGTCGTCCGCCATCAATGCCGTCCTCCGCGGGACAAGCGCGGGTTCAACGTATCGTTCAGCCCCTCGCCCAACAGATTGATGGCGAGCACAGACAATACGATGGCGATACCGGGAAAGACGCTCATCCACCATGCCTGCCGGATCACCGTGCGCGCGGCGCCGATCATGAAGCCCCAGGACATCAAATTCGGATCACCCAGACCCATGAAGCTCAACGCGCTCTCGATCAGGATCGCGGTCGCAATCGTCAACGAACCGGTGACGATGATCGGCGAGATCGCATTGGGCAGGATGTGGCGAAACACGACCGCAATGGACGGCTGGCCCTGACAGACCGCGGCCTGGACGAACTCCCGGCTGCGCAGGCGCAGGAACTCCGCCCGCGTCAGCCGCGCCAGCGGCGGCCAGCTCACTGCGCCGATCGCGACGATGACATGGGACAGCGTTGGCCCCAGTGTCGCAACCAGCAGAATGGCGAGAATAAATCCTGGAATGGTCTGGAATAGTTCGGTGATCCGCATCATCACGTCATCGATCTGGCCGCCGCAATAACCGGAAACGGCCCCGATCAGGACACCGACGAAGACGGCGGCAAGCGTTGACGCGAGGCCGATGGTTAGTGAAACCCGTGCGCCATACATGATGCCCGCGGCCACGTCACGGCCGAGCATGTCGGACCCGAGCAGTAACCCCTCGCTCAGCGGTGGCTGAAACGGCGCGCCGATCATATCCCAGGGATCGTCGGGACGAAGCGTCGGCGCCAGCACGGCTAGCATGACGATCGACGCCAGGATGATCAATCCGGCCATGCCGGACGGGTGGCGGATGAAAGCCTTGAGCGTATCCATGGTATCGGACTATCCCCTCAGGACGCAGAGCGCGTGGTGACGCGTGGATCGACCAGCCGATAGGTCGCATCGGTCACGAGATTGAGGATGATGACGATCACCGACATCACCAGGAAAATGCCGAGCAGCACGGGATAATCGCGTTGCAACACCGCGTCATAGGTCAGCCTGCCAAGGCCAGGCCATGCGAACACGGTTTCGATCACGACGGCACCGCCGACCAGCGAGCCGGCCTGCATACCCGCGACAGTGACCACCGGCAGGATCGCGTTGCGCAAGATGTGGCGGACGACGACACGCCCCTGCTTCAGCCCCTTGGCGCGCGCGGTCTTGATGAAATCCTGATGCGTGATATCGATGACGGATGAACGCATCAGGCGCGCATAGATCGCGAGATAGACAGCGGCGAGCGACATGACAGGCAGCGTCAGATGCCACAGGATATCGCGCGCGCGCGCGATCGGCGTCATCGGCACGCCGATGGTGACGTAGCCGAAGGCCGGCAGCCAATCGAGCTGTACCGAGAACAGCAGCACCAGCATCAGGCCGAGCCAAAACACCGGCATCGCGTAAAACAATAGCGAGATCACGGTCAGCATCATATCGGACCACTTGCCGGCCCGAACCCCGGCCAGCGTCCCGAGCGTGATGCCGACGATCAAAGCGAGCAGAAAAGCCGAACCAGTGAGCAGCAGCGTTGCCGGCATACGCTCAGCGAGCAGGGTCAACACCGGCCGCTGCTGGCGATACGAATAACCGAGGTCGAGAGTAACGACGCGCTTGAGGTAGGTCGCGAGTTGCACAATGTATGGCTTGTCGAGGCCGTATTCCTCACGAAGCTGACTCAGCAGTTTGTCGTCGGCCGCTCCGCTCTGCCCCGCGATAACCTGGGCCGGATCGCCTGGCGCAGCATGCACCAGCAGGAAGCTGAAGGTGGCGATGACCAGCACCACCGCAACGAATTTGGCCAGCCAGCCCGCGACGGCAAGCACGACCGCGATACCGCGACTGCCCGTCAAGCGCAATGCAATAGAGCTCATCCGAGCGAAACCGTTCCGAAAGTCTCGTGCACGCCGATCGCCGTCGTGATCACATTCTTCAGTTTCTTGTCGATAAAATTCGGATAGTCCTGCTCGATCAGCCAGACAATCGGTACCTCCTCGACCAGCACTTTTTGCACGGCGCTGTAGAGTTCCTGCCGTTTGGCGTCGGAGGTCGCAACCGCCGCCTCCTCGAATAGCCGATCCACGTCCGGGTTCGAATAGCCGGAGGTGTTGGTGAACGGAATGCCCTTGCGGATGTTGGAGCTGATATAGGTGCGCGAAACGCCGAGCGCCGGATCGCCGAACTGATAGAGGAGATTCATCGTCATCGAAAACTCCCAGTTACCGAATTTTTCAGCCCAGCCCGCGAGATCGACACCCTGCAATTGCAGATCGATGCCAACCCGGCCGAGCGACTGGCGCAGGAACTCCGACGCACGCTGCATGGTTTCGCCGTAAGGCGGAACGAGATAAGGGATCGTGATCCGCTTGCCGTCGGCGCCTGGCTTCAGCCCCATGTCGTCGAGCAGTGCCTTCGCCTTGTCGAGCGAGTAGTCGTATTGCTTGACGTCCTTTTCATAGAATCGCGTCTTCGACGAGACTGGACCGGTCGCAACTCTGCCAAGGCCAAAGAACACGCGAGCAAGCAGCGCCTTGCGGTCGATGGCATACATCACCGCCTGCCGGAACCGCTTGTCGTTCATTGGCGCGATACGCGTGTTCATTTCTAGCCATTGGTGCGGCGCGAAGAATTCGTAACCTTTGGTAGTCATATCGAGGTTCGGTAATTTCGACAGGCGCGACACATCGAACGCGTCGACGTCGCTCCACTGCGTCAGCTGCACGGTGCCTTGCTCGAGCGCCACCGAGCGCGATGCAGCGTCCGGAATCACGCGATAGATGATCTCGTCGAGGTAGGGCTCACCAGCGCGATAATAGCCTTGATGCTTGACCAGGTGGATATGCGAGCCGCGTACCCATTCCTTCAGCTTGAACGGTCCGCAACCGATCGCCCGCGCATTGGCCGGGTTTTTCCGGTAGTCGCTTCCGTCATAGATGTGTTTCGGCAGGATCGGCGCAGTCGTGCAGTCGAAGGCACCCAAAAAAGGCGCGAACGGCGCCTTCAGCTTGAACACCACTGTGAGCGGATCCGGCGCTTCGGCCTTTTCGACGCGCGCGAAGGTGCCGCGGGCGCGGGCATGGGTCTCCATCAAAAGCGTCATGACGGAGAAGATGACATCGTCGGCGGTCAGCGGCGTGCCGTCGTGAAAGGTGATCTTCGGAAACAACTTGAAGGTATACGTTAACCCGTCCGGCGAAACGTCCCAGGACTGCGCCAGGCCAGGTATCGGCTTCAAATCGAAATCGTAACGCAGCAGGCTTTCGTAGATCTTGCCGCCCAGCGTCAGCGTGGGCTGCTGCTGATTGAGCGCGGTCACGAGAATCGGCGGCTCCGGCTGAATGATGGTGTTGAGTATGCCGCCACGGGTTTGGCCTTCGGCGCGGGACAGGCCGAGCGGAATGCTGCTGATGCTGAGTGCACCGGTAACCAGACCCAATTTCGAAAATTCGCGCCTGTTCATGTCGTCCTCGCTATGAGTTGAACTGAAATCAAAATTATTCCTGTAAGTGATCCGCGCATTGCGCCCTAACCCACATCGAGTGAGCGCGGCGTTGCATGTGCGAACCAGACAGCCAATCCGTCAAAAGCGCGGATCAATCGGGGTTGGCATAGGGCATTGCGCCTCGATGACTTCCGCAGCATCCAGGATGAGATCCTCTCGGAATCGAGGGGCGACGATCTGCACACCCATCGGCAGCCCTTCTGGCGAACCCGTAGGAACCGATATCGCAGGAAAGCCAAGCACTGGAATTGTAAACGCCGGCATCTGTCTTTCCCTCATGAGGACGAGGTCCTCGCGGCTTCCTGCCAGTTGCGCTTGCCGGAAAGGTGGATCGAATGAAGCGGGGCAAAGCACCAGAGGGTACTCCTGCATGAACAGATTCCAGCGACGGATCCATCCAACTCGTCGCGCAATGGCGCGCATATAACCGGCAGCATCGGGCTCGCCACTTTCCAAGGACGAGCGAAAATCAAAGGACGAGCGATGATGGTCGCGGCAGAGATCATCTCCGAATTTCTCGACAGCAGGCGTCACGAAGTGTGGAGATTCCGGGTTGACAATATTGTGCCACTCCGAGGCTATCTCGCTAAAAGCCGGCGGATCAATTTCTTCGACCACGTATCCAGCATCAGCAAGAATGACGCCTGCGCGCTTCACTGCGTCAGCTACCAAATGATGAACACCTGCACCCGCCGGGTCAGTTGACAACGCGACCCGGATTGGCCCGCTGGGACGGGGCCACTCTAGCGGCGCAGGCACCCACCACGGATCGCGCGCGTCTCCCTTAGACATCACCGTCAACGCTAATCGAATGTCACGCACATGCCGGGCAAGAGGCCCCTGCACCGCCATGAGCTGACCGGAGAGACTCCGCTCAGACTGTGCACTTGGAAGAAAGGCGGGAATCCGCCCGAAACTTGGACGCAACCCCACAATACCCGAGCAGTAGGCCGGATACCGAATTGATCCGGCCAAGTCGTTGCCATGCGCGATAGGCGCAATACCCGCAGCGACGGAGGCAGAAGCGCCGCCGCTCGATCCTCCCGGCGTGTGATCCTCCGACCAGGGATTGTTCGTACGTCCGAACAAATCGTTCTCTGTGAACCAATTCATCGAAAAGGCCGGCGTATTTGTACGCCCGATGATGATCGCACCCGCATCCTTCAAATTGGCAACGACAGGACTGTCCTGCGTTGCGACGATGTCCTTAAAGGCCACCACACCGTTGCTTGTCGCTTGTCCGGCCTGATCTACATTGACTTTGACCGTTATCGGCACCCCGTGCAGGGCACCGAGCGGCGCGCCACGCGCGACTGCAGCATCTGCAGCATCTGCTTCCTCCAACGCGGACTCGCCAAGGTTGACGACCACGGCATTGATTTTTGGATTGACCGCATCCAGGCGGGCAAGACAGGACGCAACGACTTCCCGGCTGGAGATCGTTCGATTCTTGATCCCCGCGCTTATGTCCACGGCGTCCCATTTCCAAAATTCATTCGGAGACTGACGTGAGACACTCATAGGGAGAATCCTTCAAACTGAGCCTGCGGACGAGATGAAAGCGATACCATTCCTATATGATGCATCATAATTATTGTCGTCAAGGGCCTTGTTTTTTGCACCTCAGTCACTTTCTCCTGCTGGAATCCGGATGCATTTGGCGGTTTTATAGCCATATGATGCATCAAATATATCAAGGATCCGGCGCACTTTGCCCAACGGGGCCGGTACCGGTCTCTCACTCCGCAAATGGCAATCCGACGTATTGTTCGGCTAGCGTCTTCTGAGCGCTTTCGGATGCGCACAGATGCTCGAATTCGCTCTGGTTGAGGCGAGTTTCAAAGGCATCACGATCAGGGAATACGTGCAGCAGGTTGGTCAACCACCACGACAACCGCTCGGCGCCCCAAACCCGCGCTAACGCCATTGTGGAATAGCGGTCCAGATGAGCGTCATCGCCACGCTTGTAGTGATGAACCAATCCGCGTTGAAGATAGAACACATCGGACAAGGCTAGATTGAGCCCTTTGGCGCCTGTCGGCGGCACGATATGCGCCGCGTCGCCAGCGAGGAATAGGCGGCCATATCGCATTGGCTCCGCGACGAAACTGCGCAGCGGCGCAATCGATTTCTCGATCGTTGGCCCGGTCACGATACGGTCGGCAAATTCCCGCGGAAAACGCGCCTTCAGTTCTTCCCAGAACCGGTCATCCGGCCAATCCGTGAGTTCGGTTCCAATCGGGCACTGGATGTAGTAGCGGCTCAACTGAGGGGTACGCTGCGACGCCAGAGCAAATCCCCGCTCGTGCTGCGCATAGACGATGTCGTCGAGCGGCGGCGTCTCCGACATGACACCGAGCCAGCCAAATGGATAAGTGCGCTCGAACGTACGCAGCACCTTCGCGGGAATGGCTTGCCGGGAGATGCCATGGAAACCATCGCACCCGGCAATGAAATCGCACGCGACGGTTCTCGCCTTGCCGTCCTTTTCAAACGCTATTGTCGGCTTGTCGCCGTCGATACCCGTTAGCGCCACGTGCTTTGCATCGTCGACGATATTCCCCGCTTGCGACTCGCGGATACGGTAGAGATCCTCGGTGATCGCGGTTTGGCCGTAGGCCGTCATCTTCCGGCCGGTATATTTCATGGTATCGATCAGGAAGGGAGCGTGATCCTGCCAGGCGATTACCGTTCCATCGTGAGACCGGCCATAGTTGTCGAGGCGCTCTCCCAATCCGACGCTGCGGAGCAAACCTACGGAGCCCTCTTCGAGCACCCCGGCGCGAATGCGCTGGAGGACATGGCTCTTGGGCTGCCGCTCCACGACGATGCTGTCGATCCCTTCCAAATGCAGCATGTGCGATAGCAGCAACCCAGCCGGGCCGCCGCCGATGATTCCGACCTGGGTACGCTCCACGCGGCGCTCCTCTAGTGCTGCAATTGCTGTCGCGTCCAGCAAGCGGGCTTCAGGCGTCGACGTAACATGCAAGGCCCGCGGCGGTTAGCGACGCGGATACATGATAGTGCTGATAGACTTCTCGCACCTGCATGTTCATGGCGCCACGTGCAACCAGCCACATGATCAACTCGGCCCCTTCATGACCGGCCTCTTTCATGTAGACGCCATTCGAAATCCTCGTCAGCGCAATAGGATCATCGACCATCTTTTTTAGAAACTGACGATCGAACTCCGGCTGCATGAATCCGGCTCGCTCGCCTTGTAGCTGATGTGACATGCCGCCGGTGCCGACGATCATCACGCGAGCATCTTTTGGATAGGCGTCGACGGCCCGACGGATGGCTTGCCCGAGCTTGAAGCAACGAGCCGCCAACGGCAGGGGAAACTGAATCGTATTGACGGTGATCGGTACGACGCGCGTCGGCCATTCATCGACCTCTCCGGCGGCACCGCCGAAGAAGACACTCATCGGCACGGTGAAGCCGTGGTCGACACTCAGCTCCTGAAACATTGTGACATCGAACTCTTGCGCCACCAGATGTTCGATCAAATGCCAGCTGAAATCGGGATCGCCCTTGAAGGGTGGAATTGGTCGTGGCCCCCAGCCCTCGTCGCCGCTTCGATACTCGGCTGCGGCCCCAACGCCGAAGGTCGGGACGCGATCGAGAAAGACCTCCAGACCGTGGTCGTTGTAGACCACGATGGTAATGTCGGGGGCGAGCTGCTTGACGAATTCCTTCGCCGGAAGATAGCCGTCGAACAACGGCTTCCAGTAAGGATCCTGTGTTATCCCGGTGTCAATCGCCATGCCGATCGACGGCACGTGGCTGGTTGTGACGGCGGCGACAATTTGCGCCATGAAGGTGGTTTCCTTTATCAGCCGCGATGCGCGTTCAATTTTGAGCGGAACTGCTCGAGCGTCATGCCGTTTTGCTGCGCGCCTACGTGCTGCATTGAAACGTGGTCGATCGCCGCGAGCTTGTAGACGTAGTAGATGTTGCCGCCCGCCCTGATCATCCCGATCCAGTCGCGGCTTTTGACGAGCTCAATCGTCTCCGGATCCAGTCCATACGACTGGCAGTAGGCCAACTCGTCCGCCTCGAACGCCTTGCGATTGTCGGGCCGCACAAGAGACATGCACATCTTGTTCAGCGGATAGTTTTTCCGGGCCCGTGCGCCATCAAACAGGTAGGTGCCCTCGAGCGACGCCGCGAGCTTCCTGTCTTCTTCGATCTGGTCCGAGATTGACTGCATGTTTTCCTGTGCGTCTGGTGCAGAGTTCTCGTTGACACGCTACAAGGCGCACGAGATCATTCCCATAGCCAGTGCGGCATGGAGCGAATTCCAATGAAGAATGGAGAAGATATCAGCGTCCGGCACCTCCGCGTGCTGAGCCTGCTTGTCGATGTGCGGAGCCTCACCAAGGTCGCCGACATGCTCAACACGAGCCAGCCGGCAATCAGCAAGATGCTGCAACGCCTCCGGGCGCATTTTGGTGACCCCCTGTTCATTCGGGTGGGACTATCGATGCACCCGACGCCCAAGGCGCTTTCCTTGGCCGGACCGCTCAAGGAACTGCTGCGGCTATCGGAGGAATTGCTTCATGCCACACCGGCATTCGACCCGAAGCATTCGAAGCGTGAGTTCAAAGTGCTGGTGACCGAAGTCGGCATGATCTTGAACGTACCGCCCCTCATGCAGGAACTCGAGCTTGCCGGGCCGGGCCTCCGCCTGAGGGCGCTTCCGCTCGACACGCGCTCTTTCGTCGCCCGGTTAGAGAACGGTGAGGCGGACATCGCGATCGGGGCCTTTCCGCAAGTCGTCGGGAACGTTCGGCGACAGAGGCTATATGTCGATCACTATGTGAGCGTCGTGCGTGCCAACCACCCGAAACTCAAACTTCTGACGAAGCGGGAGGCTTTCCTGAATGAGCGTCACATCCTGGTTACGGCGTCTAGCACGGGCCATGCCGTACATCAGCAGCTTGAGCAGGTCCTTTCCGGATACCTGTCTGCGGACCAGGTTCGAATGAAGGTGCCGAGCTTTCTGACATGCGCCTACGTCGCAAGCCGGACAGAAACCGTTGGCAGCCTGCCAGCAAGATTGGCAGACCACCTCGCGCGTGACCTGAACCTCGAGATATTTCGCACACCGCTTCCTCTACCGCGCATTGAAATCGCGCAATTCTGGCATGAGCGCGTCAATCAGGATGCCGGACACCGATGGTTTCGTTCTCGAATTGCGGCATTGTACCGACGCTAGCGAATGGCCGGCCCGACCAGGCAAGAAGGGGTATTCGAATAGCTGCAGTTCGCGCAAGTCCGGAAGCGCGATTACACCGGCGCTGGAAACTTGCCACTCGGGGCTCCGAAGCCGACTTTCTCGAATTCTTTCGAGCCTCAAAGCTACGGGATGGAGCGACAGCCAACCCGGTTCATCGCAGCAACGGTAGGTGATGTTCAGTGATAGTGGAGAAATGGGTGCCTTTCCTCGGCTCCCTTGGATCGGCGAGCGCTCCAACGACAACGAAACCTCTTTAAACCGACGCGGAGTACTCCCAACGAGCGAAGCTAGTACGACACTGCATATCTTTTGTCCACTTTAGCGCCGTCGAAAACGATGAGCACTAAGCGGTTTCTTGTGAATGCCGACGAGCCGGTCAAATCGGACGACACGCAAAATGCATTCGCGATAGGTCGAGAGACCGTCGCTGTTCAGTTAAATGAATTCTAAAGCCCGCTGCGAGCCAATACTCTTAATTGATGATAACAGGCGCGCACACGAGACACACACAAATGGGGCTGCGGGTTCAGTGAAGTTCGCGCGACGTATCAGGTATCATCGTATCAAGTATCATCAATGGCTCTGTCTCGGTACGGCGAGCCTGTTCTGTTCCGGTATTGCGTCCAACGTGGGAAGTGCGCTTGCCCAAACGGCGCTGCCGCCCGTCACCGTCGATGCACCGACGCAACGAAGTGCCGAGGCCAAGCCAAAGCCGCGAGCCGCGACGAACAGGGCTGCCCGGCACGTGACTGCGCGAGCGCCTAACCCGACGACTCATGACACCGCAGCTCAGGCCAGCGGTCGTCAGGGCGCACGCGAGACAGCCATTGGTCCCGTCAACGGATATATGGCCCGGCGATCCGCAACAGGCACCAAGACGGATACATCTTTGCTCGAGACTTCTCAAAGCATCTCGGTGGTGACGCGGGATCAGATCGACCAACAGGGTGCAATGAGTCTGAACCAGGCTGTACGCTACACATCGGGTGTCACGCCCGAGAGTCGCGGTGCGGTTGGTACACGCTATGACATGCTGAAGGTTCGCGGCTTCGATGCCGTCAATTATTTGAACGGCCTGAAGCTGCAGAAGATGAACTTCGTATCGCCGCAGGTCGATCCGTACCTGCTTGAGCGCATCGAGGTTCTGAAAGGGCCGGCGTCAGTACTCTACGGCCAATCGCCTACCGGAGGCCTGCTGAACCAGATCGCGAAGCGGCCGACCAACTTCACGTTCGGAGAAGTCGGCGTTCGGTTTGGCAACTTCGCGCATCGCGACCTGACGTTCGATTTCGGCGGCCCGCTCGACAAGGACGGCAAGATTCTCTACCGCCTGACCGGCATTGGAACCGCCGAAGACGGGCAGGTCGATCAGACCAATTCGAAGCGCTTTGCCATCGCACCGGCGGTAAGCTGGCTTCCCGATCCCGATACGTCGCTGACGCTGACCGGGCTTTATCAGAACGATCCTTCCGCCGGCTCCTACGCAGGTGTCCCGGCGAAGGGATCGGTGCAGTTCAATCCGCTGGGCCAAATCCCGCGCAACTTCAATCCGGGAGAACCGTCCCTCGAAGTCTTCAAACGGGAGCAAAGCCAGTTCGGCTATTTCTTCCAGCACCGCCTCAACGATCAGGTCACCGTCAGATCTAACGGTCAGGTCTTCGGCACCAACCAGGATTACGGCGGCGTTTTTGGCTCGAGCCTGGCAGCCAACAACCGGACGCTGACGCGCTCCTACAGCATGTCCCACGACGAATTGACGTCACTGGCTTTCGATAACCAGATCGAGACCAAGTTTGCGACCGGCCCGCTCACGCATACGCTGCTGACCGGCGTCGACGTCCAGAGCTGGGATGGCTTCTATCGATCCGGCACGATCACCGGTACGGCAAATGGCGTGCCGAACCTCGACATCTTCGCGCCAATCTATGGCCTTGCGGTTAAACCACCGCCGCTCAGACGTACCGATGTGATCGGAACGCAATACGGCCTCTACGTCCAGGATGAGATCCGGTTCGACGGCTGGGTGGCCACCATTGCCGGCCGGATGGACTGGGCCGAGATCAACACCTCGGTGCAGGGCCTGGCACTGCAGACAACCGCAGATCAGGCGCCGACCGGCCGCGCCGGGCTGCTCTATCTGTTCGATAACGGCATTGCGCCCTATGTCAGTTTTGCGCAGTCGTTTTCGCCGCAAAGCGGCACCAACGCTAGGGGCACAGCGTTCGATCCCGAGCGCGGTCAACAATACGAGGCCGGCATCAAGTATCAGCCGCCCGGCTACAATGCGCTTTTCACCGCGGCAATATTCGACCTGACCCGCGAGAACCTGCTTACGACCGACCTCGCGAACCCGACATTTCAGGTGCAGGTCGGCGCGGCGCGGTCGCGCGGCGTCGAACTCGAGGCGAAGCTGAGCATCGATAAAACCCTCAACATCGTCGCGAGCTATACCTATCTCGATACGATCTATACCCGCGACAATAGCGGACTGCAGGGCCTGGTGCCGGTTGGCGTTCCCCACCACATGGCGGCACTTTGGGCCTATTACAGCTTTGCGCCCGAGGTGCTAGACGGCCTGTCGATCGGCGCGGGCGTCCGCTACACGGGATCGACATTCAACACCACCAATACGATCGAGGTGCCGAGCTACACGCTCGTCGATGCAACGCTGAACTATGATCTCGGCAAACTCTCGGCACCGCTCAAGGGAACCACGTTCAACCTCAACGCCAAGAATCTGCTGGACACCACGTATGTTGGTGCTTGCTACACGTCGGCGACCTGTGCCTACGGCTTTGGCCGCACCGTGATAGCCGGGCTGCGCTATCGCTGGTGAAGGTGTTCCGATGCGGCTCGCGCCCTATTCGGCTAGCGCGGCCGCCGGTACGCCGGGGTTGCCATTCATCACACCGCGACGTTTGCGGCCCGCACGTGCTGCGTGTTTGCGCCACCAGATGACGAATCCGGTGACTGACAGCACGGCGACAACGAGCCCCATGAACGAGATCAGAATCCGGCCTGGCAATCCAAGAATGCGTCCGCTGTGGAGTGGGAATTGCGCCTGAGCGAACATATCGGCGGCGGTACCGGTCCAGGGGCGCTTTTCACCCAGCAGTCGACCGTCGAGACCATCGTAATAGAGTTGGGACGGACCTGCTCCGCCGATACCGTGGTCTTCGCCCTTGTCGTAGAACCGCACTGAGAAGATGCCATACTGCCCGTTATAACCCGCCGCGCCGGCGGTCGTTTTCCAGCCGCGGCGGCGCGCCTCGTCGTCGGCGCGGCCGATGATCTCGGCAAAGGATAATTTTGGCTGGATTGGGCGATCGAGTGCGGCCGGCTTGCGTTGATCATAGGGGGTCGGAGTATAGCTCGAAACGGTTCGCAACACGGGCACGAACACTTCGCGATATAGATTGAGCGAGAAGCTGGTAAAGGCGATGATGAAAAGCAGTCCCCAAGTCCACAGCCCGAACGCGCGATGCAGGTCGAAATTGATGCGATACCTGCTGGCTGACGTTTTGACCAGCCAGGAAGACTTCCATCTCTTCCAGAAACCACGGTTAAGCACTTTCGCGACTGCGTCGGGCCTAGCTGCATTCGGCTGCCGTCGCACAGGCAGCGTCAGATAGAAACCGACGAAGCAATCCAGCGTCCAAATCACGGCAACGCCGCCCAGCAGCCATAGTCCCCAGCGATTACTCCCCCAGAACTCCGGAATCTGTAGCGAATAGTGAAATCGGTAGAGAACCGAGACCACGTTCTCGCGCGTGATCGGCCACGCCGCCGTCGAACTTCGACGCCCTAGCTCTTCGCCGGTGACCGGATTCAGAAATACCTGATTGTAGGAAAGCAGAAAACGCTTTCCCGTTGCGGCGTCGATCCGCGGCGCGACGAAGAACCGGATCGTGTCCGCCTCGGTCTTCGGCCGCAGTGGAAAATAGGTTACGCGAACCCGCGGATCGCGCTGTTCGATCAATCGAGCGAGTTCGACGGACGGAATCGGATTGCCGCGCATGCTGGTCTTGAACAGATGCGGGTTGAGCATCTCGTCAAGCTCGTGATCCCACGAAATCACGGCGCCGGTAATGCCAGATGTAAACAAGAAGAGAGCGGTGATCAGGCCTGCCCAGCGGTGCAAGACCGTAAGAGTAGCTCTCGCGAACATCGACCGGAACTCCAACTAAAAGACGTTTCGAAACGCTCTACAGCAATCGCCGGCCGGAATCAGCCTCATTTTCCACTGTCGCCACAGGACCGAATTAGAATCACAACAAGAACTCTTGGCGATCTCAACTATCGTGCTGACGTGACCACCCGCTTGAACGGAACGTCGTGCAAGGTTCAGTCCCGCATCAATCGGCAACAGTTCAGCGATGATTGCCAAGGTTCAGAGCCTGAAAGAGATCCCAAGACCCAGACCGCCGCTCGCAATCGGTCATCCTCGATAGGGGCAAGGCGATGGATTTGCCGCCCGCCGTAGAACGAACTGATTATGGAATAGCGTTGATGCCGAAGAACGGCATTCGTGGAGCCAATCAAGCGAAGCGTGACGGGGTAAACGGTCCGAGATCGGCAGGCGGCGCTCGCCCGCTGACAGGTCCGGCCACCAGTCCGACGTGACCATGGCCGAAGCGCCAGGAGCGCTCCGGCAAAAGTCATAATCAGTTTGCCTTGGCCGCGGCGTTCAGCCTCCCTCTCCGCGCACTCGCAATCCTACCCAGACCGGCGCCATGGCATTGATGGTTTCGACCTCAATCGTCAGGCTCTGATAGGCGCTGCTAATCAGAGAAGCGAAAGCAGGCCGAGACCAATGGCCCTAGAGCAAATTAAGGCGACGGCGCGGCTCAGCCTCGGCAGGCATTCCGAAAAAAGCCCGCACCTCAGGGAGGCGCGGGCGCGGTCATGGAAATCCATGACCAGTTCCGGGAGGAACGTCCCATGCGGGACCACGGAGCGCACGCAGCGAGGCTGCAGCACAATTCATTGACCGGCCTATTTCAAACAGTCCCTTCAGGTAAGGTACCATCCCCTCCGACCGAGATGCTGATCAGACTGTCCGACTCTCAGGTATTGCATTGACCGCCAAGATATCTACTACCCTCCCGGCAAGCGCGATCCCAAGGTCGGCGTTGTTTTTGGCGTCGAAGTGAATTCCATCCACGCCATCGGTTGAAATCACGCTTCCTGCATTGAAGAAGTCGACCTTCATAAAGGCGGCGAGCGATCTGTACTGATTGGCGAGCCCGATGGTCTTCTCGCGGCCACCCTCAAACATTTCCTGAAACCAAGGGTGCGGCATTTCGGCGAGAGGAGGCGGCGAGACGACGAGCGCTTTGGGCGCGGGGTAGATTGTTCCCACTCCACCACCCGAAGTCCGCACCTGTCCCACCAGCTTCGACATACCGACCGCGATCTCGTACGGCGTGCGGCGATACTGGCTTTTAGTGTCGTTGGTCCCGAGCATGATGATGACGAGATCCAACGGAAGATGGCTT
>Ga0307515_10014762_pt1 | contig 14449 bp, 19 predicted proteins | sample 17_EM_MG_FD_194513 | JGI IMG/M metagenome (GOLD analysis project Ga0307515, IMG submission 194513) | Populus trichocarpa ectomycorrhiza microbial communities from riparian zone in the Pacific Northwest, United States - 17_EM | ecosystem: Host-associated > Plants > Roots > Unclassified | place...
ACACGGCAGGCGCGTGGTACGATGCCGACGGGTGGTGCGACCAGGTGTACTGGCGGTACTGACGGTGGTGGGCGAGCTACTGACGGTTAACCGACGGTGCCAACTTTTGATAGGGTACGCCTGTAATAACAGCCTGATTAGGTGTGGGAATCGCCTGTTATTACAGGCAAACTGTGCCTCGGATAGGTGTTACCAGTTTGCGCAGTGCAGGGACCTGGTATTTACCCGGTACCTCAGCTGGTGAGTACCACCTGACTCAGGGACTGGTGTATCACCATGTCAGGGTACTGGTAACCGGTTTGCATTGCTAACACAAAAGGTTACCTTTTTTGTTGTTGTACATACTTAAATTAATAATAGAAAATGAAATAAATTACATCAAATGTGCGGTTGACTTGCATTGGTTGTTGGAGGGTGAATTTGGCCAGCCAAGAGCTCTCACCTTCCATGAGTGGTTGGGGTGGTACCTGAACTCATGGCCTTTTCTTCAGGCCTCCCCCATGGACAAATAGGTGTTCTGTGAAGGTTGTAAACAATTCTGGACCACCCAAACTTGCGCATATCCCACCCCTTATTGTCACACCAGTGCTTCTGGAGGCTATCAGCATTTACAAGGCTACAGACTTGATACTGAGTGCCCTTTGTATGTGTTTCTTCCTTACTTGTGCCTTTCCTTTAGCCATTGCACAAGATAGAGCTTATGTGTGAACCAAAAAAATGCTAAGTCCAAACAATACACCTTGGACCCGACCACTTCCTCGTCCCCTCATTGACCTCACCACCAATGCCTCAAAAATGTGCTGATGAATCAGTTACATTCAATAATCTTGACACTGGTGAGTACACTAATGCCCTGCTCATGCAACCCCCCAAAAAAAAACTCGCAACAAACATAGACACATCTCGCTCACAGTCGCGGAGTGTGTGTCCGAGATTGCGTCGCAATGTTTCATATGCTTGCAAAGCCGCACTAGCTGCACTATTCAGCTTTTCGTCTGCATCCAGCGGGATTCCTGCGAGTTTGCGAACACTGCTTGTGCATGCATGCAAAGCGACACCTGGTGAGTTGTGCTCACTCGCAACGGCAGTAACAATGCTGACAAGACCTCATGGATCAGATGCCTGCAGTTTTACTGCCTTTATCATTGTGTAAGTTGCTCAGATTTCCTGTGTCATGGTCATCTGCAGAGCGGATGTGGATCCCACCAGGCCCACTGACCATGGATCACTGCTGCACCAATCCGGTTTCTTATACACCTTGGTCAGTTTTATGGGCACTCTTTCCATAATCTCAGCTTGCACTCATGTCTACATCTCCCACACTCCTGCTTGTGTTCACCCCACCCCTCTATCTTGCTCCACTCTGCTTCACGACCCTGACTCTCCCCTTGTGACTTAGCCAATTGGGAGTTTTTAGTATTCATAATTAAGTATATTGGATACGTAGTAGTAGTAAATAATGCTATAATTTTTTTTCCATTCTATTGTGTGAAAATAAGTACCAGGAAACCTAGAAATAAATAGGTGAACCCCGGCTTTTGGACTTACCTGTTATTGAAACTGGTATTACCTGCCTTATCACTGGGTTACCTACTCGCATTGTGCCTAGGAGGGAGACCTGGTGAAACCAGTGTGTGATTAAAAACTGGTTACCAATTTACTCACCTGGTTGAACCAGTTCCAGGAACAGGTCTATGTCAGTAATACCAGTAGATTTAGCAGGTGTCACCAGATATGTAGCTGGGTTCTCCACCATGCTTGGGTACTGGTTTGAGTATCCACAGAGTATTCAATGTCCTGAGAGCCCAGTCATTATATCTGAGTGCCCTGAAAGTCGACCTATATTCGAGCCGAATGGACTGCCTGGGTCATCGAATCGATGACCGGGGACTTCATGCGGACTCAGATAAGATGAAATCCGTGCATCATTGGCCTCGCCCGTGAGACTACAATGATGTACAGAAATTTTTGGAAATGATCAATTAATTATCTCATGCAATTCATGCCGGATGTGTCAGCGTTCATGTCGCCATTATTCAGTATGTCTAGGATGAAGGTTTGGACTTGGGGGCCACTGCACGAGAAGTGTTTTGCGAGTCTCAAGTCCATTGCCTGTAAATTGCCCATCCTTAAGCCTATCGACTACGATTGGGCAAAATAAATCGGAGGAAATATATACCTGGTATGTGACGCGTCTATCTCCAGCGTTGGGTCATATTACGGCCAAGGCGCCGATTGGCAGACGTGTTGCCCCACCAGGTTTCTATTGAAGAAGTTCTCTTCAGCGCAGCAATCTTACCGTACATACGAGCAGGAGACTCTGGCTATACTCGAGGGCCTCCTGCGATGGGAAGATAAATTGCTCGGCCGCGAAATTATCATTATCACCAATCACCGCATGCTGAAATTCTTCAATACCCAACAGACAATGTCACTACGACAGGTTCGTTGGTATGAGTATTTATCCTGATTTAATTACACCATCCAATACGTTGAGGGTATCAAGAATGTCGTCGCCGACGCATTATCACACATGTATGCGGGGCGAAACGACTCGATTCCGATTGATGATTGGGTGAATGCGGACATTCGCCTTGATCCCGGGGGTGAAACGTTACCAATAGACAGGCTCCTTGAGTCCCGTGCCATGAAGCTGTGCCCTAGAGGTGTGAATGGTGCTGTACTCAAGGATCCTATGGAACAATGTATATCTGAGAGTCAGGAGCTCCGCGAGGCCATTGCACGATGACCTAGCGAGGCCCCAGACCCACCAGCCCGGACTCGCAATGAGCCTGATCAGGCAAAGAACGACGCCACGGAGGTCCCAACGCCGCCTTCTCATGAGCAAGATGAACGTGTAGATCGACTTGCTTGTGAGGGGGACATGGTGTGGTCATCCAGATCGCCACCGATTCCGCTGGAAGTTCACCTCGAAGGGGAGGACTTCCTAGCAGTTATCCGTGACGCGTATGCAAGCGATATGCTGTTTAGCAAGGTACTGTTGCATCCAGAACAGCACCCACACTTCACAGTAAAAAATAATATAATATATTGCAAGAACACTATTGGTAATACAGTCGTCGCAGTCCCGGGAGCTCTTTCTAAAGGGAGGAGGGTAACCGAGATTGTGATTGACCAAGCCCACTGCATTGTCGGTCATAAGGCTGCCAGGAAAACGAGGGATTATGTCTCGTGTTGGTTCTGGTGGCCTACCCTGGCAAAAGACGTCGAATCTTTCTGCAAATCATGCGGAATATGTCAGACTGCTAAGTCCAGTACAGCAAAGCTGAAGGGCTTGCTCCATTCGTTACCAATTCCAGAGGCCCCGTGGCAATCCATTGTGATGGATTTCGTGGGGCCATTCCCTGAATGCATGGGATATGACAAGTATCTGTCCAGGTTTCGCAAGCAAAACAGTTAACCTTTGTCCAAGGGCAGATTCTTTTCTATGTCCAATGTACATGTATGTATATTCAATATTATGTCAGTAGCACTTCTGGATATATTACATTCTGAGTCTGAATCCCTGCTTCCCCTTGTGGAAATAGAACATATAGCAATGGCCCTTGAAAGTGCAACATAGGGTTAGCTGTGTGTGAAGACAGGAATATGTGGTTCAATCCTTACATGCTTGACAGATTGTCCTTGGCTTTGTTGGTTGTCATTTCAAGGGACAGGCAAACTGGGAATTTACAGGTGCAATGATGGATGTAGGGTCACTCTTACATGAGTATAGGGTGATGCAAGGAATGTGCACTCATGCCCATCTCCCAAAATGCAACCTTCAAGGACATGTGTGGAGGTGCAAGTAATCAGTGGCCTTATTCCATTGCAAAGACCTTGGGAAGGATCCAAGTTGTGCAGCAGCATCACTGGACATCCCACTTTAAGTGCCAGGTTTCCTTTTGGAAAGGCATTTGGTCAGAGTCTGTGGGTCTTCAGGAGCATAACCTGCATCCACATCCTCAACATAGTGCCCTTGCCTTTCCTGAGGCTCATGGACGGCCTTGTACTACCCTGCCAAGGTGTGGGTAACCCCAGGGAGCTTGGCAAGAATACTGTGGTTGAGCCCATCCACTATTTCATTGCAAGTAGTAAATAGTTTCCTCTCTGTGGAGTACCTTGATGGCCCTGGCTGAGCATTGGAGATACCTGGGTAAGTTGCATGGAGAAGACTCTTCACTTCCCAAGCTGCATGTCTTGAGTCAAATGGAAGCTCTGCACATGCTGCCATAGGTATGAGTGTTGGATGGATGCATATGCTATATCTTCTCTACTGCCTTTCTCAACCACTGCCCAGAGTCCCTCCCCAGAGCACCACAATACCACCAAAATGCCTGGTGCTGTCAGGAACACCCCTCTGAGTGTGATCCACCACTTCCATGCAATAGCTATGTTGAATTGGAGCTTCATTTCAAATAATTGCAACAGTCTATGGGAGGAGCCCTGCTTTGAAGCCATTCTTAAGTATATTGCAATGGGAAGTATAATGGGACATTGAAACAGGAGTGTGAAATATGGCCTCCAGATAGGAGGATTGATGCAATGCCAGAAGATGCAACACATAGGACAATCTTGCCCTGATCACATATAGCTTGACTAATAGCCTGGTATACAAAAGTATTTCCAGTACATTGTGGCCCATGTAAAAGACCACTTGCCCCATCATTGCTGCATTGCAAGACATACTCATAGACTGCAACCTGCTGTGCATTCATCTGTGCCCTACATGCTTCAGCAGCTCCCTGCTCTCTTACAGGGGGATAGTTGTGCTGAGCTCTGTAGCAGTTGTGTGGTATTGCAGCCCAATCTCTCACAGGCAGAGGGAGCTGGAGATTCTGAATGTCAAGGCCAATACATAGTAGGAATGGTGAATGAGGAAAAGGCCATAGTCAACTACTTGCTCCTCAGTTGTTGCACCAAGGGATGTAAATGTAATGTTGATTTATACTGATGAATGTGCTCCTGGAAGTGTTTAAACTCTTCTTCTTGTCTACTACAGAGGAGCCCTGTCAGGAGAGATGAGGGTCCCCTGAGGAGTGGAACAGATGCTGGGACTATCAATACAGGAGTCCTGAAGCCCAATAAATAATGGAGCATGCCTTGCCAGTATGATGACAGAGTGTAAAAACAGGAATATTAATGGTTAAACTCTGGTGCTTCTCTTCTACCCAGTGTTTAGCATGGCAGAAGGAGCAAACAAAATCCCAAAATGCTGACAACCTATGGAGTGGCCATGCATTACTGTATGGAATACAGGCACATGTAGATGCAGGAGGCATGTGGGATTGTGCCAGTGGATGGCCCTGACCTTGCCCCCTTGGCAGCCTCCTTGCTTGTCCCCTAGCTTGTCCCCTTGGTGGTTGACCATAAACAGGTAATTGAGATGAAGGAGATCATAAATACATTGCTGGTTCATAGTTTGAATCATGATCTGCCACTGGCAAAGGAAAAGGTACACTCCCATGTTTAGGCCCAGAGTCATGATCAGACAAAGGGAAGGAGTAAATGGCAAGGGAGATCACCCTGCTTGCAATGTGCAGGGTGCAGGTGATGTTGCATGAGAAGCAGCAGCAGCAGGAGGTGATGGTGGTGGGGAAAGAAGATTTGGGGGTGCAGTGGTGGTAATGGATGAGATGGTGCAGGTCAAGCTAAAGTATATAGGGCTGACTTTGGTGCTGCTACCCATGGAGGGTGAGGAACAGGGACAGATTGTGGAATGAGGAGTAAGAATGTGCCAGAAGGCAAACTATACAGTAGGTGGATATGTACTGGGCTTTCGTGAACATGTTCCTGATGTTCCTGAGCCCTTGAGATGGCTTGTTTCTCCTTTGCAGCAGTTAAAGGGATAGAATGATCACGAAGAAGAGATTATTGGTTTCAATTTTCTGCTCATGACTAATTATCTACATCTCAGCAATTACTACGATTTTCTGGGAAATGTCTGAGTGCTGCCAGAGGGCAATCCTGAAGATGCGGGCAAGCACTGTGGCAGGTGGTGCAGCATTCAATAGTCATTGTTACTTTTTGGTCAGGCCTGTGGCTCATTACACTGGCTCATTATTATAAATATATCATTCCCTATAATTCTGGTTGTTTATCTAATTATTTAAATATTTAAAATGGATTTTATGAATTATTCCTTCATTTCTTCAACTTATAGACCTGTTGTATGGCTCACACTCATCACAATAAAATGCATTATAGTATGTATTATTATCTTACTATTTATCTGTTTATCTACATATTTAAAAAGGATTTCTACGAAGGTGAAACTTTTTTGGTGGTTTTTCGGTGGCTGTGTGGGAAAAAGAAGCGCTAAGCGAGAGGCTGGAGCCAATCACCAATTTATGTCACCTGTCATTGTATTTCGTTGGTATATAGACAAGTATCTGTCCAGGTTTCGCAAGCGAAACAGTTAACCTTTGTCCAAGGGCAGATTCATGTCTATGTGTTGGAGATAGGTATGCTGTGAACTGAGCATCAGTCTTGCCTTCCATTTCATTTGTCTTCTGGTGTATTCTTGTGGCTTGTGGTACATATTGCTCTTACATTTCTTGTGGCTCTAGTATATAACTGGTAGTGGTATAGGTGTTCAATGGACAGCAGTTTTTGACCTTCATCACTATGTCCAATGTACATATATTCAATATTATGTCAGTAGCACTTCTGGATCCACTACATTCCAGGTTTGAGTCCCTGCTTCTCCTTGTGGAAATAGAACATATAGCAGTGGCCCTTGAATGTGCAACATAGAGTTAGCTGTGTGTGAAGACAGAAATATATTGTTCAATCCTTACATGCTTGACAGATTGTCTGTGGCTTTTGTTGGTTGTCATTTCAAAGGGCAAGCTAACTGTGGATTGACAGTGTGCAATGATGAAAGTAGGGTCACTCTTCCATGAGTATTGGGTGATGCAAGGAATGAACACTTAGGCTCATCTCCCAAAATGCAGCCTTCAAAGACATATGTGGAGGGGTAAGTGATCAGTAGCCTTGTTCCATTGTAAAGACCTTGGGAAGGATCCCAGCTGTGCAGCAGCATCACTGGGCATCCCACTTTGAGTGCCAGGTTTGCCTTTGGAAAGCCATTTGGTGTCAGAGCCTGTGGGTATTTGGGAGCATAGCCTGTATCCAAATCAGCACAGTGCCCTTGCCTTTCTTGAGTCTCATGGACAACCTTGTCATACCCTGCAAAGGTGTGGGTAACCCCTGAGAGCTTGGCAAGAATGCTGTGGTTGTGCCCACCCACTGTTTCATTGCAAGTAGTAATGATTGTTCTCTCTGTGGAATACCTTGATTGCCTTGGCTGAGGATTAGAAATACATAAGTTGCATGGAGAAGACTCTTCAAGCCTTCCTCTACCCAAGCTGCATGTCTTGAGTCAAATGAAATGCTGCCACAGGTATGAGTGTTGGATATATGCATATGCAATATTTCACCTACTGCCTTTCTCAACCACTACCTGAAGTCCCCTCCCTAAAACACCACAATACCACCCAAAGGCCTGGTACTGTCAGGGATACCCTTCAGAGTGCAATCTACTTCTCCCATGTAATATCTATGCTTCATTGGAACTTCATCCTAAATCACAGCAACCTGTGTGAGAAACTCTGCTTTGAGGCCATTCCTAAGTATCTTGCAATGGGAGGTATCATGACAACAGAGTGTAAGACGGGATTATTAATGGTCGAACTCTACTGCCTCTCTTCTACCCAGTGTTCAGCATGGCAGAAGGAGCAAACAGAATCCTCAAATGCTGACAACCTATGGGGTGTCCATGCATTATTGTATGGAATACTGGCGCATTTAGATGCAGGATGTATGTGGGATTGTGCAGTGCAGTGCATGGCCTTGACCTTGCCCCCTTTGCAGCCTCCCTGCTAGTGCCCTAGGTTGTGCCCTTGCTTGTGCCCTTGGTCATCCTCTGGCTGGATGACCATAAACAGGTAATTGAGGTGAAGCAGATCATAGATCCACAGCAGGTTCATAGTTGGAATCAGGATCTGCCACTGGCAAAGGAAAGGTACATTCTCATGTTCTGGCCTGAGTCATGATCAAACAGAGGGAGTCAATAGCAAGGGAGATTACCCTGCCTTTAAGGTGCTGGGTGCAGGCGGGGCTGCATGAGGGGCTGCAGTAGCAACAGCAGGAGGTGATAGTGCTGGGGAAAAGGAGGTCAAGGGGTGCAGTGGTGATAATGGATGAGACGGTGCAGGTATAGGTAGAGTATATAAGGGTGGCTCTGGTGCTGTGTAACCTGTGGAAGGCAAGGAACAGGGATAGATTTTGGAATGAGGAGTTGGAATGTGCCAGAAGGCAAATAATACAATAGAAGAATATGTGCTGGGTCTTTGTAAACACACCTCCGATGTTTCTGAGCCCTTGGGATAGCTTGTTTCTTCTGTGCAGTGGTTAAAGTAATAGAATGATCCCAAAGACGAAGGCATTGGTTTCAGTATTCTGCTCATGACTAATTATCTACATATCGGCAATTATTATAATTTTTTGGGAAATGTTTGAGTGCTGCTAGGAGGTAATCTTGAAGACTCGGGCAAGGCCTGTGGCAGGTGGTGCCGCATTCAATAGTCATTGGTCAAGTCTGTTGCTCATTACACTGGCTCATTATTATAAATATATCATGTCATATATTTTTGGTTGTTTACCTAATTATTTAGATATTTAAAATGGATTTTATGAATTATTTTTTCATTTCTTCAAGTTATCGCCCTGTTGTAAGGCTCACGCTCGTCATACTAAATGCGCTATAGGATATATTTATTATTTCACTATTTTATTGTTTATCTACATTTTTATCTACATGTTTAAAAAGGAATTTACGAAGGGGAAATTTTTTCGGTGGTTTTTGGGTGGCTGTGTGGGAAGAAAAAGGGCTAAGCGAGAGGCTGGAGCCAATCACCGATTTATGTCACCTGTCACACTATTTCGTTAATATATAGATTACTTACTAGTAGTTATATGTCGTTTAACATCACTCGTTCACCTTATACCGACGACTACCAGCCCTCGGAAATCGCGCCGCCCACTATGGATTCGAATAATCTCGATTTCATGGCCGGACAGGCTGAAATGACGATCGATAGCACGACTACGACAACCTCTGCGGCTATGGACCTTAATACAAGCAGCGCTCAGCCATTTGTGCAAAGGCCTATGGACCCAGCGTACATGCACCCGATGATGTATGCCCCGAATTTCGCTAGCGTTCCAGTGGGACCAACTCCTTTTACAAGCGGTGGACCTACTGAGGTTTTTGCGAATGGCGCACATTCTGCCAATGCCACTCCTACAAAAATTGGGTCGATCGACGACCTTATATCATTGTCGCAACTCGACTTCAAGTACTGCCCGGAGGTGAATGCTGTCCTGCACGTTGGGAGATGTTCAGAGTGCATTCATTCCGGCATGCACCTACCATTATATTCTCACCAGACCACCTCCCTGGCGAGGTCGTGGCCCTCACGTCGACGATACGCACATCAACATCACTGCAGATTGTGATTGGTTCCCTGGTCACGGTCCCCGCGGACATTCTTTTAGACCCACCATTGAGTCCGCCTCGGATGCCCTCACTAACGTACCTTCGGCTCCGATGGCCGCCCATACTATTGAGCCACCTGCCTCTCCCTCGACTCCAGATGCCGAGATGGCCGATTCGGAAGCCTCCACAGCTAACGCGCCAACGGTTGCTTCCCAATCGGCCACTGATTGAGTAGAATCGTTACCGATTCTAATGGGGGAGGATGTAAGGTATTTGGCTTACCCACGCGTTCCGTATTTGGCCAGCCTCGGTTAGTTAGTGTTTGGTCATTCATCACTTAAACTCCTCCACCACCGTCTTAGACACTTCATCACATCAGTATCATTGCTTCTCTTTATATAGGGAATCGATTACATTGTGTGTGATCTCTGAGACCAAGCGAGGACGACAAGTACAACGAATCTTTACAGATAATATCCTTACCCACGAGAGACTGTAGCAATGGTAACATTAATATGAGCTTGATCAATCGTAAATCGAATCACGTACCTTCGGAATCACCACCTGGTGGACAAATCTGCCAGCACAATTAGCGCCATGTATGTACCCCTCCATATAAAAGCCATAGTGACTCACTCGCTGTAAGGCCGCCGCTGTCATCTATATTACGTAACCAGTCCATCGGCTATATAGAGTCCTGATCTCGATTATTTGTTCTTTCATCGTTCTTAACTCCATCCTCCCAAAGGTCTTTACATTGTCCACGCATACCTTGTATATCCCGTCTTTAATACAGTGACCGGGTACGAGGAATCTGTGCGATTCTAAGATTACAAGAGGCTTAAAAGAACGAGCTATTTTACACTCGCCGAACCACCGATTGGTCCAAACGAAGATGCCCTTGTCACCCACCCCAACGCCTCACGAATTCTCAACTCTGTATCTAACAGGTTCCCCATCCGTATCAAAGTGAGCGGCAGTGATGACCATAACGTGAATCATCGAGCTCTCTCCGGTCTGGAGGCGCTCCGTCTTGGTCGAATCAAGCTTTTTGACTCCCAGCACACGTCCGCAGTCAAACAAGTCGAGACCCATGATTCCCATGGACGTGTTGGAGAACTTCCCGACGTCGCACCCGAAGAAGAGTGGTTGGCCGGCTTTGAGAGTCTGCGGTGGCGCATGGGGCGAGGGGCAGTCAGAAACCGGTATCACGGGGGAGCGGAGGCAAGCATCAGACATACGGCGACTACGGCCCCCTTCATCCTCTCAACTATCCCATTGATGTACGCGATATCCCGCCCACGCCACACGTTCCTAAGCTTCTCGACTGTGTACAACCTGGTGTACTCGTTCCTCGGGTCGTTGATCAACGAGACGCCCGAGGTGGGCGGGAATTTCTCTGAGATGATCTTTTATAGAACCTTCGTGGTGTAGTGCGCCTTGTCGTCCTTGCCTGTGTATTCGTATGTGAACGAGCAGTCAGGAAGCGGGGGGAAACGGTGAGGATGTCGTAGTATATTTCCTGCGTGCACCGTTCCTTCTTCTTATGGAGGCAGTCGAGAAGTGCCGCGTTGGCTGCTTCGTACGCCAGCGACGAAATCTCGGACGAAGAGCACAATGCAGCGTGCAATTTGGGGAGGGCGAGCCCACGTTCGCGGAGCTTTATCCGGAGGATCGTGTCCATACGTCCCGAAGCGGACGAGGCGAAGGACTAGTGGCCTGCGGGACGACGGCATACCGCTCGAAGAGATTGGCAACCTTAAAAAATCCCCACCAGATCAGTACTGGTAGATGAAAGAGGTGTCCCAGAGTAGGCGCACCATTTCGTATTGTCCACCATCGCTTATCCCGCATTCCTGCGCCAGATGCCAGACAATGCGAGAGTCGAGGGATTCGTTCGCGAGCTCAAATGCAAAGTTCGAGGTAGTAATTGCATTTCTCAAGCTTGTCCCTGAAGAAAAGGTACGACTGCGTGTTGGGTTACTATCCATCAATACCCGCCCATTATTGAAATTGGAAGAAACGCCAACACCGAATCCGAGAGAGTTGAAAGTTGGCCACATCGAATTTCTGCGCTGCTGTGTACCATACAACACTCGTCGATGAGAAAAGCCAGCAAGGCCAGAGGACTCCTGGTTCGTGATCGGTATAGCGGTATATGGAAGTGTGAGATTGAACACGTGTTGATCCGCAATGCTCACCTCTCGCTTCAGGAGCGTAGCCGAGATGTCTGTGTGCGAATGGAATATGCGCGAAAGCGCGATGACGGGATCCTAAGTGCGTCGCAACAATCAATAATAGTCACCCAAATACAGAAGCTGGTGTACCTTCCTGGCCTGTTGCTCCCACTCCTGCACATTTCGCTCAATATGCCGTCTTTGGAGACGGCGTTCCCGAGGCCGTTTAGGTTGAGCGCGCGCACGATAGCTTGTTCAACTCCAAGTTGGAAGCTGCGTTTCTCTTCCACGGCTGGGGTCGAAAGCGGCTTTGAAGGAGCAGAATCCATGGTGGTTGGGAGGCAAGTTGCGTCGCCGGCCGCGAAGCAGGGCTAGCACGGTTGGGCACAATTTTGACCACTAGAAAACACGATTAAATTCACAATATTTGCAATCAGATACCAAATGACGGTTTTCATCGTGAGAAAGGTACCAGTGACTGTCTTGAACTCGGAAGTCCGACAATGGAGGGAGACACTTTGTACTGTCCAATCACCGGCCAAATCAATTTCTTCATATCCTCGATGCAGGCTTGTTAAAACCTCGCGCCTGGGCAGGCAGCTGCGCAGCTCTCAACCCGGCGATCACAAATCAGGCACAGCTCAGAGGGGAAAGCACCGTGGTTCCTCCTCCCTTAAATACAGAATAGTTTCCAGTTTCACATGCTATGCGCGGCGTGGGGGATTGGGGGATTGGGGATTGGGGATTGGGGAATAACCAAACAAACCGAACAAAGTCCATAGCTGCCTCCCGCCGCATACTCAAAATCAAGGAGGCTGACTAGGCACTCGGGGCAACAATCCCGCTGGACGTGAGCCAAACGTCTGGCCCGACAGTGACTCATACCCTCTGTTTCATACTCGGTTCCTATCTTTTCGTCGATGTGCATTATTGTCGCCCATGGATTGCGGGGAGGATCCGGTTAGAGGGACGTGGAACGCCAACCACGATTTCATGGTGATACACGTACAAGACTGAACATGGCCCTGAAGCTCCATGACTTCCAAACATCGACCAAAATACGATGACGACCTGTCGACTTTCGACCTCTTGCCGATGGACATGCTAAAGAAGGAAAGGATCACTAGGTCCCGTGAATGGGTCATAGGACATTTGTACGTATCATTCCGTGTATCAATTTATCCCCTGACCTCATCACCATGTGATGGTGGTCGAGGAATTGCAGAACCATGACTGCTGTTAGAAGTAGATGATTCTCCAGGCGTTGACACGACTCACAACTAGAGTGGGCTTTGCCGCTGTCGGGTTCCTCAGCATCAGACGTTTGTCCCCGAGCACGTCTGAGTTTCGCCTGGTTATAACTGTGGGTCGGAGAACCCGAATGAAGCCAATCCCGCAACGTGACGGAGCGACAGGAACGCCTTTGAGAGAATACCGCGATTGCCATCAAATGTTCTCGTCCAGCGTGTTAGCACCGGGCCAAGGAACTTGACCACAACCACGTTCACATCGCAGACAGAATGCCACTTTTCTCCACCAACAGAGGTTACATTGGTGGGTCCAACCTCTATTTACCGTCCTATCTGCTGACTCCGTGCCGCCAAGACGAAGAGAATGTTCGCAAAATTGTGGTCCGACTCCTCGGTGAGCTGCTCGGTGAGACGGAATAACACGCGAGGTTGATGTTCCTCCAGAGTCCCATGGGAGTGAGAAATTGATATGGGAATACTACAACGAAATGGCCTCTGTGGAAGACAACATCCGCGAGGTCGAGTGGCGAGATCTGGCAGATACCGTGCTCGTTTTTGTATGTATGGACACTCTCTATGTTATATAGCTGTTGATACGGTTCCAGGATGGTCTATTTGCTGCTTTCCTTTCTGCTTTCCTGATCTTCTTGATTCCCCAGCTCCAGCCCAACAGCACCTACATCGCAATGGACGTGCTCATCCACATTTCACAACAAATCGGCAACTCCACAACCCCTGCATTTGAGCCCACCGCCTTCCAGGTTTCCTACAACGCAGCCGCGGTGAACATGCTCTTCTTCCTCAGCCTTGCGCTCGTTTTGATCGATGCATTTCTCGCGATGCTTGTCAAGGGCTGGTTGCAGGAGTTTGACCGTGGATGGAGAAAGTACACTGTTGCACATCTCCGTGCACAAGAACGCGAACGGCGACTGCAAGAGCTCGAGCGCTGGAAGCTGCATGAGCTCGTCGGCCTCCTCCCGATCCTCATCCAAGGATCTCTCTTTTTATTCTGTATTGGCCTCCTTGTTCTAATCTTCCCTTTCCATCTGCCATCTGCCATTTTATGTTTACTCATGTTTTTGTCTGTCGTTGGCTTCTACGTCTTCACTACATATGTTTCGATTGTAAACGATTATGCGCCATTCTCCTCTCCCGTGTCTCGTCTTTTCGCGCGTGGCCTCGCGATGCTGCAATCCTGGCATATTCTCATTACCCAGACTGCCCGTCGCATAGCTTCTGCCATCTCATTTCACAACCGCCCTCCTCTGCCTTCTCAAGATCAGCGGGTAGACGCAGATACTCCCGATGACGCCACGCAGCCGGTACCTTCGAACAACAGAGTGGCTAACCTTGCCCCACCCCACGACGGCTGGGGGTAAATATTCCGGGCGTAAATAAGTCAGGAATATGGTCGGAATAGACCATAACCACGGGTGGGTATACATACAGTATCCCATGATCCCTCCACTGTTATTACATGTGAAATACTCAGACTGTACGGGACCTATTCCTAGGCTACT
>Ga0307515_10014763_pt1 | contig 14449 bp, 3 predicted proteins | sample 17_EM_MG_FD_194513 | JGI IMG/M metagenome (GOLD analysis project Ga0307515, IMG submission 194513) | Populus trichocarpa ectomycorrhiza microbial communities from riparian zone in the Pacific Northwest, United States - 17_EM | ecosystem: Host-associated > Plants > Roots > Unclassified | place...
AAACAAACATTTATTCCAGGGTTAATGTTAGATATTATGAACATTTATTTTTTATCATATAATTAAATAAAAATATTTTTAAAAATACAGTTATTAAACCTGTTAGAGTCTATGACCCTGTTCGTGTGGTCACCGAGGTTTATCTAATGTGTCATTATCTTAGTACTTTTTTAAAAAATTATCTTGGTGAAGTTTTTTTAAAAACTAAGCCATATTTTTACTAATCAATTCAGGTTGTTTTTAGACCCATGAAATAGATCGATTTTCATTGGATCAACTCTGATACGATTTAATTAGAAATTTAAGTTAAGTAAGGAGTTAAATTAGGAGGTTTGAAGATTGACTCACTTGCCCGGGTTTAATGACATTGTCAAGGAATTTCCAGTGCCCTGGACATTCTTTTTAAATTTTTTAAAAAGCTTGGTTCGACTCAAGACGGATCGTGGGCAACAGATTAGTTAAAGACTAAAATTGAAAGTTGATCCTCGTAGTAAAAAAAATAAAAATAAATAAATACACATGTAAATATTTAATAAGTAAAGGTTACAACAGTCATGCTAATTAACAATAACATATATGGAATAAACTACGAGTCCATTTTTAAAGTAAATTTTTATTTAATTATGTAGAAATAAAAAAGGTTTCAAAAGAGTTTGAAAGATTAAAATTTTAGAGAAAAATATTTTTTTTATTAACAACATGACTTTTGAACCGTTAACACTTAAATTCTAACTTGTTATAAAAATACACACATAAAAAGATATATTGAAAATCATAATAACCTCATTCCCAGCCTCTAAAAATAAAAAAAAAATACTTAACAAACCTTATATAAAGGGAAAAACCTCATTCAATGAACTCTCCTAACAAAGATAAACCTACTGACGTTTTTTTCTCGTTGATTCAATGTGGTTAGCCAAAATCCTTTTATCTCATATTTCCCTTCCTTAGTGACTTACTATCTCCTCTCGACATTCAAGACTGTAACGCGACGAATTAAAATAAAGTTTTTAAACCAAAATGTACTATAATTATAAGGATTAAAAAAGTAAAAACAGAAAACATTAGGGATAAAATTCAACCTTTACAAAAGCTTAAAGGACTAAGTTGAATTGTTCTCAACATGCAAAGACACAGCACGAGGAAATGAAGTTTTGGGCTACAAGGACCAAAATGTAAAAATAAAAAACTTGAGAGATGAAATTAGTTTTTGGGAAAATTACACTTTACATCTCGTAATTTAGTTTTTTTTTCACTTTGCCTCCATTTTTTGGGAAATTAAAGTTTACATCTTAGGCAACCCAATTTTTAAATTGAACAAAAAGATCAAATTGCCCTCACATATAAGAAATTATCTCTCTTGAAACACCATTTGTCTCTTTTGTTGCAGATTTGAAAACCCAAGACATAAAATTAAAATTAGTTAAAAAACTCACCTAAATTTGAAAACCCTAGGCATAGACTTACAAACATCTTTGATTTTGGAGACGTGGAGCCTTAACGAACATCACTGATTTTGAAGATCTGAAACCCTAAACATAAAAAAAGTGGAATTATAGTTGAGTTCTCGAGAACCGATTTATTTTTTCTAATAGGATGAAGGGTAAAAAAATACCTAAATTAATCTCCTTTAATCAAATAAAACTCACTAACACCAAGGGCAAGATCAATTTATTTAGTTGTTAGAATATGAAAAATCAACAATTTTCTTTCTCCTCCCATATACTCCACCAACTCTCTCTCCCCTTATAAAATCTAGGAACTGAAATGCGAAAAAATATGAAGTTTAGAATTGAAACATCAAAACCAAAATAAATAATGATAAAGAAATGACAAATGATAAAACTTTGGGAACTAAAACTTAAATCTAGGAATCGAGTGTTGATTTTGCCGAGACCATTTTTTTTATATATATAATTTTGTGAGTGCGAACTGACTATACCTAAACATGGGTTAGAAAAGAGAGGATTTTTTTTTAAAAAATTTTGTGTGCAAAAATGTCTAAAAACAAAAGGATAACACGCTTCGGATGGAAATTAAACTCCATACTAAATTTCTTCTTATTCATGTGGAATTTGTGCCTAAAATATTGACATGAATTGCTCAAAATGAGATGAGAACACAAAAAATACTTGCATTAACTAAACTGAAAATGATGCCTTCAGATTTTCTCTCTTTCCGTAAAATTGGCAAAAAACCCATAAGCTTTCTTTGTAGAATCAAACCCTTTAGCGAAGAAAAGTGAAAAAGACGAAATACCCCCAAACGATGTAGCGATTTCTCCCCGACAAAACAGCTCTAACCTACCCTTCTCCCAAACCAACCAACCTTAACATCTTGAAAATTACCCTATACTGGGAAGGCAGGATTTGGGGCATCTGTAACTTAGTGCACTATTTGCAAAATGCAGAGTTCCAACCAAAAATTCACCCCCTTCTTCCATTCGCAACTTACCAGCCTTCTTAAAAAAAAAGAAAAAAGAAAGAAAGAAAGAAACTAGCAACCTGTCATCAAAAATCGGAATCTCTTGGGTCTACTGTTTCAGAGATCAGCATTAAGCATCTGATCCAGAGTCAGATGAGCTGGATGCAAAGGAAGCTCCACCCAAAGTCGCAGCATGGCATTCATTCGGCTTTTGCAGCATACCTCGACACACTTTCAGGGACGGCTTCTTTGTAATATACTGCGAAGTGAAATCATGAAAATCAATACAACGGCATTTACATATTTGTAACAAGAGACTTCTAAATACAAGGATTTTGACCAGGATAATTCAAAAATTGCAAGATTACTGTTCCAACATTCAGCTGGTGAATCAGATGACAATAACCTTGTTGCATGAAAAATTGGGGCGACAGCTTGAAGCAGTTGCAACCAAAGTTTCACATTTTTTTGCCCAAAAAAGTAAAAGTGCAACAGAACAACAATCCACATAAAAAGATCAAACGGATATTTTTAAACTTCATAGAACCCAAGTAAAATGGGCCACACCTCGGTAGCATGACTTCTCAATGAATAAACAAGAAAAGAGCTAATGGTATTTACCTCTTGCAAGAAGGCATTAATTTCTTCCTCTGTGAGTCCTTCTTCCTCCCCTGAATTTTCCTCCCACCCTAGAGAACGAAGGAAAGAAACCTCTTCCTCAGAAAATCTTTGAACCTCTTCTAAGGTCCCACCATTGCTAGTCAGTTCAGCACCATTCTGAACAGCTTGAGGACTTGCAGGAGCACTGACAACTTCCTTAATTACTTCACAAGATTTCTCACTGGCCGGAGACAAAACAACAGATGCTGAATCTGCAACTGAAGAAGTGTTCATAGCAGTTTTCTTCTTCAGGTCATTAAAGAAATTATTCCTGCTCTGGGTTCTCTTTTCCCCACCAAATCCTGAATTTAAATTCAAGCTAGTTGGCTTGCGATCCACTGAAGAAATCTTTGGGTTGTTTGGACTCCTCAGAGGCGGAGATGGAACTGAAGGAGCAGCAAGTTGACTATTTGCAGTTCTGCTGGAAGTATTTGGACTAGCAGCATCCTTTGGAGAAGGAGAGACACCATTTTCCCATACCGGTTTGAGAACAAATAGCTTCCCCGATGTCTTTGTTGCATCAGATTTTACATGTACCCCTACAGAAGATTGATTAGCAGGGTGCAATGAAGACTGCTGTTGTGAGCTCTTGGCAGCCATATTCATCTCACCAGGTCTGATTCCTGTTTTAGGCTTTGATTTATCAGATGAACTGAGAACCTGAAAAAAAGAAAATTAGCTAGCGGTTACACAATTTTTTTGGTTAAAAAAAGTAAGGAAGAAGAATCAAGGGCTGCAGTAATCACACGTGTCAAAAAATCAGTGTGTGCATGTGTCCTAAATTATTGACATCTGGGACAGCTAGCTAACTCCATGCAAATTCATTCATTGACATTCTGGACATAGTAAGAGATAATAACTCAGTCACAACCTGAATCACAAAAGTCAAACACAAAGCACATAAGGAAACTGTAGCATTCAGTAGTCGGAATAACCAAACAAGAGAAAGAGGCTAGCTGTAGTAAACAAGAAACTATTGTCTCTAGATAATGGTTCAACACTGACAAAATGTTCACACTTTCACAAGATCTGTTTGTGAATAAAAACTTCCGTTATCCTCGAAACATCATCTGCAGTCCATGCATCAATATATAAACAAATTCTGATATTTGAAAATTAAAATAACCTAAGCATCAATGCAGAAAGGTAACAGAGTTGAAGGTTTGCAAAAGACACAAAAGTGAGAATGTGCTTCAAGCTTTACCAGTCAAAAACACATACAAAAGGAAAAAAGTTGAATTAGAAAAGAAGAAACTGATCAAGGTTTCCTATCCAATACTTGATCCTTTACTTCTAGCGGTATATTAATGGGTCTTGAAAAATAAAAAAAACCCTTCAACAATGTAGATCAAGACAAGCTAACCATAAGAAATGCAAGCTAATGAACCTTTTCCCAGTTGTTTTTCACCTTATCAATTAAAATAAAAAATCAGATGCACACTAGAAGGAACATTTCCACAATAATCTAAGCAAATCATACCACCCACATAACTGAGAGTCCAAACTTTCAACATTCTCCACTACAAAAGAAAAACATAATTCAAAATCCCCCATGACAGTATGATCATAAAACAGAAAAAAAAAAAATTCAGATCTATAACAGAACATCAAGCTAGCAAACTTATTTACTCATAAAATCCTGCAGGACCTTTGAACATGGATGTATGTGGTGCAGAACGGAGTGCGCATGCATGCATGCACAAACGCACGCACAAACGCATGCACGCATTGCCTGTATAGATGAGATAGATTATCAATGGAGAAGAGAGCAACACAAAATAGTCTCAGAATCAAAAGGATAATCTGGTAACCAATGTCACATTCCATTAAGAACATTATCATCATTCCCTAATCAGAATCAGGAAATGTAGCAATAAATCAACTAATGCAACTAATATGCTGTCAAAAGCAATAGTATTAGTGGGTTTGATCAAAAGTAGGTTCATAAGCAGGTAAAATTTTCAAATTAATTACAGAGGAAAATTGGGCTATATTCCTGGGAAAAGGACAAACATCCAAAGCTCCAGATGAAGAATGAAGCCTTTATTATTCAAATGCTGATCAGCTTCTATTATTCAATGCTGATCAGCTTGCAACATACAAGATGTTAGCAAAAGGATACATCTGCAGATAAAAGGTTAAGCACAAGGTTTGATGATTTATCAGTGGCCAGCACATTAAAACTACCGAATTGTACAGCTATAAAACAAGCTCTCATAAATTCAGATGTGGTTCTCTTACCAAATTCTTAGGCATAGAGGGAGTCACAGGTATTAACTGCCTTGATTGCTTAATAGCCAATTCCTCAAGCCTTTGTGTCTGGACAGACAGCTGCAAGATTGAAATAAATACCTCATTAGACAAACTATGGTCTATAGCTATGAGTGATATAATAGAAGGCAGGGCATAGGAACCTTGCTCAATTACCTGTGGAGCAGTGCGAGTTCTTAATGGAGCTTGAGTCAATGCTTCAGCCATATTGAGACCAGCCATTACACTTGAAGTGCCAGATGAAGAAGCAGCAACAGTCTGTGCAGTAGATGAAGAACTCGTACTGCTGTTTCCAATAATAGTTGGCACCTCTGCCAGAGCTGATGTCCATCCCTCTCCACCAATCAAAGCAGAACTACCAACAGGCAAGTTCTGAACACTTGAGCTTAAACCAGGAGATGAAACTCTTGCTATATCAGGCACTCCTTCCCTATCCTCATTTCCAAGTGAGGGAAAATCCTTTTCAAATACTGCCTTCTGACTGCTACTACCAAAACTACCCCCAGAAACCAAACCATTGCTGTTCGCGTGATTGCTGCTGCTCCCATTTTTTAATTCCGATGCAGCTCTGCGCAGCATCACCTCACTGTGTTTCCTCGATACCATTGAATGGGAATGGCGCAAGGTGTCCTTCTCGTTCCTACTGGTTAATATGCCTCCCAAGGGATCAGAAGAGTCTCTGTCCCAATGGTCTCCAAAACTTGATCTCTCTTTGTCCCTTTCTCGATCTTTATCCCGGTGACTTCTACTAAAACTACTGTAAGGATGCTTTGCAGACCCATTGATAGAACTTCTCCGTGAATTAGATGAAGATTGCCGATCCAGAAAAGCAGAGCGAGGGGAATCAAAATCATTTATGCTCTTAAAACTCCTATTTCTGGTGTGATTTCCCAATGAAGAGACATCTATCCAACAAATTAACCAATTAACACCCATAACAAAATCTAACAATTAATGCAAGCCCCTTAACATGACCAAACACAAAAAGAACAGAAACAATACCACATGCAATCTATAAAAACACAATTTAAAAACTTGGAAAATAGAAAAGTACCTGAGTGGGAAGAAGACGATGCGAAGTGGTGGGCTGAATTGCCAGCCCCAGAAACACTGCCTGGACTTCTCAACCATTCTGGTACTAATGAGGGCTCACTTCTTTCCATAAGTACGAGCACTTAACATCATCAGATCCAACAAGAAAAAAAAGAAAACACTTCTCAATCTTCTTCACCCCCTCTTAAGAGAGCTATTATCCTATACAAAACCACTATACCGTGTAGCTCCTAACCCTACTTTTCTCTCCTAAAATAAACACCATTCTTCCAATGATTAAACAATCACCAACTAACCAACTCTCGAATTATCTATCCTGTACATCTTTTCCACCACATATTAATCAAAAGCAAAAAGATTTTGAAATGACACCAAGCTTTCCCTCTCTTTTCTACACTTCCATCTTTTATTAAAAGATGGATTTGCAGATAAATATCTCTAATATCACCACAAACTCAACAGGCACTCATCTTTAACAAGAATCCCAATTCAACAAAAAGTCCAAGGCAACATCCAAAGCAAACCCACAATTCTAAACCAAGAGTTCACTCCCATAAACCAGTTGAAATTCAATGACAACCCCAGGAAAAAAAAGAAGGCAGAAAAAATTGAAAACCCTAGTTCATACACTTGTGTATCTCTAATAGCGTAACTGCAATGCCCTAGGGTTTGTTACATGAACAAATTGAACAAGAATAATAGAGAGCGAAATAAACACACAAGGTCAGAGAGATAATAGAGAGAAGTACTAACCCTAGCAAAAGGAAAGGCTATATCTCTACAGCCTAAAACGTAACCGTTTCAGTAACCGCTCCGCGAAAATTAAATTTGTTTATCTTGTATTTTTAATATTCTCTCCCAGAAATCTTTAAAAAAAGAGAGAGAGTTTCAGTGCTATAGATAGAAATAACAGAGACAGAAGGCAATTCTTGTTATTGAAGAGAAGGGGATTTCAGTGTTAATGCGAGAGAGATGGGGGGTTTCTTCTATTTCTGTTGTTGCTGAGAGAGGAAATTAGGGTTTTGTTTGGAGGAGGAGGAATGGAGAGAGGCGTGATTTCTGTTAGTTTTGGATACTGAGAGAATGAAACGTATGAAGAACAGCTTCTTCTCTCCCTTCTTCTTTCTAAAATATTTTTACTATTGTTAATTTGTTATTATTATTTCAATTAATAAAATAAAAAATAAAAAATAATTTTATTTCAATTTGTTTCTTTATGGGCCTAGTCCGAATATCACTATGCATGTTAGATTTACTTGGACTTTCTGGGACTGGACCAACGCATGTCTCTATTGTGATCTGTTGTTATTCGTGGAGATTTATCTTGATTTTTTTTTATTAGAAAAGATTCTTATTTTCTTCTCTGGGCAGAATAAATTGTTATTTCATTTATTATAATATAATTCTTATCTACACAAAAATAAATAAACTCCAATTACAATAATTTAGGCAGTCTTGATAACTAAAATCTTGACTAGCATGGCGTTAGGTCTAATAAGTGTTTGGCTAAAATATAGATAATTCGATTAATTAATATTGTGAGTAAACTTCACGTGTCATGCTATGTTTGTGTGATTTTGTTTTGCGGTGTTAAATTGGAAGATCATACAGCGACTACTTTCCTGAGGATAATAATGCTCAGTGACTAAAAAGTATTATCTGATCATTGCATGTTTATGATTTGATTTTCTCGATTGGCGGAATAGAATTCATCTACGGATGATCCAAGAGGGCGTGAGTCAAATAAAAGTTAAAACTATAGTGATGTTTATTATTATTTATTTATTTATTACTTTTGTTAAAAAAAAAAAAAAACCCAAAAAAAGCTCAGAGTGCGTGTAGTTCTGGCCCTGGAGTCGTTGAGTGGACGAGTGGTTTAAGAAGGGTGTTTCATGGATGCATGTTTGACACCTCTTTTGTTTTATGTCAGTGCTTGAGGACGTGGCTGAATAGCCACCTCTAAGGAACCCTGTCAAACTTGAAAGGGAATGGAGAGGAGATGTGAGAGAGGGGATCAATGATTTTCGATCCCTTTAGGAGGACTGGAAGCAAAAAACAGATGGTTGGGAGTAGCGAACAACCTTGGTCAATAGAGTTTTTTTTTTTTTTTTGGCTTAGGTTTTGATTGTAGATTTTGGTTTAGTGGCTACCATTCTTGACTGCACTTTCTTTGTTTGATATCAGGTTTGGTGTTGATTGGTGAGAAAAAAGGCATGTTACCCCTGTCGAAGATCTTTTCCCCTGTAAGAGATCAAGACTAGCATGGCTAAGGTACAAATTAACCTTTTATTCTTATCTTTTCTTTAGTTTGGTTTGGTTTTTATGCCTATTTGTAATCATACTCAATCCCATGCCCATTTTTCCTTCTCATTCTCATATCGTTTTTCCCTTTTAGGGCTTCAAAAAGCTAGAAGTCTCCACCGCCATTACCATGAGAACCAAAGTAACCCCAAAATATCTCCAACCTCATTTAAAATGGTGTACACTTGATTGCTTTGATTGGTCTCATTCGATTTTGGGTTTTTTATTTTGCAGTGGAAAAAGAAGTATATGGGGAGATTAAAGGGAGCGTAGAAAGATATGGCAGAGGTTTAAGTACATTTTCGATTGTGGTCTTATTTTTTTAGCCTGTTTTAAATCAAACGGTGGATTATATAGTTTTCTCTTATGTTTGATTAATCAAATGGTGGGTTTTATCTAGGCATTTGCAATCTAAATCTGATTTATAATATGTTCTACCTTTTCCTTTGATCCGTGAGAGAAAAGCTTCAGTTATTGTAACAACTTCTGTGAATGGGCACCTTGCAGCAGTTGTTGTAACAACTTCTGTAAATGGGCACTTTGCAGCAGTTGATGATGCTGTTTTTTAACGAAGCTTGATGTTGAAAGAGGTTTTGGGGATAAACATGGCATGCTGTCATCTCAAGAATCAAGAACTTTTGTAAATCTTGGTGTTGTGCTTAATATTTCCATGATTGGTCATGAATCTGATAAGGTTTCTTTTGATTTCTTTGTTTGGAGTGGAAAATATGTGGAATGCTTGCTTCTCGTGAGTTAGAAAAATGGGCAGAGAGGGTGCAGTCACTTGTGGAAAGTTTTTTTTTTTATTTCTTTGATATTTTTTTTTCATTGTCTTATGTTGGTTTTAGATTATTTCTCTTCTAACTTTTTGCTTTCTTTTTTCCCTTTGTCATGCATGTTTCTTTTCGGATGCTTGGGAGGGGGTTGTGATTTGGTTTATTTTTTTTTTAGGAAGGTCTCCTTCCTTCATTGATTCAGGCTTTGTTACCGTGTTTTTGAGTTCTGGTCGTGATTCAAGTATAATTAGAAAATTCCTTTTTATCACTTTTTTATGGGTTTTTTTTCCTAGTTAAAATCTATTATCTTAACTGATTGGTTCATGGGCTTAGAAAGAGGTGGGTAGAAGTTGGCTTTGATTTTGGGTTCTGGGATTCTATTTTTTGGGAAAGCCTTTATTATTTTTTTATCTGATGTGCTTATCTCAGGGGAAAAAAAAGGTTAGAGGTTGAGTTTTAGCGGGATTAGTTCTAGCTTTGGCTAGTTGTCTCCTTTTTCATATATGTGTTTTGTTTGTGAAAAAAAAACTATGGCTTTTTTTTAGGAGTCTACATCCTTTATTGATTGAGGGTTTTGTAAGAGATATGCTCTGATCATGTTTCTTCTGTTCTTTCTTTTTTTGACTGGTTAGAGTCTATTATCTTAATTGGTTGGTTAATGAAACTAGGAAGGGATGGGTAGAGGTTAGCTTGGGTTGGGATTTTAGGATTACATTATGGGTTAGGCGGCCTTTGTCAGTTGTTGTTTGATGTGCTTGTCTCATTAAAAAAGTTATAGTTTGGATCTTAGCAGGGGGTGGCTTCCAGCCTTGGAAGGCTATCTCCATTCCATGTATGTGTGTTGTTTAAGTTCAAAAAAATAATAATCTCACTATCCTCCTACCAGCTGTTACATAGTTAACATAAGAGTTAATGAATATAAAATCTGAATTCTCTGTGGATGATGAAGTTTGTATAGGATCTCATGGCGATTTACTGTTCACTTATGATCTGTCTTTTTTTTTCCCGGAGTAGGATACGTTGCTTTGGTTTATTTCTGGTCTTTCCATAAGTGTTTTGGTTATTGCGGTTGTTCTGTTTAGGTGAAGCATTTTCCTGGCAATTTGCTTTTGCTTATCCCACTTTACACAGATCATTCTTTTTTTCCCTTACCTGTACTTCCTTTTCAATTTCGTTGGCATTTCTTTTATGCCTTTTGTTGTTGTGGTGGTTCTTATTTATCTTTGCCAGGGAAAACTATGCTTGGATGGTTGTTGCTGTTTATTCTTGCACTGTTTTTTTTTTCTGGGTTCAGCTTTATTTGTTTATGAGTCAACTTGGGGTTTTCCGCTATTGTTTTTTTAAACGGTGCGACATGAACGCTTTTGTATCTTTTGCTTAATAGATCAACTAACATGCAATCATTGTCTTTATTGCCTTGTATTCGAAACCTTGGCATCTTGTGCAACTTTTTTTCTTTAGCAACTTATAAAGCCTATTGTTCATCAATTGAAATTTTGAACGCTGCTGTATCATTTGCATTTTCTTTTGATTTTTTTGTTGCCTTCTATCATTTTTCCGTTGCATGTGCCATTTGGTTCTTCGCATGGTTTCTTGCTTTATTTTTCCCTACTCTTTGGATATTTTTTTTCCAGTTTAGTCTTTATGTTTACTGATTTACATCAGTTTTGGGATTGTTCAACGAACTCCCTGCTCCTCCTTAAGCTTTGAATTGAAATCACCCAGCGACGTATCGTTCTTTGCTGTTTTCCAACTCTGAGTGATCTTTTTCTCCTATAGATTGGAATCCTCTTTTCCAGTCAGGTCTTTTTGCATCTTCTTTTATGTTTGTTGCCATTCTTATTTCTTCAGGTTGGCTCTGCCATTTCCCTTGACTTTGTTGTTCTTTTTTTCCTGTTTCTTAGTTTTTTCTTGCGCTTCGTCACCTTTTTCTAATCCTCTAAAGGTTGAATCTCTTCATTATTGCCTCTCTTGCTTTGGATAGTTTTACGAGGATTCCAAGGCTTGAAAAGAGTTGCTGCCTTTTTCTTCACTGTTTCCTCGGTAGTTGTAGGTCAAGGTTGGTTAGGGTTCTTTCCTTGTGCTCTGCAGCTTATTTTTTTCATTCTTTTTTTTTATGTAAGCGATGGTTTTTCACCTTTTATTTTCTCCAAGCAGGTTTGTTTTCATGTTTGCAGCCAACCCAGACTGTTTTTTCCTTCCTTTTCTTTTTTTGGACTACCCTTATACCTCTGGCTTCGCTAGGTTAATGATTGCCCTCATTTCATCATTATTTCGGCACTAGACTTGTTAATTGTTGGCTTGTATTTCACAACTTTTCTTTTCTATCTTCTTATGATAAGTTTTCAAACTTTTTCTAACACTCCTCATTCCAATCCTTATTGGCCCTTATGCTTAAGATCTATTCTCTCTCTCGTGCATTTCGGATTTTTGCATAGCCATCACTATTTTTTCCTTCTGTAGGTACACTGACCACACAGCCTTTCCAGTGCTGAAATGGTTTTATCTAGAAGTTTGACTTGCGTACAACTTGTGAACCCATTTTGCCATTAACGAGCCCATGTATGATTTTCTGTATTTCTATCAGTCTGTGAGAACTCTGACTTCAAATTTTAATTTAAGATGGAATGACATGTCATGAGACTACTTGAAAATTTCAGATCGATCTGACAATCAGACAATCAATAGAGAGTAATGCTTGATAGCATAAACTGGATAGTAAAAAATATTTTTACACCAAAATTTGGATCTCTGCACTATTTTATTTACTTATTTTTTTAATATTTTTCAAACTAATTCATTTAGGACTCCCATCTATAATTATAATAATATTATCCTTAGAGTTTCCAACACTTTCGATCAAAATAAAACAATTATATGCGGGCTTGTACTGATGATAAATGTTTTTCACATGTAAAATCATATATTATTTTATTTAGAATCTCCTTTTATTTTTTCTAAATATTTTCACCCTAGGTTTTATAAAATTTCCTCCTTTAAGATAATTATTCTTGCCCAATTGGAAAGTTTACATCATTTAGTTATCACTAGTTAACATTTCGTGTACTAATTTTATTACTCTAAATTGATTTATTAGGGATATTTTCTCTTCTTTTTTTTTGTTTTTATTTTTTTTAAAGGGTTTAGTTACATCCTAAAGATGTTGTTTTTATATCAAATAAATAAACATCTTGGAAAAAATATTTTCGCCCCTCTAAATCAAATCTTTATTTATTTCTATTCTCAAATAATTTATCTAGCACCGGGTAGCGTAGGTGTTGGATGGTGCGGAGAGTGAGCCTGTTTTTGTTCTTAAAGAGAGGAAGTTAAATTTTTTAGGCTCTTATATATATATATCTTAAGCTGGAAAGGTCAAGGGTTTTCTCCTTTTTTTTGCTTGGTTTTTAAAATTTCAGGAGAGTGTTTTTGGTGGGATAATTTTTGTGCGGGTTATTATTTTGCGAGGGTCCTCCTGCGTGGTTCATATTGTGTGGCTCTTATGGTGTCTGTAGGGAGTGAAGAATAAACTATCTATTTATACTATTCAAAATGTTATAATATCTAAACTCTTTTATACTCAGGGGCGGAGCCAGGGAGGGGCTGGCAGCAAGGAATTTTTTTTTCAACCCCTCCCTTAATGATATTTATAATTTTAGTTTAAGTAGTAAAACAATTAAAATCTTAGCCCTTTTTAATTTTATTTTTTACTTCCGCCACTGTCTATACTCATCTACTCTTCTATTGATTTCTCCAAAAATCCCACCACCTCTCTCTCTGAAAACATCATAATGTTCCCCTGTTTTTTGAGTTTCAAATAAAATTTTATCAGATAAAAAAAAATTGACCAAATCATATTGAAAATGTATTTTTGGTATTTTTTTTATATTTTCTTTTTCTTAAAGTATGATGAAAAAAGAAGGGTTAAAAATGAGTTAGTACAACACCCACTCTTGAAAGATGTAATGGCCAATGCATAATAATTTTGGCTTCGAGACTCGCTGTGTTCGAGGCATGAAACACTAACCTTCTCGTCGTAAAATTTGGCGAAGGGGTTTTAGGCGTGGGTAGACTGAGAAAACCTTTTTTTCAATGAGAAAGACGTATTATCCCAGGTCTGGTAGTGGTTGTTAAGGTTACTGGTTGATTTTTTTTCTTAATCTCCACCATTAGTGTAAAATGATTGGTCACCCGTACCAGGTTTATTGTCTAAACTCAATTTAATCCGAGTTTCCTTTTGTTGTTGGAGATCTGGTTCAGGTTAAAAGGGTGGTGGCCGGTGTTTTTTTTTATTTAATTCAAAGGCAAAATTATAATATTCACTATAAATCTTCTTAGTTATTCATTGGAATACAATAGAAATGTTGTAAATAATTTATTTATTTTTTTGTCTATGCATATTAGTAAAAATATATAAAAAAATTAATAATTTTAAAATCTAAAATCTAGAATGTAAAATAAGAGTTCAATTGTGTTTTTTTTTAAATAATTTTTTATTTATTTTAGTGATTTGATATTAAAAATAATTTTTTTAATTTTTTAATATATTTTTAAATAAAAAATAATCTATATTATTATTTCAACCACCCCTAAAAAGCTCGCGTATACATAGTTACGTATGCCGCGGGGGCTCACAGCAGACAACATTAACCAGCATGTACGGAAGGTGCAGGTCTAGGAATCTACTCCCAAGTCCCACCCTCATGTGAACAAATACAACCTTCCAAATCATCAGTACCCACATACCCTCTCCCCGTACGCCACGTGGCACCGCGTTTTCCCTCTGTATCTAGATGGCGTTTACCATTCTCTCTCTTCAATGGCTTCTTCAATTTTTCTTGCTTCAACTATTACGACTCCTCCTCCTTCCTTGTCAGCCATAAAACATAGCCAAACTCACCTCCCCTCTTTTCTCCAAAACCTTCCCGGTAAAGTGACAGAAAATAAAGACAGTTTCAGATAAGTTG
>Ga0307515_10014764_pt1 | contig 14449 bp, 15 predicted proteins | sample 17_EM_MG_FD_194513 | JGI IMG/M metagenome (GOLD analysis project Ga0307515, IMG submission 194513) | Populus trichocarpa ectomycorrhiza microbial communities from riparian zone in the Pacific Northwest, United States - 17_EM | ecosystem: Host-associated > Plants > Roots > Unclassified | place...
GCCCGGCCGACATTGCCATCGCCGGCCAGGCCACGCTGCACTTGCCGGCCGGCCGCGTCTTCATCCCCCAGCCCCAGGCCGGCAAGCTGCTGCGCGCCATGGGCAACCCGGGCGAGCACAACGAGCTGTCGGGCGTCATCTTCCCGGCGGGCCAGGAACAATGGTTCGCCACGCTGCGCTACATCGCCTCCGGCTATGTGAAGGATGGCGACGCCAAGGAGTGGAAGGCCGACGACCTGCTGAGCAGCTACAAGGAAGGCACCGAGGGCGCCAACGACGAGCGCAAGAAGATGGGCGTGCCGGCGCTGGAGATCACCGGCTGGGCCGAAGTGCCGGCCTATGAGGCGACGACGCACCGCCTCGTCTGGGCCATGAGCTCCAAGGAAAAGGGCGCACCGGCCGAGGCCGGCCAGGGCGTCAACTACAACACCTACGCGCTCGGCCGCGAGGGCTACCTGAGCCTGAACTTCGTCACCGACCTGAAGGACCTGCCGGCCGAGAAGCCCCAGGCCAAAGCGCTGCTGGGCGCGCTGGAGTTCGACAGCGGCAAGCGCTACGAGGACTTCAACGAGTCCACCGACCACGTCGCCGAATACGGCCTCGCAGCGCTGGTTCTCGGCGTCGGCGCCAAGAAGCTGGGCCTGCTGGCGGTCGCCTTTGCCTTCCTCGCCAAGTTCGCCAAGGTCATCTTCATCGCCGTCATCGGCGGCGGCGCAGTCATCACCAAGTTCTTCAAGCGCGACAAGCCCGCAGCCTGATGCTCAAGCTCCTCGCCCTGCTGTTCACGGGCGCCAAGTTCGGCAAGCTGTTCGTCACTGGCGGCAGCATGCTGATCTCGCTGGTGGTCTACGCCTGGATCTATGGCTGGCGCTACGCGGCCGGCTTCATCGCGCTGCTGTTCGTGCACGAGATGGGCCACTTCATCGCGGCGCGCTACAAGGGCCTCAATGTCGGCGCGCCGACCTTCATTCCCTTTGTCGGCGCCTGGGTCGAGCTGAAGGACATGCCGCACGACGCGCAGACCGAGGCCTTCATCGGCCTGGCCGGCCCGCTGCTCGGCACCGTCGGCGCCACGGTGGTCTACCTGATGGCGCGCAGCTGGGGCGCGGACTGGCTGCTCGCCGTCTCGTACAGCGGTTTCTTCCTGAACCTGTTCAACCTGATCCCGATCTCGCCCTTCGACGGCGGTCGCATCACGGCCGTGCTGTCGCCGCGCATCTGGCTGCTGGGCGCGCCCATGCTGGTCGCGCTGTTCTTCTGGCGACCCAGCCCGATGCTGATCCTGATGGCGCTGCTGGCCTGGCCCCAGCTCATCAAGGCCTGGAAGCACCGCGTCGACAGCGCCGAGGCGCAGACCTACTACGCCGTGCCGGCGGCCGTGAAGTGGGAGTACGCGACCTACTACCTGGTCCTGGCGGCCTACCTCGCCATCATGTGCCATGACGTGCACGAGATGCTTGCCGTCATGCGGGGCTGACACGAGCATTGCGCGCGAGGGCGCACTACGATCCAGACGCGCCCTGTGCTCGGAGTTCCCCTCATGAACCGCACCTGCCTGCTGCTGGCCTTGTGCCTGTCCGCCCTGCTGGCGGCGCCGGCCAGCGCTGAGCGGCGCCTGCGTGCCTGCGCCCATCCGGCCGCCCAGCCGATGAGCTGGGAACAGCAGGGCCGCATGCACGGTGTCTGTGTCGAGATGGCGCGGCGGGCCTTTGCGGCAGCCGGCTGGACGCTGGAGGTCGAGGCGGTAGGCCCCTGGGCGCGCTGCCAGGCGCTGGTCGAGCGCGGCGACGTGGACGCGATGGTCTGTGCCTTCGACAACCCCAAGCGCCGCGAGTACGCATTGGTCGTCGAGCCCGCACTGGCGCGCAACGAGGCGGCCCTGTTCGTGCGGCGCGACAGCCCGTTGCGCTTCGACACCTGGACCGATCTGGCGGGCCTGCGGGTCGGTGTCGGCCGGGGTGTGAGCTTTGGCACCGAAGTCGACCGACAACTGGCTCAGCAGGCTCAGGTGGACAACGCGCTCAGCGAGGACCTGAATCTGCGCAAGCTGCTGCTGGGCCGTCTGGACGCGGTGGTGACCGCGCGCGAGGCAGGTGTGCAGATGCTGCGAGCCATGGGTTGCGAGCAGGAGGTGCGCATGCTGCCTCGCGGGCTGGGCGCGGAGGGGCTGCATCTGCAGATCTCGCGTCGCTCGCCAGCTGCTGCGGCCGCGCCGCAGATCCGCGACTATCTGCAGCAGGCCGACTATCCAGCGGCGCTGCAGCTGCTGCACCGCCAGCAGGCCGAGCTTTATCGTGTGCAGAACCCGCCGCCCGAAGCGGGCCGGTGCGCACGCTGAAGGCGCGTCAAGTCAGGCTTCACCAGACAAGAGCCGCGCGGCGGCACACCACCCCTAGACTGGGCCGCGCATGCCTGCCGCCGCCCCTTCGACCTCGACCGCCCCCGACCGCCGTTGGCTTGGCCTGCTGCTGGCCGTGCTCGGTGCCATCGGCTTCTCGGGCAAGGCCATCATCGTCAAGCTGGCTTATCGCCATGGCGTGGATGCCATCACGCTGCTGATGTGGCGCATGCTGCTGGCGCTGCCGTTCTTCCTCGCCATGGCCTGGTGGGCTGGCCGTGGCAAGCCGGCGCTGACGCGTCGCAACTGGCGCGACATCGGCGTGCTGGGCTTCACCGGCTACTACCTGGCGAGCTACCTCGACTTCGCCGGCCTGGCCTACATCACGGCCAGCCTGGAGCGGCTCATCCTCTACCTCAATCCGACGCTGGTGCTGCTGCTGTCGGTCGTCTTCTTCCACCACCGGCTTCAGGCGCGGCAAGTCATTGCGCTGGCCATCAGCTATGCCGGCGTCGTGGCGGTGTTTGCGCATGAACTCAGCTTCCAGGGTGCCGACACGGCCCTCGGTGCGGCCTTGGTGTTCGCCAGTGCCGTCAGCTATGCCATCTACCTGGCGCTGAGCGGCAAGGTCGTCCAGCGCCTGGGCTCGATGCGGTTGGCAGGCCTCGCCAGCAGCGTTGCGTGCGCCCTATGCATCGGCCAGTTCGCACTGCTGAAGCCCGCGTCAGCCTTCATCGTGCCGGAGTCGGTGATGTGGCTGTCGCTGCTGAACGCCACGGCCTGCACCGTGGCGCCGGTGCTGATGGTGATGCTGGCCATCGCCCGCATCGGCGCGCCGCTGTCATCGCAGGTCGGCATGCTCGGGCCGATGAGCACCATCCTGATGGGCGTCTTCATCCTCGGCGAGCCGATGAATGCCTGGATCGTGGTCGGCACAGCGCTGGTGATGGCCGGTGTGTTCCTCGTCAGTCGACGATAGCGGCGCGGTTTTGGGCCGAGCGCCGGGCCGCTCCCAAGCCGGCCCGCGGGCGATGTGTTTGCGGCTCAATGCCGCAAGCATCGCCGTCCCCTCGGGGGACCGGCCAGGCTGCCAGCGTCCAGCCGACGCAGACTGGACGAGGGGCAAACAGTTCACCTCCCGTAAAGGTAGCCAGGCAACCAAAGCGTCATCTCCGGCCACACGTACATGAACACCATGCACAGGATGACGATGAGCATGTAGGGCATCATGCCCGCGAAGATCTGGTTCAGCGTCACATGCGGCGGGCACACGCCCTTCAGGTAGAAGGCCGACATGGCCACCGGCGGGCTCAGGAAGGCGGCCTGCAGGTTCACGAACACCAGCACGCCCCACAGCATGGGGTCGATCTGGAAGTGGGCCAGCAGCGGCAAAAAGATGGGCACGAAGATGACGATGATCTCCGTCCACTCCAGCGGCCAGCCCAGCACGAAGATGATGGCCTGCGACAGCAGCATGAACTGCAGCGGCGTCAGGTCCATGGACAGCACCCAGCGCTCCACCAGCGCCTGCCCGCCCAGCAGCGCGAACACGGCCGAGAACAGCGCCGAGCCGACGAACAGCCAGCAGACCATGGCCGTCGTCTTGGCCGTCAGGAACACCGCCTCGCGGGTCTTCTTGAGGGTCAGCGCGCCGGCCTGCCAGGCCATCAGGAAGGCGCCCGCCGCGCCCACGGCGGCGGACTCGGTGGCCGTGGTGATGCCGAACAGGATGACGCCCAGCACCACCAGCGTCAGGATGCCCAGCGGCATGACCGACGACACCAGCATGGTGAGGATCTCGTACTGCTCGGCGTCAAAGCGCCAGTAGTACCAGGCCAGCAGTACGGCCGTCAGCACGCAAACGATGGCGAAGCCCGTGTAGAAGCCCTGGGGCACGGCCTCGGGGCCGGGCGCCGCGCTGACCGCGCCGCCCATGCGTTGCAGCGGCTCATCTGCGGCGGGCTTGGCGGCGCCGGGTTCGGCGAGGGCGCCGGGCGGCTCGCTGAGGCTGGTGGATGCACCGGGGGGTTCTTGCAGGCCGCCGCTGGCGCCCGGGGGCTCGGCCAGGCCGCCTGATGGGCTGGGTGGCTCCTGCAAGCCGCCCGAGGCGGCGGGCGCGTCCAGCTTTTGCATGGCCGCGGCAGGCGCGGTGGCCTCGGTCTTCTGCGAGTAGATGGTGACGTACCACCAGGTCGTGCCGAGGCAGACCAGCGCCAGCCATAACGGCACCAGTGCGCGCAGCAGGTTGCCGGCCAGGCGCGGCCAGCTCAAGGGTGCGGCGGCCGGCGCCAGCACAGCCTTGCACAGCGCCCACAGCATGCGTGGTGAATAGCGTTCCGCCAGCGCCGCGATGGCCGGCGAGATGGGCGCGCGCTGCTGCTCCAGCGGCAGTTGCGGCGCGATCTTGGGGTTGAGCATGGCCCAGCCGATCACGTAGACGAGGTAGAGAAACGCCAGGAAGAAGCCCGGAAACATGGCCGCCGCATAGAGCTTGACGACCGACTGCCCGGCCACCGCCGCGTAGACGATGATCATCACGGACGGCGGGATCAGGATGCCCAGCGTGCCACCGGCCGTGATGACGCCTGCGGCTAGCCGCGTGTCGTAGCCGGCCTTCAGCATGGGCCGCATGGCGATGACGCCCATCAGCACGACGACGGCGCCCACCAGGCCGCTGGCAATGCCCCAGAAGGTGCAAATGACCAGCGTCGTCACGGCCAGCGAGCCGGGCAGGCGGCGGAAGGCCAGCTGCACGCTGTGGAACATCTTGTCCACCAGCGCGCCGCGCTCCATGACATAGCCCATCAGCACGAACAGCGGTATCGACAGCAGCGTGTCGTTGTTCATCGCCCCGTAGGCGCGCTGCACCATCAGGTCGAAGATGCGGTTGTCCAGCCAGGGCTGGCCGGGGTCGTAGAAGGCGACGAAGCCGAACATCATGCCCAGGCCCATCAGCGTGAACGCCGTCGGGAAGCCCAGCAGGATGACGACGACGATGAGGCTGAGCATGGTCAGGCCAAGAGCGGCGTTACTCATGCTGAGTACCTCCGGTGGTGCGCTGGCGCGCGATGTCGTCGATGTTCTTGGCCTGCTCGATGGCCTCGCGGGCGGCGTCGGCGTCCACATGCGTGCTGGCCGCCAGCTGCTGCTCGACGACGTCGATCTCCTCGGCGTCCTTGATGCGCGGCGTCCACTCGCCGGTGCGTATGCAGACGATGCAGCGCAGGATCTCGGCCAGGCCCTGCATCATGACCATCGCTCCGGCCAGCGGGATGATGGCCTTGAAGGGGTAGACCGGCAGCGGCGTGGCGTTGAACGTCGTTTCGTGGATGCGCAGCGAGTCGCCGAAGTAGGTCCAGCCGCTCCAGGTCAGCGCGCCTATGCCGGGCAGGAAGAAGAGCACGTACAGCAGCAAGTCCAGCCAGGCCTGGGTGCGCGGCTGCATGCGGCCGTAGATGAAGTCGCCGCGCACATGGCCGTCATGCGCCAGCGCGTAGGCGCCGCCCATCATGAACAACGTGCCGTAGAGCATGTTGCTGGCGTCGAAGATCCAGGCCGTCGGCATGTTCAGGATGTAGCGCTTGAACACCTCGGCCACCACCAGCAGCATCAGCACGACGATCAGCCACGCGAAGGCCTTGCCGACCCAGGTGCTGATGCCGTCCACCCGGTGCAGCAGCTTTTGCACTTCCATCGTGTCGCCCTCACGCAAGACAGGCCCCGCAGGGCCCGTCGAATCACATGGTCAGCCTGCCTTCAGCCCTTGCGGCCAAAGTAGTGGTTCCAGGCCATCTTGAAGTCGACGAGATAGTCGTTCTGCCATTGCCCGGCGCGCTGGGCGAAGGCACGCTGGCTGTCCAGCACCTTCTTGAACAGCGCGTTGTCGACCGACTTCTTGGCGACCACCTTGTCCCAGGATTCGAGCTGGTTGCGCAGGATGGCGTCGGGCGTCTTGTAGAAGGCCACGCCGGCCTTCTTCATCTCGGCGTAGTCCTTGGAGTTGCGATCGATGGCCTTCCAGCTCATGTCGGCGCTGGACGCCTGCACCGCGTAGTCGATGATCTTCTTCAGCTCGGTGGGCAGCGCGTCGTACTTGGCCTTGTTGAAGAGGATCTCGAACTGCTCGGTGCTCTGGTGGAAGCTCTGCAGCATGCAGTTCTTGGCCACGTCGGGGAAGCCCAGGATCCGGTCGCTGGTGGCGTTGTTGAACTCGGCCGCGTCGATGAGGCCGCGATCCAGCGCCGCCACGATCTCGCCGCCCGGCAACGGGTTCACGGCCGCGCCCTGCTCGGTGTAGAGGTCCACCGCCAGGCCCACGGTGCGGAACTTGACGCCCTTCATCTGGGCCAGGTTGGCCACCGGCTTCTTGAACCAGCCGTAGGGCTGCGTCGGCATGGGGCCGTAGAGGAAGGACACCACGTCCATGCTGATGGACTTGTAGATCTCTTCCAGCAGCGCCTCGCCGCCACCGTAGTTGTGCCAGGACAGCAGCATGTTCGGGTCCATGCCAAAGCCCGGGCCCGAGCCCCACAGCGCCAGCGCCGAGTTCTTGCCATAGTGGTAGGCCACCACGCCATGGCCGCCATCCAGCGTGCCCTTGTTGACGGCTTCCAGCAGCTGGAAGGCCGGCACCACGGAGCCCGCCGGCAGCACCTCAATCTTGAGGCGCCCGCCCGCCATGTCGTTGACCTTCTTGGCGAAGTCCTGGGCGTACTCGTGGAAGATGTCTTTCGCCGGCCAGGTCGACTGGAAGCGCAGGCTGACCGTCTGTGCGGTCGAAATCATCGGCGCCGCCAGGGCGCCTGCGCCGACGGTGGTGGCAGCGGCGCGCTTGATGAAGCGGCGGCGCGCAGTGGGTTTCTGGGTCATGGCTTGTCTCCAAATGGATGTGTTTTGACTGCGCCTCGAACAGAACCTGCGGCCGGGCGCTCTGGCCGCCGTGCCCGACTGTCTGGCCGCGCCCTCGCTGCGCGCAACTGGGTCAAACCCAGTGGTGGGCGTGGGTCATCTCGAGGCGCCTGTCGCGCAGCGATTCAAATTCGCTGAACAATGGCGACAAGGTCGGTGAACCGACCGTCTGCCTGCCAGGAACACACTTCGACCCATGATGAGCACTGCCAGCCGCTACACCCCCGTCGCCGTCGTGCTGCACTGGCTGATGGCCCTGGCCATCATCGGCAGCTTCAGCGTCGGTTTCTACATGGCCGACCTGCCGTTCTCGCTGACGCGCCTCAAGCTCTACAACTGGCACAAGTGGGCCGGCGTGACCATCCTGGCCCTGGCCGCCCTGCGCCTGTTGTGGCGCCTGACGCACCGCCCACCGGCCGACTTGCCCATGCCCGCCTGGCAGGCCTTCGCCGCGCATGCCACGCACAACCTGCTCTACGTCACCTTCTTCGCCGTGCCGCTGCTGGGCTGGGCCTACAGCTCGGCGGCGGGCTTCCCCATCGTCTGGTTCGGCGTGCTGCCGCTGCCCGACTTCGTGCCCAAGGACAAGGCGCTGGCCGATACGCTGAAGGAGCTTCATAAATTCGCCGCCTACGGCCTGGCCCTGCTCGTGCTGGCCCATGTCGCCGGGGCCCTCAAGCACCGCTTCATCGACCGCGACGGGCTGCTCGCCCGCATGTCGCTGCGCCGCTCCTGAACACCTGGACATTGCCATGACAAAACTCCTCTCCGCCCTGCTGCTCGCCGCGGCTCTCATTCCGGCCCACGCCGCCACGCTGCAAGCCGACAAGAGCGACCTCAGCTTTACCTTCAAGCAGATGGGCGTGCCGGTGGACGGCAAGTTCAGGAAGTTCGAAGCCCAGTTGGATTTCGACCCCAAGAAGCCCGAGACCGGCAAGATCGCCTTCACGGTCGACCTGGGCAGCGTGTCGCTTGGCGACGCCAGCTTCGACGCCGAACTGGCCAAGACGCCCTGGTTCGACACCAAGCGCAACGGCAAGGCCACATTTGTGTCCAGCGGCATCAAGGCCACCGGCCCGGGCAAGTACGACGTGGCCGGCAAGCTGACCATCAAGGGCGCCGTGCGAGACATCGTCGTGCCCATCACTCTCAATGGCGGCGTGGCCTCAGGGGCACTGCCCATCAAGCGCCTGGACTTCAAGATCGGCGACGGCGAATGGGCCGACACCTCCGTTGTCGCCAACGATGTCACCGTTAAATTCAAGCTGGCTTTTTCCGGCATCTAGCCGGCATCTAAGCTCTTTCCTTCCCCACCCCCCGGAGACCTACCCGATGAAGAACGCACTGCTGCTCACCGCCCTGCTTGCCGCCGCTGGCGCTGCCCAGGCCCAAAGCGCCACCTATGCCATCGACCCGACCCACACGGCGGTCACCTTCGAGGCCAAGCACTTCGGCACCAGCACGCTGCGCGGCCGCTGGGACAAGAAGGAAGGCAGCGTCACGCTGGACAAGGCCGCCAAGACCGGCAAGGTCGAGTTCACCATCGACATGGCGTCCATCACCACCGGCACGCTGCCCTTCGACGGCCACCTGAAGAGCAAGGACTTCTTCGCCGTCGAGGAGTTCCCGACGGCCAAGTTCGTCGGCGACAAGTTCACCTTCAACGGCGACAAGGTCGCCAGCGTCACCGGCGAGCTGACACTGCGCGGCATCACCAAGCCGGTCACGCTGACGGCCAACGGCTTTGGCTGCTACGAGAACCCGCGCCTGAAGCGCGAGGTCTGCGGCGGCGACTTCGAGACCACCCTGCAGCGCAGCCAGTTCGGCATCAACTACGCGCTGCCGGCCGTCACCCCGGACGCCATCCGCCTGCTGATTCAGGTCGAGGCCATCAAGCAGTAAGCGCTGCCGGCCCTCGCATGAGCCCGCTTCGGCGGGCTTTTTGCTGGCCGGTCGGCGCCTGTCCGTGACGTATTCACGGGGCCGTCACCAGGGCGTCACGCCGGGCCGGACGGCCTGTCGCGCACCCATGCAGTTCGTCACCCGCACCGGCCGGCGCGTCGCTCTGACGCAACGCGCCCCAAGGGCCCTGCTTACAGTGGCCCCAACGACGACAAAGCGGCCATGACTCCCTCCTTCACCCCCAGCCCCCAGCAAAAGCTCTGGCTCGAGCGCTGGCAGCGCCTTTCGGCCACCGTGCTGCGCTACTTCCACGCCTACGCCGGCTGGCTGGTCGGCATCAGCTGGAAGCGTTTCGTCCTGCTGGCGCTGGCGCTGCTGATCGGCGTCAACGTGCTGAAGAACCTGCCGCCCTTCACCTGGCGCATCAGTGAGCAGGTCGAGGAGCAGGACCAAGGCGACGCGCGCCGCCAGCTCAAGAAGGCCGCCGAGAAGGCCAAGCAGGCGGCCGAGAGGGCCAAGAAGGCCGCCAAGAACGTGCCCTACGAACTCAAGGTCGACGAGCGCGGCGTGCACATCCGCCCCGTGCCGGCGGCCTCCGGTGCCAGCGCCGCCGACGGGGACGCGCCCGCCATCGAGATCGACTTCCCCAAGAGCGCCAAGCCCGAGGACATCAGCGCCGCGCTGGACGAGGCCAAGGACAAGCTGAAGCAGCTCAAGAACGACGCCGACGAGGTGCGCCAAGCCCAGGAGCAGGCCGCCGACGCCCAGCGGGCTCTGGAGGAGGCGACGGCTGACGTCAACGAGGCCAAGTCCGAGTCCCGCCGCAGGGTCACCGTCATCCGCATGGGCGACTCGATGGTGGACCTGGCCATCCTGTGGGTGCTGGCTTCCGCCGTCATCAAGGCCATGTACAAGGGCCGCATCCAGGCCGAGGTGAAGGCGGCCCAGGCCACCGAGAACGCCGAGAGCGAGGCGCTGAAGCGCCAGGTCATCGAGGCCCGCATGGCCGCGATGCAGGCGCAGGTCGAGCCGCACTTCCTGTTCAACACGCTGGCCAGCATCGACCACCTGATCGAGACCGACCCGCCCACCGCTAGCAAGATGCAGAAGAACCTCATCGCGCTGCTGCGGGCCTCCATGCCCACCATGCGCGAGGCCAATGCCAACGGCGCGGTGCGCGACCTGGGCCGCGAGCTGGCCGTCATCAAGCCCTACCTTGAGATCCTGAAGATGCGCATGGAAGAGCGCCTGCAGACCGAGATCGCCGTGCCCGACGGGCTGATGTCTGCCGAGTTCCCGCCCATGATGATTCAGGGCCTGGTGGAGAACGCCATCAAGCACGGCCTGGAGCCCAAGGCCGAGGGCGGCAAGCTCACCGTCAAGGCCGAGATCCTGCACGGCAAGCTGGCCGTCACCGTGGCCGACACCGGCCTGGGCTTCGGCCGCGCCGCCACCAGCGGCACCGGCGTGGGCCTGGCCAACATCCGCGAACGCCTGCAACTGCTGCACGGCAACCGCGCCAGCGTCACCGTCACCGAGAACCAACCCTCGGGCACCGTGGTCACCATCACCGTGCCCTACCGCAGCCGCAACGACGAAGGAGTCGCAGCATGAAGACCTTGTTCAAGATCCTGTTCATCGGCACCGCGCTGATGGTTTTGATGGCGATGTTCGGCGGCTTCGCGCTGCTCAACCACCACGGCCCCGACATGCACATCGTGCTGGACGATGGCGAGTTCTTCTTCGGCGGCAGCGACTTCGGCGACTGGCTGGGCGCCAGCATCGGCCTGTTCGTCGCCGGCATCGTCTGCGTCATCGTGCTGCCGCTGGTGCTGCTGCTGGGCGTGGCCCTGCCGCTGCTCATCGTCGGCGGTGTGCTGACCGTCGTCGTCGCCAGCCTGCTGGGTGTAGGCGCGGTGCTGGGCTCGCCGGTCATCCTGCTCGGCCTGCTGCTCTTCGTCGTGCTGCGCAACCGCCGCCGTTCGATGAACGCGACCCGCACTGAGCCGGTTTGAGCCGGGAGAGCTAGTAGCATCGTCGGCCATGAGCAATGCACCCATCCGCGCCGTTCTGGCCGACGACGAACGACTGATGCGCGAACAGCTCCGCAGCCGCCTCACCGAGGTCTGGCCCGAGCTGGAGATCGTCGCCGAGGCCAAGAACGGCCTCGAAGCCGTGGAACTGACGAAGGAGCACAAGCCCGACCTCGTCTTCCTCGACATCCGCATGCCGGGCCTGACGGGCGTGGATGCCGCGCGGCAGATCGCCCAGTTGCCCGAGGACGACGACTGGCTCGTGCCCGAGATCGTCTTCATCACCGCCTACGACCAGTACGCGGTCGAGGCCTTCGAGCAGGGCGTGGCCGACTATGTGCTGAAGCCCGCCGAGCGCGAGCGCCTGCAGCTGACGGTGGCGCGCATCAAGAAGCGCCTGGCGCAGCGCGAGGGCAGCGAGACGGTCGAGACGTCATCGGCGCCGCTGCAGCAGCTGCTGCACAAGCTCAGCGCGCAGGTCAGCGGTGGTGGCGGCAAGCCCAGCTATCTGCAATGGATCCAGGCGACGGTCGGCCAGGCCATCCAGATGATCCCCGTCGACGACGTGCTGTTCTTCATCAGCGACGAGAAGTACACCCGCGTGCAGACGGCCAAGGTCGAGGCGCTGATCCGCAAGCCCATCAAGGAGCTGGTGGACGAGCTGGACCCGCAGGTGTTCTGGCAGGTTCACCGTTCCACGCTCGTCAACGCGCGCGCCATCGACGGCATCACGCGGGACTTCCGCGGGCGGCAGTTGGTGGGCGTGAAGGGGTTGACGGAGAAGCTGGAAGTCAGTCGCAGCTATACGCATTTGTTCAAGGGCATGTGAGGTCATGCGCCAGCTGACCCGGGTCGCGTTGCTGGCCTGTGTCGGCGGCGTGGCGTTGCACACCGGGACCGTCGCGTTCCGCACCGATTGGCTGGCCGGAGAGACGAGCGTTCGTCTCGCCTTCGTGGCCGGCCTGTGGCTGTGGTCCTGCTTGCCCTACGCCGTTTTGGCGGGCGTGGCGCTGTGGCGACGCCTGCCGGCGCCAGCCCTCGGTGGCGCGCTCGCGGCGCTTGCCGCTGATCTGTACATGCACCATAGCGTGTTCATCGCCCCGGCCAGCTCGACGGCGGCCGTCGGCCTCGTCTTCATGCCGCTTTGGAACCTGGTGCTTTTCGGGCCGGTCGGCGCGATGCTCGGTTGGGGTGTGGCCCGCGTTTTCGCCCGGGTTGATGCGAAGACGGGCTGAGCGCCTCATCGCTCGTAGGGCGGCTCGCGACCCGCTATCACCGTTGCCACGCATCCTCGTATGGCGAGTCTCGACTCGGCCTACCCGGCGGTTGAGCAAGGCGTTAGGCGTCTACGCGCGAGGTCCAATAGCCGGGCTTCTTGCTGTGCGGTGCAATGGCGACAACCAAGACCTCCGTTGCAGAAGCTCGGTAGACGAGACTGAATGGGAAACCCTTGACGCGAAAGGTCCGCGTTTCGTTGTACGACGGCGCTCCACCGTGCGGATGGCGCGCGGCCATGCTGGAGGCCGCTTCAACGGACGCTTCGAATTTGGCCGCCGAACCCGGCCTGGCTTTCTCGTAGTACGCGAGCTCTCTCAAGAATTCGAGCTCTGCGGCGGGCAGGAACCGGACCTTCGTCCGTTGGCGAGCTTGCGCGCCTTGGCAAAAACTGCCTCTCCGTCGATAGCCTGGACTTCACCTCTGTCGCACTCGGCCAAGCGCTTCTCAATCTCAGCTTCCCATGCGGGATCAAGCGCCGAAGACGCCCCTTCGTTCAAGGACTCCAGCAGGCCATCGACAAGGCGCTCGCGCTCTTCCGGGGGCAGCAGGCGTCCCTTTTGAACCAGTTCGGCGACTTGATCGTCCATGGCAGCTCCTTGTGCCCACAAAGTCTACGTCGGCGGCCAAGCCCGGCAGAGCCGACGTCGAAAGATCCGCTGAATGTTGGGGTTGCGACCCCGAGCTGTTGTTGGGCGCGAAGGGGCTGACGGAGAAGCTGGAAGTCAGTCGCAGCTACACGCATTTGTTCAAGGGCGTGTGAGCTTAGGGCGGGGCGCAGGAGGCCGGGTAGGCCTGACGCTTCGTGTCCCCCGGCCGCTACGCGGCCTCCTCCTTTGCCTTCGCATCAGGCCTACCCGGCCCCCCGCTTTGCGGCGCCTCGGTTTTCGCCGCGAAACACCGCTGGTGGAAAAGCCGGGATGTGGGGGCGCGCAATTGCGCAGGTAAAGGAGGAGGTCCGCGAAGCAATTGCGCGCCCCCGCGTCTCGGCTGGAGCGCGCTCGTCAAACCTCAACATTCAGGCGCCAGACAGCGTTGGGGTTGCCACCCCAACCCACCGCGCTTCACAGGCTCAGAGACATTGGGGCAAAGACCTTCTCGCCTGCAACTTCGGAAGTTCTCCAATTCGGTCATAAGGTGCGTTTCAAGGTAGAGCTTGGTACTCCGCAGCGTCACGCTGACGTAGTTCTGGCAGTGTTGCTGCGCGGGGATGCTGTGCTCGCCACCCAGCGTGGCGAAGCCATCTCGGAGCGCCTCTGCGGTAGCTTCGACCACCTTCTGCTCGTAGGCCTTCGCTGGAAGGCGCGCCACCTTGTGATCTCGCTCGACATATGCGCGCCATTGCGCTTGGACCTCAGCCAGCGCGTCTGCATTTCGTTCTGTCCACCTCTGCAGGCCATGGTTGATCGTGTCTGCATACGCGGGGAATAGCTCTATGCAGCGCTTACCCATTGCGACCGGAGTCAACGTGTAGCCATACGCGTAGCCCACCGATTCGTCGTATTGATCTTGACGCGACAACTCTCCCGCCATAGACGGGCACATTGCGAATGAAAGGAAAAAGGCTAGAACGGCATGGCGCATAGGAAGTATTTTTGTGACGCTATAACCTATGGCGTGACGACCCGGAGCGTCTCGGCGACCACACAGCACTGTCAAAGTTTGACCGGCCCCGCCGTATCCCCACCCGACACCGCCGCCCGCGCCTGCTGCTGGCGCACCCTATCCACATAGCCATCAGCCCGCTGCAACTGTGCCTCGATGAGCTTGTTGTTCGCGCCCATCGTCGCGATGGCCTTGGAGCGGAAGTTGTCCATCGCGTCCATGGCCTGGAAGGTCTGGTCGAACATGGACTGGATTTGCTCGATGCCGAGCATGGGGTTGGACGCGAACTCGGCCGTCTGGTCGACGTGCTGGTTCAGCGCTTGGCCGGTCTGGTTGATGAGGTTGCCGATGGTCGAGTTGACGCCTTGGTGCATCTTCATGACCTCGA
>Ga0307515_10014765_pt1 | contig 14448 bp, 11 predicted proteins | sample 17_EM_MG_FD_194513 | JGI IMG/M metagenome (GOLD analysis project Ga0307515, IMG submission 194513) | Populus trichocarpa ectomycorrhiza microbial communities from riparian zone in the Pacific Northwest, United States - 17_EM | ecosystem: Host-associated > Plants > Roots > Unclassified | place...
AGAAAACCAAGACTTTATGGAGTTATTTGAATGATCACAAAGAGTAGAGAAGTTTGAAGATTTCAATGAGGGCTCCATTGTAATTAAAGAAGCATGGATCGTGGTAAACGACAAGTCATTGTTTATGTAGCTATAAACCATGATTAAAACACATTGATAGTTTTTTTTATACGATAAATGACATACATGTTGTTTGTGTATTTTTGTTTTTTTTTATAAAAATAAGAAAATATTAGGCCAAATAACTCTCACGTAATAAAATAAAAAAATTAATTTGATATAATAAATTTTATAACTCGAGTTTTAAATTTAGAGAATTTACTAGAGTTAACATCATCGGTTTCTTTTCTAGCTTATTAAATTATAAAAGAAAAATTTTTTTGACAAAAAAGGATGAAATTGATAAATTGCTCAAATTATAGGGACTAATCGTGCTAAAAATCCAATAATTCTGCATGGGACACAAGTTAAATAAGTTAATCCGACTCTCCATTTAATGCACACAGATTTTAAAACAGTAAATCAAGATGTGTTAATAATGGCATTCGCGTAAATTCGTTTCCAAAAAAGCCCAAATACATAGCCGGAAATATCCACGTGTCCTTTGACACTAGTGACCCCCTCTCTGATCCTCTCCTTCAAAAACCCAACCCGCCTTCTTCTCCCTCCTCACTCGCCGTTGAAAACTCAACCTCCGTTTCTGTCGCTCCGTTGAAACCGCAGCCCTTTCAATCATGGACGAGAATTCAGCTCTTATAGCACAACTTCTCATGGAAGACGAAATTGAAATGAGAAACAGTAGCGGCAAAGGCAACGTTAACGTTAACGTTAACGGTAAAGATCAGAGCGACGGCGGATGGAAAACAGTTACGTATTCAAAGCGGAACAAGAAACAACAACTCCCAAAAGTTTCGAATTTGCCGGAGAATTCTTCCTCCGATCACCGACGATCTAACGGTGTCGGCGGTGGGGAAGCTGATGTGTTTCGTTCAATTGAGCAACATTCTGAGGATCGGAGACGGAGGATTGCGGAGGAGAGCCGGAGGAGAGAGGAGGAGGAGAGTGGAGAGAGAGATGGATCGAAGCGGCATTCTGACGAGGATGATGGCGAGAGTGACGATGGAGACCGTGGTGGTGCCGGAGAACAAGTGAAGAAGGTAAAGAAGCCGAAGGCGAAGAAACCAAAAGTGACGGTGGCGGAGGCGGCTGCGAAGATCGATGCCGGTGATTTAGGCGCCTTTCTTGTTGACATCACTGTAAGCATTTAATTAATAATTATAATTAATATCCTTGTTTTTTTTTTAATTTAGTTTCTCTGATCTTACTTTTTTATTTTTAATTAATTTGAATCCGTACATTTAAAAAAAAAATTAATTTAATTTTTTTTTTTGTGATGTCGTTTTGGCGGATTTAGGTCTCGTATGAGACACAGCAGGATATACTATTAATGAGATTTGCTGATTACTTTGGAAGAGCATTTTCATCAGTGAGTTCAGCTCAGTTTCCTTGGTTGAAGATCTTCAAGGAGTCCTCTGTTGGCAAATTGGTTGATGTAAGTGTTTTTTTTTTTAAAAAAAATTATTTATCATTTTAATTGTAATTAGGAAATAGTAATTTTGATTACATAAAAAATAATATATATATTTTTTTTTAACATAGCATTGTTTTCTTTAAAGATTTGATTTTAATGGAAAAAGTAATAACGGGTGTGAATGATTTGGGATATAATGGTGTAGTTAAGTCTTTGCTTGTTCGTTCTGATTTTTGTATTTGTGTTAAGATTGTAAGGTACCGACATCGTGTAATTCGTTTATGTGATGATCTAAGATGGATCGATCTGAATTGATCCACTTACATTGTTCTATGAGAAGCTTAAGTTGCTTGATGTGATTTGAATGAATTTTTTATGTTATTACCATTTCTAACATCTTATTTTTAATTAATCCTTTCCTGAGCAGATTCCTCTCGCACACATCTCTCAAGATGTTTACAAGACGGCAGTTGACTGGCTTGGCCAGCGATCTCTTGAAGCACTTGGGTCCTTTGTGTTATGGTCAGTGGACAGCATTTTCGCTGACCTTGCAAGTCATCAAGGAGTTACCAAGGGATCCAAAAAGGTGGTCCAGCAATCGCCATCCAAGTCTCTGGTAGCTTTCAGGAATATCTCTTTATATATGATTTCTAAGTACTTCAATGCTAGTCAATACTTTCTTTCAAAAGTGGTTTTTTTTTTTGACCTATTATCATGTATGGTTTGTACTTGCATGCCAGTGCTTTAATTTCTGTATTATAGGTGAGAATTTAGAAGTTGTTATGAGTCATATGTTTGCAAAGAGCTTTGATTAATAGACGCTCATTTACTGGAACGTGGGTATTAGCTGTTCAAATCCTCTAATTTGGCCATCCTGTCACTACATGTCTATATTGTGTCCTTGGGTTCCAATGTTCTTTAATGTGGAAATTGGTGCTCCTAGAACTACTAAGACTAGCAAAAATTGAATTTTGGATATGCTTATTAACCATGTCAAAAGAATTTGTAGTGTTCAAAATTTGGTAGTGAGTGTTCTCAGATATATTATCAGAGCTAATTATTGTTTTGGAGAGAACTCCGTAAGACTTGAAAGAAAGCAGGGATTGATATAGTATTTGACTGATTCACATCATTTCAATCTTATGTTGCTTCTGTATCGCTCACATGCATGCTTGGTCACTTGTTAAAAAATCTGTAGTTCATTAGGTTGCTTGAGTTAAATGCTCAAAATCTGTTACTCCACTAAATAAAATAATAAATTCAGAAACAATAATGTAGCTGTCAATTGGAATTTGCAAAATTATCATAAACTGAAAAGTTTAGTTTTGGTACACTACCAAACCTGTAAAATAATAAAAAATCTGCCGCTTCCCCTGTGCACTTTAAGTTTTCTCGTGGTTAAGGAGAATCTCTGCTGTCAATTTGTTATAGTCTTATTTTCCCTTTCTTATTCTTTTTCTCAGCAAAACCATAACAACTCCTGCATGTTAAAAAAGCAACAAACCATGAAATACTACCGCTTTTCTTTGTAAAAATAGATCATTCTTCAGAATACATTATGCAATACTTGTTATCAGATACTGCTTAAGTTCACAGGCTTGGATTAGTATTGTGTATGAATACCTTATAGATAAGTATTTTTCCCTAGAGTAAGTCAGATGCCTCTATCCTGTTTGAAGAATGTTAGGAACTGTGCTTATTTTAAGGCATTGTCTATGGTTAGCACACCAGCATCAACACTAAAGGTTTTCCGGGACACTTTATGTTCATTTTTACAAATTTTTCTCATGGCTGTTGTAATAGTGCCTGACCATTCTATCAATATACTGTTGGGTTCCAGGTTGCCATATTTGTGGTTTTGGCAATGGCATTACAACGCAAGCCTGACGTGTTGATCAATTTATTGCCGGTAATCAGTGAAAATCCAAAATATCAAGGACAAGACAAGCTTCCAGTCACTGTATGGATGATTGCTCAGGTAACCTGACCTTCCCAAATATGTGAATTCTTCTCTTAGGAAAATAGATTTTGATATTCGGAACTGTATCTTGATTTAGGCTTCTCAAGGAGATTTGGTTGTGGGATTGTACATGTGGATTCGTGTTCTCTTCCCTATGCTGAGTGGAAAATCAAGCAGTAATCCTCAATCCAGAGACTTGATCTTGCAGTTGATTGAGAGGTACCATTGGGATTCAAATTCATTTCACACCTTCCTATTTGATGCTTGTGTCATTTAGATCTTTGACATTATTGTGTAGCTCATATTTTCTGATCCCCCCCCCCTTTCTTTGGATTAGAATCTTATCATCCCCCAAAGCTCGTACAATTTTATTAAATGGTGCTGTTAAAAAGGGTGAGCGCTTAGTACCACCTTCTGCTCTTGAGCTTTTGATGAGAGTAACCTTCCCAGTTCCTTCAGCTAGAGTTAAGGTGGGTATTCTGGTGCAGCTTTCTAGATTTTGTTGGGTATTTTAGGTCTGAGGCAAGTTTTGATTTGGTTTCTTTCCTTAGGCAACCGAGAGGTTTGAAGCTGTTTATCCAACCTTAAAGGAGGTTGCTCTCGCTGGTTCCTCTGGAAGCAAAGCAATGAAGCAAGTTACGCAGCAGATTTTGAACATTTCAGTCAAAGCTATTGGAGAAGGTAGTCTAAACTCAAATGGGCTGCTTGTCATCAATTGATTGCTGTCTATAAGTGTGCATCACAACCTGATTATCAATGCTTTCTGCAGGTAACTCTGAACTATCAAAGGAAGCAAGTGACATTTTCATTTGGTGCTTGACACAGAACCCTGAGTGTTACAAACAATGGGTAGGTGTTTTCTGATGTAATTATGATTTAGATTGTAAATTTGAGACCGGTTGCTGTTGTTATATACATCGTTGACGTTGGTTGCCTGTACATGAACTACTTGGAAACAGGACATGTTTTATCTGGATAATCTCAAAGCGAGTGTCATGGTTTTGAGACAGCTTTCAGATGAATGGAAGGACCACTCTGTCAAACATTCTTGTCTTGACCAAGTGAGGGAAACTCTAAAGAGTTTCAGGCAGAAGGTAACATATTTTTCATATTTATCTGCATATTTACTTACAGAAATGTATACAGTATTAAAATAAAGGTTTTGGGTCAATAGAACCATCATTAATTCTTTAGGTTATTCTCTTAGACAGATCATGAACTGAAAATATTTACTATTAGGCATCTTAGCTTGGTTGTTTGTGAATTCTGTAAACATAACTTGAATTTTCTGAATTATGACACGGTTAATGTTCCTCTTCTTCCTAACAAGGGAGGAAGAGAAACAAGGGGCCTTGTGTTTTTCTTCTCATTGCTCCAGGCATTCATAATTTTACATTTATGATTGGGACACAGGTAATATGCCTTAGTTGCTGGTGCACCTAGTCTAACTTGCTGCTCCACCTTGTACTGACGATGTTTTGCCTGTCAGTGTCTTGTTATATATAACTTGTTTTATGCTTTGTTTTTTTTATAGAATGAGGAAGTATTGGCAAAGGCAGAGAATTCAGGCGACCATGCATCCTTGAAAGAAGCAGACAAGTACTGCAAGGCAATTCTGGGACGATTTTCACGAGGCCTTGGATGCATAAGAAGCACGTTTATTGTGTCTGCTGCTCTGGCTGTGGGAGCTGTTATCATGTCCCAGAAAGAATTTTGGGACTTGCAAAAACTCTCTGCAATGCTCAACTTACCAACCTCATAAGTTTGTCAGGGAGTTTCCCCAGCAGCGAATGACTTTCATCATCGCGATTACTTGTTATATCAGGCTTAGTTCAGTTGTTCCTTCGCAAGATGGACAGAGAATGAGGGCTTTGTGATTGCAAATTGGAGCAGCAATAGCAATAGTGGCCAAAAGGAGTTGGTTGACATATCACAGAATGTTGATCTGTCTAGTTTTCGGCATCAATCCCGTTTCGTAACTTGGTTTGCCCTTCGTAATAACTAATTTATAATCGATTGTGTATGTAAGAAAGTAAAGCTATGTGATGCAATCTGTGTGTTCTTGAAAACAGTCTAGTCAAATTGTTTCTGTTTTCCTGGGTGGACTGAATCAAGATTCATAGAATTTGTTAGGTCAGCTCTTGGCCGCTGATGATTTAGGTGCTTGGTGGGATTTTTCTGATCAAAATAATGAGGATGGTGAATATTGTTCGAATAAGTGACAGTTGCATGTCCTGGATCTTAAGACTGGGAGCTTCTTTTTTTTTTTTTGAAGCTTCATGATGTTTGAAACTCAAAGCAAGTGTAGCTTGTTTCTTGCCTTCTCTTAGATTGGTAACATGTGATGTGGAGCTGATGCTTTCTTTTTCTTCAGACATCAACGAATTCAAAACTTAGGCATGTTCAACCACATGTGACATGTCCAGTCTACTGTTAGTCACTCCCTCGCAGACAGGGAGCTTTTTGTATCCTCTTTACAGGGCTACATTAGGGAAAAAGGAGAAGGCAAGGCACAGGGTTTAACCACTTTTTCTAAATCCGGTGATTTTTTTAAATAAAATATTCCCTCATACTTGTTTCGGAGACTTACTACTCAGACTGTTTGGGAACTGCTCATACAATCGCGGTCTAACTTACGTTTTTTTAATTTTTTTTAAATTAATTTTATTTATTTATTTTTAGATTCTTTTGATATTATGATATTAAAAATAATTTTTTTAAAAAAATATATTATTTTAATGCATTTATGAATGAAAAACGATTTCAAAAACAACTACAATTACACTTCCAAACATAATTACAATCACACTTCCAAACACTTTCTTAATAAATAACGAGAAAATTTGACAGTGCACAATAATATTTAATGATTTTTAATTAGTTATATTTTAGATATAGATAGACACAATAATTATAGTGAAAATAAAAATCTTAACTCACTAAAAATAATAAAATTTGATTTGGGGATTGATATAGAAAAAGAGTTATCAGATCAATTTACAAGTCATTAAATCAATTCAGGTAAATTTGTTTTTTTAAAAAAAACCATATTTATTTTTTTATTTATTTTTGGTTGTGTAATTAAATTAAAACCTTAGTCAAAGTCAGACTTTAAAACCTAAATTTCTCGAGTTAACTTACCGAAATGAACTGAATTTAACAAGAATGCATTAAAAACATTTGTTATCCTATTATGTAAAAAAGAACAAATTTAACTATCTAGGTGGTGGCCCAGTGGTAAGAGCTTGGGACCAAGAGGTTTGCTCCCTCTGTGGTCTCAGGTTCGAACCCTGTGGTTGCTCATATGATGACTACTGGAGGCTTACATGGTTGTTAACTTCAGGGCCCGTGGGATTAGTCGAGGTGCGAGCAAGCTCATCCGGACACCCACATTAAACTACAAAGAAAAAAAAAACAGAACAAATTTTGTTTTTCAGGAGATAGTCACCTACCAAATTTTCCTCTAACTATGCCAATAAGATGATGTGCTGCTAGTCTAGGTATTATCGATGATTTTGGATGGCTGATTGCCAATTTGCTAGTCTAGGCATACAAGTATCCATAATGATTCCTATCATATGCATATGACATAGTAAATCACCAGCCCTCTTACTTTTTTTTAATAATAATTATAAAACTAAGGCACGTTTCTCCTTATCGTGCCTAAACATTTGAGTTCTTTAAGTAACATTCCATGAAAACACTATATATCTTTGATAATTATACAAAAAGAGTATAAAATATCTGTTTTCAACCGCAAAGTAAAAAGCATGCGAGAGTTGCTTGTAATAATTATTAAATTTGGTTTGCCATGTTTAAGTTAGTTTCAAATTAAACTAAAAAAAATATTATTGTATGAAACTTAGTTGATTTGGTCGAGTTTTAGTAATGTAGTTGATCCGATCAAACTCAAACAAATAAAATTAAAAATAAAAAAAGATAAAAACAAAACGGCTGTGTTTCAATAAAAATACCAATCAATCCAAATTCAATACGGCAACATTATTGCTACCTATAGCATTACAAAACAAAGTTGACAAAAGCGAAGAAAAAACGAAACCACAAACTACGGCGCTTTCGTTGCTCACTTTTGCATGTGACAATGAGACCCATTTTTTTTTGGATTTAATGCCTGATCCCAGCATTCACGCCTTAATGTCATCCCAAAGAAATCCCTATAAATAATAACCCACAATCCCCATGGAAAATAAAAATCTCTGTCAAAGAAAAAGAAAACCCTATTAGAATATAGAGAGAGAGAGAGAGAGAGATAAGAGAGCACCATGGCTAGCCTCAGTCGCAATTCCCTCTTGGTGGTCCTTTCTCTCTGTCTTCTAATTACATTTTCTAACGTGGCTGAGGTATGTAAATTTACATACATGTATGTGCTAGCTTTCTCTGCTTACAAAAGTTGTCACCAGTACTCTTGTAAAAGAGCTAGCTCTAATCTCCTTTTTCTTTCTGAATCTTTTAACAGATCCATGGTGCCAAGCTCCGTCCTTCAGGTATATATATACTATGCTTGCTCTCTTGGGTTTTTTCTTTCCTTTTAAACAAGCCTATAACCTAAGAGAAATGTGGATTCTAACTAGTTTAGTTGGTAAAAACATTTGAAGTTGTAAGGAATAATGTCTATTAATCACTCGATAATTGCTCATAAATATCGAAAGGAAAAAGAAGCTACTTCACTCATCTCCCCGGCAAGCACCAGGTAGATGAGTCACTAAATTGACCTGCTTAAATTCTCGAGTCGGATTTGAAATCTATGTGTTTTTCTTGGGAAATTACATTACATTACATTACATACGTAGCAAATCATCAAGAGTGTGAAATTAATTATTAATTTACTTATTTTGACATTACAGAATGCAAACCAAGATGTAATTACCGCTGCTCAGCAACATCACACAAGAAGCCATGCATGTTCTTCTGTCTGAAATGCTGTGCGACATGCCTCTGTGTTCCTCCTGGGACTTATGGCAACAAGGAAACATGCCCTTGCTATAATAACTGGAAGACCAAGGAAGGAAGACCCAAGTGCCCTTGACCTCGAGGCTTAGCTAGTTAGCTACCTTCGATCAAAAACTAAAGACAATAAAAATAGACGCCTAGAATCCCATTCTCATTTTCTTAATCACTTTGGCAGGCATGGATTATTTCTCTCTTTAGGCAATCTATTCTTTAGATGCCATATTTCTCAAGCCCGGGCTACCACATTGATGCAAACTCCTCCTCTTTAGAGAAAGTGGGCATTATAATCTACGGGTAATTTTGTTCCAAGGGAGAGGCAAAATAGCTTGTAAACTCCTTTTAGTCCGTACAATGGTCAAGGTTAGGGAATCAATTTGATTTTATCAAGCCAACTTTCCTTAAATATGCTCATAATATAAATGTAAGCAATGATTTGTTCAAGAAAATTATAAAAATTAAGTTATCTCAATGTGTGAGTATGATGCATGTATCCATAGTTATTAAACCTTATTCGATGCAAGATACAGGTTGGATAGGTTAATATTCGGGTTGATTCAAGTGAACTTGAATTTTTTTTTGAAGTCGAAATAATATTTTTTAACCATATTACACTAAATCCTAAAAAATAAATTACCAAGACTAATCCCAAATCAATACAAAGTTAAAGAACCAAACAAAAAAATATTGAAAAATCAAATGAAAAAGTCCTTAGAAAAAAGAAAGAAAGAAATCACTGCTGGAATCTATAGTGATTCTTCCCCAAGAACACATTGAATCACTTAGCGCCCTCTTAGGTTCTGTTTGTGTGTGTGTGTAACTACGTACCAAGTGGAAAACAACAAGAGAATTGCCAAAGTTCACTTGAGAAATTTAAGATCTAGAATTTAATCTGAGTTAAATTTCAAGTTAAATTATTAAAGAAATTGATAAAGTAAAAATTAATTGATCTAGTGGAGTTTTAGTGATTTAGTTGACAGGATCAAACTCAATGAAATCAATTCTAAAAAGTAAAATAAAAAAATAATATTTTAATAAAAATAATTAATTCAATAACTCCCAAGTTTGTTCTAAAAGCTAAGCACAACATGACAACGTTCTTGCTAGCTACAGCATTACAAAACAACAGGAGCAATAAAAACCATGATAACTAACATAACGAAAGCAAACAAAAAACCAAACCACAAACCACAACGCTTTCATTGCTCGCTTTTTCATGTGAAATTGAGACCCATTTTTTGGATTTAATGCATGATACCAACATTCATGCATCTAAAATATATTTTTAAAATTAATTATGTATCCAAGATCACTTTTTCACGGTTCCTTGAGATTCTTATCTCCACCGGTTGACATGTTAATTTTGTAATTTATCTTTACATGTCTTCTATTATCAATTTCTAAACGTTTCATTCTAAAAAAAAAAACACGTCATCCTATTCAACAAGAGCATATCTTGTTTTACGACCCTCTCTTTCATCTATAGTAGTTCAACATTACACAACAACTAATAATTAGAATTTGATACCAACTGACAGACAAAAATAACACAAGAAAGACAACAGTAACAAACATCATAAAATTTTACTAAATAGAGTAATTATATAAAAATCCTAATTTAAAATTTTATTTCTCAATAATTCACCACACCTGGTAGTTTTATTTTTTAAGAAGTTTACAACTCTTTAAATAAATTCAAAAAACAACCTAAACAAACTAGAAAAAATAAATTCACAAATTTCAATATTTGATTTTTATACTAAATAGGAAAAGCAAATAAAAACACCATAAAAAATATTTTTCTAAATTAAATAAATAATAAATAATTTTTATTTATCTAACTAAGAAAAATATGGATTCTAACTAGTTTAGTTGTTGGTAAAGTCATTAGAGGTGGTAACAGAATAATATCTGTTTATCCTTGGCTAATTGTTTATGAACATTGAAAGGAATTATGGGGGAAAATATTCTATTAAAAAATTTATTGGAATTAGTAGCTTTAAAACGAGTTTATATGTTAGATAATAATATAAATTATATTTTATGATCTTACCTAATAACCTAAACTATTAGATTGAGATGATTCTTTGATATGATATCAAAATCTTGATAACCAAGCGATTACGAGTTCAAATTTCATCATTTTTATTTATATGATAAAAATTAAGTACAAAATAGTGTAAATTTAAACAAATTTCAAGCCCAAAGAATTTTTATCACCCTCCACACCTCCGCACTTGAAGCAATGTTCTGCCTTATGCTCTGTATTCCCGAAAGATTTTGCCATGGAGAAGGACCTGCTAATAGCACTATGGATGGCAAATGGCTTTATTTCTCACAAAGGGAAAATGGTTTTGCATGACAAAGGCAACGAGATTTTTGGTGACGTAGTTGGGAGGTTATTTTTTCAAGACGTTGAGGATGATGGGCTGGTCAACATAACATGTAAAATGCACGATCTCGCACGAATCATTATGATGCATGAAGTTTGTTTGATTGGGCAAAATATACTCTGAAACACTAAATAAGAACTAGGAAAACCCTACAAGAAATGAGAATTGGCTACAGATATTAGCGACAGACTTATTCCATCACTAAATACGGACATAATTAGCGACGAAATTATATCCATTGCTATTTTCCGGAGTGTCATTTAGAATTCAATTGCTCCTATCAAGAGAATTCATAGACAAAATAAACTTTGCTAACCAATCTGTTGCTTGATTTGCCTCGCGGTAGACATATTGGACTTTGATCTTCCACTCACGATCTAGCAGCTCCTTTGGTTTGGCGATGAGTGAGTAATTTGCTTCCACTGTAATAGACACCTGCATGATGAGCTGAACCACCAGTTTGGAGTCAGATTCTAGGATAACCTTTAGAAATCCCAACATCCATGCCGATTCGAGACCTGGTACCACCGCATCCGCACATAGCTCTGCTATAACTGAAGAATATAGTCCCGAATTAATTGCAAATTCTTTTATTCAAGACCCAAATTCATCCCGGATTAAACCCCCTGCCCCAGCTTAACCTGGATTCCCCTTGCTCATCCATCCACATTCAATTTAACCCATCCTTGAGTCAAGAATTTCCACCCCACCTGGTGGACCTGCTTCTGAATGTGATCAAGTCAATCACAAATTTGCAGTAGATTTAGATTCTTGAATTTGTTTAGCCACTACATTACCATAACTATGACTAGTTTCTAGGTGGTCTCATATGAAGTATTCGAGTGTATCTATAGACAGTGCAAAAGACTTCCAATGTCATCAAGAGCAAAAGAAAAATGGCAGCCAGCAATGTAAGAAACTGCCAAGAACTAAACACATATTGCCTCATAAATCTACCACCTTTTACTGTCCATCGTCCATTGTAATACTTGTTAACATCTTCAATCACTTTGTCTAAGAAAGGAACCTTAGTAAGTCTAATAGATTTGCTCATCCCATTCCACAAGTTGGCAACCTCCTCATCACTCTTTAACCGGTTCAAAATTATGCCTTTTTCTCTAAGCAGCTTCACATCCTCTTCGGTATCAATTATCCCATTCATTAATTCAGTATAACGCGTAAAAACCAATGGTCCTGACGCGTTTGAAGCCTCATATGCTACTAAGTTTCTTAGGACCACCTCTGTGTTCACTTCTAAACTGATAATCGGAAGGTAAAATGTATCGGTCTTGGCATCAAAACTAATGCTTAGGATGTTACCTGTTGTCGGTGCAAAACGGATTCCGGATCTGAACAGTTCGGCGACACAAGGAATTGCAATCTCCTCTGCCAATGGAGGCTTGTTATGTTCATTGTTCAGGTTCTCATTCTCTGGTTTGACTTCTCTGTCTTGTGAGAAGAAAAGGTATTCAACAGGTTGTTTCAAGATTGAACATCCAGGAAGGTTAGAGACGATTGTCCAAGGCAATTTAAGCATGGCCTTAACATGTCTAGAAAATAGCAATATTTTGAGAAGACGCACCAGACCTTCGCTTAGCCTTGAGATTAGGTTTGAATTCTCGGATGACAGACATTTGCCTTGCATTGCATCAAGCTGATCGTCAGCCTCATTTATCTCTTCTGGTGCTTCAATATTGGGCACAATAATGTCATACAAATAGTCTAGCAAGTGGGCACATTGAGAAATATTGATCTTGGGAATGTCCTCCAACGTCTTAAATGGGGAAATCTCCTTATAAAATCCAACCAGCATTGAGAGTAGCGTATCATCAGCCATCTCTAACGATGACAATTGAACTTCAAGAATTTTTCTCAACACAAATAATGGGATTTGGTTCTCAAGCATTACCATATCTCTGAGAATTGCGTTGTGGCCTGATTTTCTCCCTGCATAATCAACCAAATGTGACATTCTTGAGGAGACTCTAGTGAAAGCGATCCCTTCTTTGATGGCATAAATTTGTAGGAATTCAAGCAAGAATGACGCATCAATGGCCATCATCCAGGCTAAAGTCTCATTACTAAAATCTAAGAACTTATGATAACAAGCTCGGATCTTCAACTCAAGGTTGATCAAGTTATCAACAATGTGTGAAAACTTGAGGCTTTCGAGGCGTTTCTGAGCTCGTTTTGCCGCGGCGAGCTTGTACCTCTCCATCTCATAGAGCTCCGGACGCCAGTAATGGTATGGACCTATTGCAACTTGCTGTGGAACATAGCAATCTGGGCAACTTGTCATTAGAATTTTAAGGACATTGAAAATACAGACAGGAATTTCAGTGTCATCTTCAAGCTCCTCGTCGAGTGTTCGACGAATGTTAATCATCCATCGATGTTCATCAAAGTTTGGATTTGCATTGGAGGGCATGGTGGATTGGCAAGAAGACATGTTCGTGCTCTAGAAAAAAAGATTTTTGTTCTGGCAGTTCAAGTAATGTGCATTTAGTGATAAAGAAGTAATTAAGTGAGGTTTTATAGTCACAGGCCAATAAATTAGACCTTCAATATTGGTTTTTTCTTTTGCTTTAATTTTTTGTCTGAAGCATTCACTATCATTAAAGGGGGCATTAATTATATGGTTTATTATTTAACATTGAAAAGCAAAACGTTTCTCTTACTTAGTTTATACTAAACATTTATTTAACACACATTTTTTCACATTAAAATAAGGTGCCATTTCATGACGAGGAGAACACTTTTATATTTTTTTTTTCCAACAATGAAGAGTATTTTTGGATCTTATGCATGAATTAAGATTATTTAAAAAAATATTAAAAACACATCTCTATTATTAATGGGGTCATGGTTTCCTAAAACCTCCCCCATTTAAAAATCAACACACGAAAGTCACGCTTTAAAATGAGGTTATGTCTTTTTCAGTGTCCAACTCCATGTTAGACCATGGTATACCCGCGTCCAACTCTAAATTGGGTAGGAGCACGTCCCCGCCCAGCTCCAAGTCAGGCCAGGACGTGTTCACACCCAACTCCAAGCATGATGATATTTTTTTCTTCTTGAATTTTTTTTCTTTTCTCTTATTGATTTTTTTCATACCGTAAATAGAAAATAAATTAATGTGTTTTTTTATATTATAAAAAAGTTGGGTGATAATAAATTTTTTTCATTTCAGGTTGGGTTTAATTTTCTTATTAAAGCATGTTTTTACGTTTCAAAAATACTTTGAAAAAATTTTGAAATTTTTTTTATTGTTTTTCTACTTCAAATTAATATTTTTGATTTTATTTTTAAATATATTGAGATTGAGTCTGGCTGTGCAGTCAGACTCAAGGAGAATATATTAAATTAGATCTTGCCCCGCAGGACCCATTCGAGGTGGGTCCTTTCTTTAGAAGGACCCAAAATAGCTTTGGGTCCAGCCGCAGCTGGACCCATCAGCTTTGGGTCCTGCTGTTGCTGGACCCATCAACCTTGGATCCTGCCGCTAACAGGACCCAATGCTTTTAATTTTTTTTTCTCATGTAATTTTTTCCCATACAGTAAATAAAAAATAAATCGATGGGAGTTTTTTTTTATAT